>JACCDS010158577.1_pt1 | contig 21650 bp, 15 predicted proteins | sample 7446441 | NCBI WGS metagenome assembly JACCDS01 (sample SAMN15323445, study PRJNA562643) | freshwater metagenome | isolation source: river surface water | place: USA:Blue River Watershed | collected 2017-08-17 | reverse complement strand
CTTTTCGATGTACTTGCGGTACTCGTTGAGCGTGGTGGCGCCGATGCACTGGAGCTCGCCGCGGGAAAGGGCGGGCTTGAAAATGTTGGAAGCGTCCATCGCGCCCTCGGCCGCGCCGGCGCCGACCAGCGTGTGGAGCTCGTCGATGAAGAGGATGACGTTCTCCGAGCGGCGGATCTCGTCCATGACGGCCTTGATGCGCTCTTCGAACTGGCCGCGGTACTTGGTACCGGCGACCATGAGGGCGAGATCGAGGGTGATGACTTTCTTCTCGAACAGGATCTCGGGCACGTTGCCGCTGGCGATTTCCTGGGCGAGGCCCTCGACGATGGCGGTCTTGCCGACGCCGGCTTCGCCGATGAGCACCGGGTTGTTCTTGGTGCGGCGGCAAAGGATCTGGATGACGCGGCGGATCTCGTTTTTCCGGCCGACGACGGGATCCATTTCGCCCTTCTTGGCGAGCTCGGTGAGATCGCGGCCGAAGGCCTTCAGGGCCGGAGTCTTCACTTCCTTCTTGTCCTCGGCCGGCGCGCCCGCGCGCGGGGGCGTGCCCGCGGCGGCTTCTTCGCCGCCACCTTCACCGGGCTGGGAGCCGGAGAACTGCGGGTCGAGCTCGCGGAGGATTTCGTTGCGCGTGCGCTCGATGTCGATGTCGAGGGACTTGAGGACGCGGGCGGCGACGCCTTCGCCCTCGCGGAGCAGGCCGAGGAGAATGTGCTCGGTGCCGACGTAGGAGTGGTTGAGCGTCTTGGCTTCCTTGCCGGCGAGGGCGAGGACCTTCTTCACGCGCGGCGTGTAGGGAATGCTGCTCTGGGCCTTGGTTTCCTGGCCGGTGCCGACCTGTTTTTCGACGGCGTTGCGGACGGTCTCCAAGTCGAGGCCCATCTTCTGGAGCACGCTCACGGCCACGCCTTGGCCGAGCTTGATCAGTCCCAGCAGAATGTGCTCGGTGCCGACGTAGTTGTGGTGGAAGCGATCGGCTTCCTTGCGGGCCAACGCGAGCACCTGCTGCGCGCGGGGCGTGAAGTTGTTCATCGGTTCTTGGGACATGGCGTTTTGAAAGGTTGGGTCGCGGATCAGTTTTGGCCGGCGGCCGGACGATGCCCGAAAGCGAAGTCCGGACGGGTGAAATTCGCAAACTCGGCCCGCAGGCGCGCGGCGCGGAGGACGTCGCGCTGGCCGGGCTCGAACTCGCCCTTCTGGGCGTGCTGGAGATGGCCGGGCTGCGCCTCGATGAAGAGACGGTCGATCATGCAACGGCTGTCGGGTGCGAAGGAACCGAGATCGACGCCGAGGCGGATCAGCGAGAGCAGATTCATCGCCTCGCTCGAGCTCAGCAAATGGCTGTTTTGCAAAATGCCGTAGGCGCGGCCGATCTTGTCGAGCAGCTTGCCGGCATCGGCTTCGAGCAATTTTTCGCGGGCGTTCAGCTCGTGTTCGACGATGGACTGCAGCACGGCGCTGAGGCGCTTGATGATGTCTTCCTCGGATTCGCCGAGCGTCGTCTGATTGGAGATCTGGAAGATCGAGCCGCTGGCATCGGAGCCCTCGCCGAAAAGGCCGCGGACGACCATGCCGAGTTGGTTCACGGCGCGGACGATTTTCTCCATCTGGCTCGAGATCACGAGCGCCGGCAGATGCATCATGGCCGAGGCGCGCATGCCGGTGCCGAGGTTGGTCGGGCAGGCGGTGAGGTAGCCGAGCGTCGGCGAAAACGCGAAGTCGAGGCTCTCCTCGAGGGCGGAATCGAGTTCGTTGATCGCCTGCCAGGCTTTCCGCAGATTGAAGCCCGCGCGCAGCACCTGGAGCCGAAGGTGGTCCTCTTCGTTGACCATGACGGAAAACGCCTGATCGCGGCTGATCACGACGCCGGCGCCGCCCTTGGCGCCGCTGAGCTCGCGGCTGATGAGGTGGCGCTCGACGAGGATCTGGCGTTCGAGTTCGCCGAGGTCGCCGATGCCGACGTTGAGCGAACGCTTCATCTGCGGCGTCGCCGCGACCGCGGCCCGGCACGTCGTGAGGATCTGTTCGCGCTGCAGCGGCTTGGCCCAGCCCGGAAAGGATTGGCCCGCGAGATTGCGCGCGAGGCGGACGCGCGTCATCAGCACGATCGCCGTCTTGCTGCTGGCGGAATCCGTCAGCTCGGAAGGCGTGTCGATGAGCGAGGAAATCGTCATGGCCTTAGCGCGCGGGCTGCTGGGTGAACGCTTGTTTGACCTGGTTGATTTCATCGCGGGTGCGGGCGGCGTCTTCGTAACGCTCGGATTTGATCGCCTCGGTGAGGTCGAATTCGAGTTTGGTGAGGCGGTCGTAGAGGGATTTGCGCTCGAGGGCGCGGACGGGAATCTTGCCGGCGTGGGCGGTGCCGTTGTGCATGTTTTCGAGCATCGGCTCGACCAGGCCGTTGAAGGCCTCGTAACAGACGGGGCAACCGAAGCGGCCGTGTTTCTTGAAGTCGGCCTGGGTGAAGCCGCATTTCTCGCAACGCATCCCCGCGGGCGTCTCGGGCTCGGGATTCAGCGAGGCCTTGAGCAACAGGTCGGCCAGCGAGAAACCGCTCGGATCGGTGACGCCCTTGGCCTGCGCGCACGCTTCGCAAAGGTCCACCTTGTGAACCTTGTTGTTCACGATCTGGGTGAGGTGGACCGTCGCGGGCTTGGAGCAAAGATCACATTTGAGCGGGTTCGCCATGGAATGTCGGAAGGGTTTCTGCACGGAACATGCCAGAGTGATCTTCGCTGGCAAGTGCGGGCAAAGGTCTCCCGATCCAGCGCCGAACCGTCCCGACATGGTGCGCCACCCGTGCAATCGTGACGCGGACGGAAAACTTGAGGCCGCACTCGCCGGCCCCGCTGCAAGCGGGCGGCAACGGCCGCCCGCGCCCCGCTCAGATCCGCGTGCCTTCGATCAGCACGCGGCGGCGGAATTCGGCCAGCACGCGCTGCGTGACGGGACCGGGCTTGCCGTTGCCGATCTCGCGGCCGTCGAGCTTGACCGTCGGGATCACCTCGGCACCGGAGCCGGTGAGGAAACATTCGTCCGCGCACCAGATGTCGTAGCGCGTCATATTCGCCTCGCGCAGCGGGAGGCCGAGGTCCTTGGCGATGTCGATGATCGTGGAACGGGTGACGCCCTTCAGCGCGCCTTGCGACGCGGACGGCGTGATGATCTCGCCCTTGTGCACGATGAAGACGTTGTCCGCCGTGCACTCGGCGACGTAGCCTTGGTCGTTGAGCATGATCGCCTCGAGCGCGCCGAACTGCCGGGCCTCGATCTTGCCGAGGATGTTGTTGAGGTAATTCAGCGACTTGATCGTCGGCGGCAGCGCGGCGGCATTGATCCGGCGGGTCGGCACCGTGACGATGGCGAGGCCGTTGTCGTAATGCTCTTTCGGATAGAGGGAAATCTTGCTCGCGATGACGAAAAGCGAGGGCTTCGGGCAGAGCCAAGGCGCCAAACCGAGGTCGCCGACGCCGCGGGTCACGACGAGGCGGATGTAGGCATCGGTCAGGCCGTTTTGGCGGCAGGTTTCGCAGGTCACCTCGCTGAGTTCCGCGCGCGTCAGCGGCAATTGCAGCATGATGGCTTTGGCGGAATACTCGAGGCGCTCGAGATGCTCCTCGAGGCGGAAAATATTGCCGCCGTACAAACGGATGCCCTCGAAGACGCCGTCGCCGTAGAGCAGACCATGATCGAACACGGAGACTTTGGCTTCGCTGCTGTCGACGAACTTGCCATCGAGATAGATCTTCATCGTCGCGCAGCGTAGGTCGGACGGAAAAGTTTTGTCGAGTCCGCGCCGGGGGAGAATCTGCTTGTGCTCGCGATTTTTCGCCGAAACTGTCGCCCGGTTTTCAGCGTCTAGCGCCGACCAGCCTGCCCCTTCTCCATGATGCTTATCCCTAACCGTCGCTCCGCCTTTTCCGGAGCGCCCGTGCGCCGCGATCTCCGGTCCGGCGGTTTCACCCTCATCGAATTGCTCACCGTTATCGCGATCATCGGCATTCTCGCCGCGATCGTGATCCCGACCGTCGGAACGGTGCGTGAAAAGGCGGAGAAGGCCGTCGACTCGAACAAGCTGCGGGAAATCCTGAAGGCCGCGCAGATCTACGCGGGCGACAATCAGGACCGCCTGCCCGACCCTCAACCGGCCAGCATTCCCAACAACGTCCTGGCGGCCCCCCAGAACGCGTGGAAATGGCCCGGCATCCTCGCGAAGAACAACATCCTCACGGACCCGTCGTTCTACTTTGCCAAGAACGACCCGGCCTTCAACGCCACGGTCCCGCTGCAGTTCATCATCCAGCCCAGCACCGCCCGCAATTCGCTGCACGCCTCCTTCACCAACGGCCGTTCGCCTTCCTGGGAATTCGTCGGCGGCGTGAAGATGAGCGATGCCGCCACCACCCCGGTCGTCTACACCCGCGGCCTCACCACCGCCGGCACCTGGAGCGCGACCAGCGGCGTCTACAAGGACACCGGCGGCTTCATCGCCTTCCTCGGCGGCAACATCGCGTTCTACCCGAATGTGCAGGGCAACAACTCGCCCTTCTATTCGAACAACCCGACCAGCACCTCGACGATCCGTCCGCAGAATATCCTGCAGGCGATTCCGTTCAACGCCACGGCCCCGGCCAACAGCGCCCGCATCTACGGCATCTCTCCCGCTTCGGGCGCCGCCGGCATGATCGGTACCGGCGCCGGCGTCCTCGCCGCCCGCGGGCCCTGAGCGTCCTTCCCTTCCTGCCGTTTCCCAGCCCGGCCGATTTCGGCCGGGCTTTTTGTTTTCCCGCTTTCCGCGGACCGCCGGTGGCGTCATGGTTTCCAATCCAACCATGACGCCGCCCGCCGCCGCGAACGCGCCCGCTACCCCCAATCTTACCTACGTCGTCGGCCACAAGAATCCCGACGCCGACGCGATCTGCTCCGCCATCGCCTATGCCGCCTTCAAGGAAGCGCGCGGCGAACGCGGCTACATCGCCGCCCGCTGCGGCAATTCCAACGCGCGCATCGACACCATCCTCAGCCGTTTCAACCAACCGCTCCCCCACTACCTCAGCGATGTCTCGCCCCGCGTCCGCGACCTGATGACCGCGCCCGTCGTCTCCGTCCGCGAAAGCGCGACCTGCGCCGAAGCGCTCGAACTGCTCGACCAGCACGACGTCACCCTCCTCCCCGTCACGACCGCGGAACTGAAACCCGTCGGCACCATTTCCCTCGCCCAACTCGGCAGCTTCTTCGTTCCGCGCATCAAGGCGCCGCGCATGATGCGCCAGGTCCACACTTCCCTCGCCGCGATCTGCACCGCGCTCAAAGCGAGGCCCATCCACCTCGTGCGCGGCGACGAGATCCAGGACTTCTACGTGCGCCTCGGCACCATGGACCTGAGCTCCTTCTGGAGCGTCTCGGTCCGGGAAAACATCCCCGCCAACGAATCCATCGTCATCGTCGGCGACCGCCACGACATCCAGCGCCGCTCCATCGAGCTCGGCATCCGCGCGCTCGTCATCACCAGCAATCTCGAGCCCGACGACGAAACCGTCGAGATGGCCCAAGCCGCCGGCGTCAGCCTCATCCTCAGTCCCTTCGATTCCGCCACCACGTCCTGGGTCGTGCGCACCGCCTCGAACATCGAGCGCGTGATCGACCCCAGCATCGTCATCGTCGATCCCGACACCCGCATCGCCGATGTGCGGAAGAAATTCTCCGTCACCAACCACGCCGTCCTCGTCACCAACGACCAGGGCTGCCTCACGGGCATCATGACGAAGACCGACATCTTCAAGCCCGTGCAGACGCGCCTCGTGCTCGTCGACCACAACGAGCTCACGCAGGCCGTGCCCGGCGCCGAGGAAGTCACCGTCGCCGAGATCATCGACCACCACCGCCTCGGCGCCATCAACACGGTGCAGCCGATCCTCTTCATCAACGAGCCCGTCGGCTCCACCTGCACCATCGTCGCCGACATGTTCCGCCGCGAGGGCCTGCAGCCGTCGCCGTCGATCGCCGGCATCATGATGTCCGGCCTCATCTCCGACACGCTCCACCTCAACGGCCCGACCACGACGCGCAAGGACGCCATCTTGCTCGCGTGGCTGTCCGAGATCGCCGGCGTGGATTCCAAGCAACTCGCCGACGAAATCTTCAATTCCGGTTCCGTCATCCTCGCCAACCCGCCCGAGAAAGTCGTCCGCTCCGACTTCAAGGTGTACACCGAGGAAGGCCTCCGTTTCGCCGTCTCCCAGGTCGAGGAACTCGGCTTCGGCAACTTCTGGCAGCACGCCAAACCCATCGCCGCGGCCGTGCAGGAACTGCGCGACGCCGAGCGCCTCGCCTTCGCCGCGCTGCTCATCACCGACATCAACACGCAGAACTCGCTGCTCGTGGTCAAAGGCGACGCCGCCTTCATCGGCAAAATCAGCTACCCGCACGTCGAGCAGGACGAGATCTTCGACATGCCCGGCGTCGTCAGCCGCAAGAAGCAGCTCATCCCCTACCTCACGACGCTGATCAAGGAAATGGCCGCCGACGGCACCTTGCCCACCGGCAAGAGCGGCACGCCGTTCCGCGCCCGCCGCGGCGCGAGTTGAAAGTCGGAAGTTGAAAGTTGAAAGCCGGAGAGCGCGCCGCCTGCTCGGGCGCAATGCCGTAGAACCAACGTCCGCGCCCCAACTCCGAACTCCGAACCCCGAACTTCATATCTGAAATCCGGCGCGCCGGATTTCAGATATGGATCGCTTCGCCCGAGGTCGCGGCCGCCGCTTCCATCAGGGCTTCGCTCAAAGTCGGGTGCGCGTGGATCGCGCGGTGCACTTCGTCGACCGTCGCTTCCAGATTCATCGCGAGCACGTACTCCGCGATCAACTCGGGCGCCTCGTTGCCGAGGATGTGCGCGCCGTAGATCTCGCCCGTCTTCGCGTCGCTGATGACCTTCACGAAACCTTCGCTGTCGCCGGACGCGACGGCTTTGCCGGACGCGGTGAACGGAAACTTTCCGACCTTGTAGCTCAGCCCCTTTTCCTTCGCGGCCTTTTCCGTCAACCCGGTGCTCGCGATCTGCGGCTGGCAATACGTGGCGCCGGGGAAAATCTTCACGCGCCCGCCGTGATGATGGCCGAACATGCCGTTGACGGCGTTGACCGCCTCGTAGGTCGCCACGTGCGCGAGCCACGGCGGCCCGATGATGTCGCCCGCCGCGTAGATGCCTTTCACGCTGCTCTCGTAATTGTCGTTCACCTTCACGTAGCCGCGCTCGAGCTCGAGCTTGATCTTGGCGGAAAGCGCGCCCTCGAGATTCGGCACCACGCCGATCGCGACGAGCAGCGACTCGGCTTCGACTTCCGTCGAGTTGGCCTCGCCGGCCTTCACCAGCGTGAGCTCGACCTTGTCTTTGCCGACGCGGACGTTCTCGACCTTCGTGTTCACGTGCACGGTCATGCCCTGCTTCTCGAAATTCCGCTGCAACGCCTTCGCGATTTCCTCGTCCTCGACCGGCACGACCTGCGGCAACATCTCGACCAGCGTGACCTTGGAGCCGAAGGCGTTGAAGAAATAGGCGAACTCCACGCCGATCGCGCCGGCGCCGATGATGACGATGGACTTCGGCGGCGTCTTGCGCGGCTCCAGCGCCTCGCGCGACGTCATCACCCGCTGCCCGTCGACCGGGATGTCCGGCAGGCGGCGCGGTTTGCAGCCGGTGGCGAGGAGCACGTTCTTCGTTTTGAAGAACTTTCCTTTGTGCTCGCCCTCGGTGATCTCGACCATGCCCGGCACCGTCACCTGCGCGCGGCCGACGAAGTAATCGACCTTGTTCTTGCGGAAAAGGAATTCAACGCCCTTGGCCATCTGGCTCGAGACGCCGCGGGAGCGATCCATCACCTTGCCGAAATCGAAACCGGCTTCCTTCACGGAAATCCCGAACGTCTCCGCCTTCTGCAGCGAACGGTAGAACTCCGCGCTCTTCAGCAGCGCCTTCGTCGGAATGCAGCCCCAGTTCAGGCACGTGCCGCCCGCGCGCTCGAGTTCGATGCAGGCGACCTTTTTGCCGAGCTGGCCGGCCCGGATCGCGCCCGCGTATCCCGCCGGGCCGCCACCGATGACAATGAGATCGTAGTCCGTGTTTTCTGCCATACCGCCAACGTCGCCACGGCGGAAAACACCGTCAAACGCATTCTCGCCGCCCGCCCTCCCCGCTCCGCTTGACTCGTCCGCGCCGGCGCGCAGGTCTGGCGGATGCGCGCTGCGTTTCCCTTTTCTTCGCTCCGTCCCCTCGCCGGCCTGCTGCTCGCCGCGGCCGTCCTCTTCGGCTCCGGCTGCGGACCGCAGGTCAACCCCAAGGTACCGCCCGGGGCCAAGAGCTCCGGCGGCAACACCGCCGTCCTCGTCACCGATCAAGGCGAGATCGAGATCGCCCTGCTGCCGAAAGATGCGCCCAAGGCCGCGGAGAATTTCCGCCTGCTCGCCGAGCACGGCTACTACGACAACCTCACCTTCCACCGCATCGTGAAGGACTTCATGATCCAGGGCGGCGATCCGCGCGGCGACGGCCGCGGCGGCGAGAGCGCCTGGGGCGGCAATTTCCCCGATGAGATCGACCCGGGCTCCCCGCTCTACCGCGCCGGCTACCGCCGCGGCCTCGTCGCCCTCGCCAACTCCGGCCCGAACACCAACGGCAGCCAATTCTTCATCATGCACCGCGACTACCCGCTGCCGCCGAGCTACGTCATCTTCGGCCGCGTGACGCGCGGCCTCGAGGTCATCGACGCCCTCGCCGAGACGCCCGTGCAGCGCGGCCCCGACGGCGGCCAGAGTTCCCCGCTCAAGGCGCCGGTGATCCGCAAAGTCACGATCAAGCCCTGAACTGGCAGAGTTGAGCGTTGCGAGCTGAGCGTTGAGAAATCGGGCCGCGGCCACGCGTCGCGATTGCTCCGCAGCAATTTCCCTTGCGGCAAGCCGCCGACCCGCCGGACTGGCGCCCCTTCCCTTTTCCATGCCCACCCAGGATCTTTCCCTCGAAGCCATCAGCATCTACGGCGGCACCCAAGCCCGCGTGCAAACGACCGACGAAGCCGTCGAGAGCTACGCCGACGAGATGAACCAAGGGACCGTCTTCCCGCCGATCATCGTCTATTTCGACGGCGCGACGCACTGGCTCGCCGACGGCTTCCACCGCTACCTCGCGACCAAGCGTTGCGGCAAAACCGAGATCAAGGCGGACGTGTTCGCCGGCGGCCGCACCGACGCGCTGCGCCACGCCCTCGGCGCCAACTCCACCAACGGCGTGTACCGCAACAACGCCGACAAGCGCAACGCGGTGGAAATCGCCCTCGAGGAATGGCCCGACCGCGCCAACCCCGTCATCGCCGAAATCTGCCGAGTCTCCCCCGACCTCGTGCGCCGCGTGCGCTCCGAAATGACGCGCAACAACCGCCTCCCCCCGCGCGAGGCACTCGTCGGCCGCGACGGCAAGGAACACCCGGCGGCGATCGAACGCCAACCCCGCGGCAAGACCGAGGCCTCGTCCCGCGACGAAGCCGGCGGCGGCGGCGGCAAGGGTGGCGGCGGCGGCGGTTTTTCCAAGGGCAAGGGCGACCCCGGCGCCCTCGGCGGCACCGGCACCGAACTCGAACGCGAAGCCCGCGAGATGGCGCGCAAGGGCGAGCTGAATCCCTTCGAACTGCAAAAGATGATGACGGCCAACGGCGACGACTTCGCCATCACCGTGATGAATCTGCTCGGCACGATGCGCCCCGACCTGCGCCGCCGCCGCGAAGGCCTGATCCGCATCAAGCAATGGATCGAGCGCAACCTCGCCGGCGTACCGGAATCCGTGGATACGCCGGCGGCTACGCCGCCAGTTGAGGGTTCGGGGTTTGGAGTTCAGAGTTGAAAGCTGATACGAGAACCGCAGCGCCGTTCTCAGCCTCCAGGCCCCGTTCACCTTTGTTCGCCTGAATTGCCAAGCTCGGCCGGCCCGAAACGAACCTTTCATTCCGACGCCATGAAACGCACCGCTCCGAAAGGACCGAAAACCGAATCCGTTTCCTTCGTCGGCGAGATTGTCCGGCTCGACACCGGCCTGCGGCATCACGTGCTGCCCGTGCCCGACGCCGTCGGCTCCGCTTGGCGGAAAGCCAAGATCCGCCGGCTCGTCGGCACACTGAACGGCCAGCCCGTGAAACGCGCGCTGCAGAGCCACGCCGACGGCGGTTTCTTTTTGCTGCTCGGCCAAGTCCTGCTCCGCGAACTCGGCCTCAAGCGCGGCAGCCGCGTGCAAGTCGTCCTCGGACCCGACCCCGAGCCCGAGGCCCTGGATATTCCGGAAGAATTCGCCCTCGTGCTCGCGCAGGACGAAGCCGCCCGCACCCGTTGGGAATCCCTGACCCTAGGGATGCAGCGTTCGCTCGCGTACTATGTCTCGAGCGCGAAGCAGGAACCGACCCGCATCAAACGCGCGCTCGACCTCGCCCTCAAATTGCGCACCCGCACCTTGCACAGCGATCGCGGCAAATCCGTCTGACCGGCCCCGACCGCCTCACTCGCTGCGCAACGCCTCGACCGGCTTGAGCGTCGCCGCGCGCCACGCCGGCACGAGCCCGGCCAACGTGGAAGCGACGATCGAGCCCACGATGATGATCGCCAGGTCCGCGCCGCTCGTGTGCGACGGCAGATTCACGAAACCGTAGAATTGCTGGAAAACTTCCTCGCCCATCGTCAGCCGCGCGAGCACGCGCACGATGTCGTTGCGAAACGCGATCACGAGCCACGCGATGACCAAACCCGCGCCCGTGCCGACGACGCCGAGGATCACGCCCTGCGCGCAGAAACAGGCCGCCACCTGCCGCGAACTGCCGCCGAGCGCGCCGAGCAGACCGATTTCGCGCGTTTTCCGCACCACCGAGATGAGCAGCGAGCTCATGATCGAGAGCGCGGCGACAACGACGATGAAGGTGAGCAAAAAGAACACCATGTACTTCTCGAACCGGATGATGTTCTGGAAATCCGCCTCGGATTCGAACCACGTCAGCGCGCGCCGGGTGTTGGGCAAAACGGCATTGAGCGCCGCGGCGATTTTGAATTCGTCCGCGCCCGGCTGCAGGCGGACGTTGAGCCCGTGCACGCCTTTCCCGAGGCCGTAGAGTTCCTGCATCAGGCGCATCGGCGCGAGCACCAGGCTGCGGTCGAGGTGCTGGTGGCCGATCTGGAATATACCCGCGACCCGTACTTCGCGCGGCAGCAGCACCTCGTCCTGTTTCAATTTCTCGATCAGCAAGGGCGAATAGACTTCGAGCTTCGATCCGACGCGCGCGCCGAGCGATTGCGCCAGCATCACGCTGAGGATCACGGAATCGTCATCGAGATCGTCGAGCCGCCCTTGCAGCAGGTAACGGTCGAGCGGGATGACTTTGGCGACGCGGGCGAGGTCGACCCCGAGAATGCCCGGATAGGCGGGTTTGTTTTCGAAGGCGACGCCGACGACGCCCTTGGCGTACGGCGTGACGCCGGCCACGCCCGGCTGGGCTTCGATCTGCGCCATCAAAGCGTCCGCATCGCCGATCAGGCCGTCGAGCGGCACAACTTGGATCTCGCCCTGCATGTCGACGATCATGCTGCGGATCCCCTGGCCGAAGCCGCCCATGATCGACGTCGTCACGACCAGCAACGCGACGCCCACCGCCACGCCGAGCCCCGACATGAACGTGAAAAACGGAAACCTCCGCCCCGTCGGAAAGAGCTGCTTGAAGGCGAGGTAGAGGAACCAGGGCATTTGGATTGCGGAGCGCGGATTGGGGATGGCGGATTGCTCCGGCGGGAAACTCAGTCCGTGAGTCGGGGCGGCTCCGCAATCCGAAATCCGCAATCCGCAATTCTCAAGCGCCCGGCCTCAGTTGCGGGAAGAGGATCACGTCGCGGATGCTTTCCGCACCGGTGAGCAGAATGCAGAGGCGGTCGATGCCGACACCCATGCCGCCGGCGGGCGGCATGCCGTGCTCGAGGGCGAGGAGGAAGTCGTGGTCGATGTTCTGCTTTTCCTCGCCGGCCTGCGCCTCGAACATCTGGCGCTGCACGTCGGGGTCGTTCTGTTCCGAATACGCCGGCGCCACTTCCATGCCGCCAATCGTGAGCTCGAAGACATCGATCGTCGTCGGATCGTCCGGCGTGATCTTGGCCAACGGGCACAGCTCCTTCGGCAGGTGCGTGACGAAGGTCGGCTGGATCAACGTCGGCTCGATGCGTTTCGAGAAGATCTCGTTGGTGATTTCAAATTCCTCCCAGGCCGGATTGACGCCGAGGCCCATCGCTTCGGCTTTCGCGATCTTCTCCGCCTTGGTCCGCGCGAACCACTCCGCATCGCCCGTGGCCTCGCGGATCAGGTCCTTGTACTTCACCTCGCGCCATTCGCCGCCGAAGTCGATGTCCTGCCCGCTCGCGGCGTGCTTGATCTTGAGGGAACCGTCGGCCGGCTTGATCACCTCGCGCACGAGCGAGGTCATCAAATCGCGGATCAGCCCCATCATCCCGCGGTAATCGCTGTAGGCCTGGTAGACCTCGAGCATCGTGAATTCGGGATTGTGGCGGCGGGAAACGCCTTCGTTGCGGAAGATCCGCCCGATCTCGAACACGCGGTCGAAGCCGCCGACCAGCATGCGCTTGAGCCGCAGCTCCGTCGCGATGCGCAGGAAGAAATCGACGTCGAGGGCGTTGTGGTGCGTGACGAAGGGCCGGGCCGCGGCACCGCCGGCGGTGGCTTCGAGCACGGGCGTCTCGACTTCGAGAAACTGCCGGTCCTCGAGGAAACGCCGCACGTGCGAGACGATCTTCGAACGCAGCATCAGGCGCGCGCGCGATTCCGGATTCACAATCACGTCGAGGTAACGCTGCCGGTAAACCGTCTCCGCATCGCTCAGGCCGTGCCATTTTTCCGGCAACGGCCGGAGCGCCTTGGCCACGAGCACATAGCTGTCGACGCGCACCGTGACCTCGCCGGTCTTGGTTTTGAAGAGCGTGCCCGTCGCGCCGACGATGTCGCCGAGATCGAGCTTCTTGAACGCGACGTAGGCGGCCTCGCCCACGACGTCCTTCTTCACGTAGAGCTGGATCTGCCCCTGCTGGTCGAGAATCTTGACGAATTGGCTTTTGCCCATGTCGCGGATGACGACAAGGCGGCCGGCGACGGTGACCGGGACGGTGTTTTCCTGGCCTTCGACGTAGGCTTTGAGCGCGTCTCCCGAGAAGTGCGTGGTCGCGACGTTGGCGCGGAACGGGTCGGAACCGGCGGCGCGCATTTCGGCCAGCTTTTGCCGGCGGACCGCGTGCTGGTCATGGGAGATGTCGGAGGGAAGGTCGCTCATGGAAACGTAACCGGGCACCGTGAAGCGCGGCCCCACGGGGAGCAAACGGAAATTCCGCCGCGCCGCGGCGCACGGTGTGCGGACTTGGGCAGGGGCGTCCCTCGTCGGCGCCCACGGGCGTCGGCCAGCGACGCCCCAACGTCAGTCCACGGCCTTCTTTGCCGCGGCACGATCGATCGGCTTGAGCAAATGGGCGGGCCGCGCGGTGCGGAAACGGTCCAGCTCGGCCTGCAGTTTCACGGCTTCGGCCGCCGCCGCGCCCGCCTGTTGCTCGACCCGGAGCGGACGTTCCTCGAAGGGATCCGCCCGCAGGTCGACGAAGGTGCCGTCGCGGTAAAGTTTGTGCGTCCGGCTCATCGCGAATTCCCACTGCGGCGTCGGGCCGCCGTTGCGCACGTACCAGGTGTAGAGCGTTTCGCGGGGCGTGCCCTTTTCGCCGCGGGCCTGCGGCCAGAAACTCACGCCGTCGGAGGCGAAATCCTTCGCCAACGGAATCCCCGCCGCCGCGCAGATCGTCGGCAGAAAATCCACGCTCGCGACAAGGTCGGCGTTGACGGTGCCGGCCGGCACCCGGCCCGGCCAATTCACGATCAACGGCACATGGTTGCCGCGGGCCGTGCGCCCCCCTTTGCCGCCCTGATACGGCTTGCCCTTGAACTGCGAGGTGACGGACGGGTGCGTGCCGTTGTCGCCGATGAAGACGAGCAACGTGTTGTCGCGCAGCCCGAGCGCCTCGAGTTTCGCGACGAGTTGGCCGATGTGCTTGTCCATGTGCGCGGTCATGTCCGCGAAGTGCTTCAGATCCCGCTTCTCGCGCTCGCCCGTCGTCTTCGGGTCCCAACCGGCGCTGTCCGGCGTCGGCTGGAACGGGTCGTGCGTCAGGATCATCGGGTAGTAGAGGAAGAACGGCTGCTCGCGGTGCCGCGTCACAAAATCGAGGGCGAAGGCCTGGACCAGATCCGGACCGTATTCGCCGCGCGTGAAGTCGAGTTCGCGGCCGTTGTGCTCCAGCCCGGGATTGGCGTAACGCGCCGACTTCAGCGCGCCCTCGCGCGTGTGCTGCCAAAGGTACGATTCGTCGAAACCGAAGTGCTGCGGCAGGTCCGGGCGCGCACCGAGCTGCCACTTGCCGGCGACGGCGGTGACGTAGCCGGCGCGTTTGAACAGATGGCCGAAGGTCGTCGCCTGCGGATCGAGCGTGCCAAAATCGATGTAGTTGCGGACATTGTACAGGCCCGTCATCAGCTGCACCCGAGTCGGCGTGCAGAGCGGCTGCACGTAGCAATTTTCGAACCGCGCGCCCGTGGCCGCGAGCCGGTCGAGTTGCGGCGTGCGGTACGACTCGCCGCCGTTGGCGGTGACGCACTCGTAGCCGAAATCGTCGGCCATGATCAGAATGATGTTGGGGCGGCGTTCGGCGGCGGACGCCCCGGCGGACGCGACGCAGGCGACGAGAATCGAAGCAAAGAAACGGCGCATGTTCATGGCGGGGGTAGCGGGGTTTTCGGACAAAAGCAGAGGACCACGGATTTCACGGAAGGCACGGATCGATCGCTCGGCACCCAACTTTCAACTCTCAACGGCATGAACCCGGCCTAGGTCCGGGTTCATCCGTGTCCTCCGTGCCATCCGTGGTCAAAAATCCGAAATCAGGATTTCGGCGCGACCGCGGCGGGCGCCGGCGGCTTGGGCTTGGTCGTGTAGTCGAAATCGTCGGTGCGGAACGGCGTCACCGGCAGGCCGTCGGCGGAGTAAAGATTGCAAACCGGGTTGTCGGCCCAGGCGTAGCGCACGGCGACGGGGGCGGCGACCTTGTCGCTCGTGACCTCGACCTGATTGGTGCCGACGAGCTTGCCGGTCGCCCAATGCCAGACGCGGTCGGCGCCGCAGACGGCGAAGCCGCGGGCCTCGGTGATGTCGAAAGCGCGCAGCGTGCTGCCGAAGGTGTCGAGCGTGACGGTCGCCTTGGCACCGTCGAAGGCGACACTCTTGTATTCGGGACTGCGGTACGGGAACTTCAGGCCGTAGTCCTGCACGAGGGCCCAGCGGACGAGGCGGGAGGCGACGTCGTATTTGTTGCGCGGGTGGATGTCGCGGCCCTCGCCGACGTCGATGATGACGGCCTGGCCGGTCTTGGGCAGGCGCAGGGTCTTGGTCTGGGATTCGCGGAGCTCGGCCCAGTCGCTCTCGCCGGGCTCGGTCTTCTCGGCGCGGTAGTCGGCGAGCTGGACCCAGTAGAAACTGAAATCGCCCTGGCCCTGTTCTTTGCGCCACTGCTCGATCAGATAGGGGAAGAGCTCGCCGTGTTCGTGGGCGCGGGAGGCGTTGGACTCGCCCTGGTACCAGATCACGCCGCGGATGCCGTAGCCGAGCGTCGGATACACGACGCCGGCGAAGATGTTGCCGGGGCGGGCGTTGCCGGTGAGCCAGGCGGTCGGGGCGACGGGCGCGGCCGGCGCCGCCTTCTTGGCGGCTTTGGCTTTCTCGGCGTTTTCCTTCCACTTGGCCTGCGCAGCGGCGAAGTCGGCCTTGGATTTTTCTGTCTGGACGTCGGCTTCGCGCTTGCGCGCGTTGGCCATGAGGGTCGCGAAACGCGGCTCGTTTTCGATCGTGCCGCGGCGGATCCAAGCCTCGGCGGCGGAACCGCCCCAGGCGTTGTCGATCAGGCCGACCGGGACATCGAGGATGTCGTGGAGGTAGCGGCCATAGAGGTAACCGATCGCGCTGAAACCCTTCACGTTGTCCGGGTTCGCGATTTCCCACTGGCCCTTGAAATCGGTCTTCAGCTCCTGCGTGCCGACCTGGGGCACGGAAATGATGCGCAGGTGGCTGCGGCGCGCGCCGGCGCCCTCGAGGTCGCCGGTGAAGGTCTGGCCGAGCGACCACTGCATGTTGGATTGGCCGGAGCACATCCAGACCTCGCCGATGAGCACGTCTTTGAATTCGCGCTTCTGTTTCGCGGTCGCGACCGCGAGGACCTGGCCGGTCTTGTTGGCGGCCGCGGCGGCGAGTTTCACCTGCCAACGCCCGTCGGCGCCCGCGGTGGCGGGATAGGTTTGGCCGGCAAAGGTGACGGTGACCTTGGTGCCGGGATCGTCCCAGCCCCACACCGGATTGGCCTGCTTCTGCTGCAGGACCATAAAGTCGCCGAAGACGGCGGGCATTTTCAATTCGGCGCGGGCGGCGAGCGCAAGCAGCAGCCACGCGGCCGCGAGGAGAGCGGATTTTTTCATGGGGGTAACGCGAACCAGCCTCGCCGAGCCCGCCCCGCGAAAGCAAGACCGCCGGCGCGGATTCCGCGTTCCGGGCGCTGCTCGGCGTAGGGGCGCGCCTTGTGCGCGCCCGATCATCGCCTCGTGCGCCCGATCCAAACCTTGTGTTTGACCGATCCGGACCCCGCGAGCGCCCTGCCCGAACGGGCGCGGACGAGCCGCGCCCCTACTGCGCAATGTCCGCCCGAGGTCGCGACTTGCGGCCCAACGGCGCGGGCACCAACGTGCGGGCATGAGCGGATTCGGCAACGCGTACTCGCAGGAACAGCAACCCATCACGTGGGTGCGCGGCTATCCCCTGTACGCGGCGCATATGATCGTCGCCGGATTGATCGCATCGATGCTGGTTTCGACCCTGCTGCTCGCGACCAACCTCGGCGGCGTGCTCGCGTGGCTCTCCTTTTCGAGCGAGACCGTGCTGCGCGGCCAGATTTGGCGTCTCTTCACCTACGGCCTGAACAATCCGCCGAGCCTCTGGTTCGTGGTCGATATGTTCATGATCGTGTGGTTCGGCCGCGAACTGGAACGCTTCTTCGGCCGCCGCGTGTTCCTCGTCCTCTACGGCAGTCTCTATTTGCTCACGCCCGTACTGCTCACGTTCCTCGGCTTCGTGCGGCCGACGCAGCTCGCCGGCCAGACCGGCGCCTTCGCGCTCTTCATCGCCGTGGCCACGCTGCACCCGGACCTGCCGATGCTGTTCAATTTGCTCGCGAAGTGGGTCGCCGCGATCCTCGTGGCGATCTTCGCCCTGATGGCCGTCGCCGCCCGCGATGTCGTCGCGTTGATCACGCTGCTCGGCACCTCCGGTTTCGCGTGGGCCTTTGTGCGGCACCAGCAAGGGCTGCTGACGTTGCCGAAATTCCGGCTGCGCCGCCGCGCGCCGAAACTCACCGTCATTCCCGGATTCAAGCCCGACCGGCCCGAGGCCCCCGTACCCGCGGCGGCCGGCGCCCCGACGTCCATGGCGGAAATCGACGCCTTGCTGGACAAGATTGCGACTTCGGGAATCAACAGCCTGACCGAGCCGGAACGCGCCAAGCTCGAAGCCGCCCGCGAGGGGTTGATGAAGCGCAGCGGGAAGTGATCCCGGCGGCCGGAGCGCCGGCCCGGAACCGGTTCGCGGATCGGGAGGCGGAGGCTTGACGCACCGCGCCGGCGGCAACATCGACCTTCGCCCGCCCCGTCAAAGCCCCGTCCCGCGTCATGCCCTTCTCTCTTCTGCGGCTCGCCGGCGCTCTCGCGCTCGCTGTCCCCGCTGCCCTGGTTGCCCAAACCTATTCGTGGTCCGGCCTCGCCGGCTTGCCGCCCCAGTGGGGCTCCGCCAACGGCACCGGCTCCGCCGCCCGCTTCTTCGGCCCCGCCAGTCTGGTCGGATCCGCCAACGGCAATTTCTACGTCGCCGATACCGGCAACTTCACGATCCGCGTGATTTCCGCCAACGGCGATGTGAGCCTGCTGGCCGGCACCCCCGGCGTGCGCGGCGCGGCCGACGGCCCGCCCTCTGTCGCCCGCTTCGGTCTGCCGATGAGCATCACCCTGACCCGCGGTCTTCTCTTCGTCGCCGACGCCACCAACCACGCGATCCGCCAGGTCGGCGGCAATGGTGCCGTCGTCACCTTCGCCGGTTCGCTCGCCAATGCCGGCACCTCGGACGGCCTCCGCACCGGCGCCCGCTTCAACAATCCCTACGGCATCACGGCCGATCAAGCGGGCAACCTCTACGTTGCCGACCGCGGCAACCACGCGATCCGCAAAATCAGCCCCGAGGGCGAGGTCACCACGCTCGCCGGCGATATCGGCGTCCCCGGCACGGCCAACGGCACCGGCACCGCCGCCCGCTTCACCAACCCGAGCGGGGTCACGTTGGGCCCCGACGGCAGCGTCTACGTCGCCGACACGGGCAACCATGCGATTCGCCGCATCAGCCCCGCCGGTACCGTGACCACCTACGCGGGCTCGCCCGGCAGTCCCGGCGCGGTCAACGGCGCCGCCGCTCTCTCCCGTTTCCGCTTTCCCCGTGGCGTCCTCGCCTTCAGCAACGGTTCGCTCCTCGTCTCCGACCAAAGCCACGCCATCCGTCTCATCACCGCCGAAGGCATCGTCTCCACCTATACCGGCCGGCTCGAGGTGCAGGGCTCGCGCGACGGTCCCTACGCCGATGCCCGCTTCTATTTGCCCGGCGGTATTTCGCTTTCGAACGACGGCGCCGTGGTCGCCGACTCGGGCAACCACACCCTTCGCCGCCTGATCTTCGAGTCCCGCGAGGTCGTGACGATCGCCGGCGGGCCCGGCAGCTTCGGCCGGCGGGACGGCCGCGGCACCGAAGCACTCTTCAACTATCCGAACGGCGTCGCCGTGCATCCGTCGGGCGATGTCTATGTCGCCGATTCGCGCGGCAACACGATCCGCCGCATTTCGCCCGACGGCACCGCGGTCCAGATCGCCGGCGGTCCGGACGACAGCTACCGCGACGGCCCCGCCGGCAACGTCAGCCTCAATTACCCTTTCGGCATCGCCGTCACGGCGGACCGCACCGTCTACTTCACGGAACAGCAACGCCACACCGTCCGCGTGCTCCGGCCCGACGGCTCGGTCGCCACCTTGGCCGGCCGCGAAAGCACGCCCGGAGTCGGCAACGGCACCGGCCCGGCCGCTCTGTTCAATTTGCCCTCGGGCATTGCGCTCGGCCGCGACGGCAACCTCTACGTCGCCGACACCGGCAACCACGTCATCCGCCGCATCGACCCGGCCACCGCCGCGGTCACCACGCTCGCGGGCTTCTTCGAGAATCTCGGCACCGCCGACGGCAACGGCACGGTCGCCCGTTTCCGTTTTCCGCGCGGCATCGCGACCGACGCCGAGGGCAATTTCCTCGTCGCCGATTCCAACAACCACACCGTCCGCCGCATCACCCCCAACGGCGACGTCACCACCCTCGCCGGCGCCGCGGGCATCCAGGGATCCGCCAACGGCAACCCCGGCACCGCCCGTTTCTCTTTCCCCTACGGCATCGCGGTCGACGCCGCCGGCGCGATCTACGTTTCCGATACCGGCAACCTCACCATCCGCCGTATCGCCGGCGATACGGTCACGACGATCGGCGGCAGCGCCGGCGCCTCCGGTTACCTCGACGGCACGTTTTCGTTTTTCAACGATCCCACGGGCATCGCGGTCGACGGCACCGGCGTCCTCTACGTGACCGAGGCCGGCAACAATGTCGTCCGCCGCGGCGAACTGGTTTCGCTCCCGCAGATCGCCGCGCAACCGCAGGCCTTCGCCGCCACCGGCGGCAGCACCGCCACGTTCACCGTCACGGCCACCGGCGGAAACCTCGCCTACCAATGGCGCTTCCGCGGCCTCCCCATCATCGGGGCCAACACCGCGACGCTCACGATTCCCAACGTCAACGAGAACAACGCCGGCGACTACTCCGTCGTGATCTCCAATTCCCTCGGCTCCGTCACCAGCGGAAATGCCGCCCTCAGGATTGTCGCGGCCTCCGATTCGGGCCGGATCGTCAATCTCTCGATTCTGACCGGCCTCACGGAACCGGGCGACTCCTTCACCATGGGCTTTGTCGTCGGCGGCACCGGCACCGCCGGCGCCAAACCGCTCGTCCTGCGCGCTGCCGGTCCGTCGCTCGGCGCCCTCGGCGTGCCCGACACCGTCGCCGATCCGCGGCTGGAACTGTTCGCCGGTTCCACCGCCGCCGGCGGCAACGACAACTGGGGCGGCGGCGCCGATCTCGCGGCCGCCATGAACCGGGTCGGCGCCTTCGCTTACGCCGCCCCGTCCTCCCGCGACGCCGCCACGGCCAGCGCCTTCCAGCCCGGCGGCCATTCCATGAAGATCTCGGCCGCCGACTCCGGCACCGGGACGGTCATCGCCGAGATCTACGACGCCACGCCGGCCGGCACCTTCGCCGCCGCGACGCCCCGGCTGGTCAATGTCTCCGTGCTCAAACAGATCGGCCGCGGTTTGACGGCCGGCTTCGCCATCGGCGGGTTGGCCGCCCGGACCGTGCTGATCCGCGCCGTCGGCCCCACCCTCGGCGAACCGCCCTTCGGCGTCGGCGGCGTCGTGGCCGATCCGCAGATGACGCTGTTTGCCGGCCAAACGGTCGTCGCCACGAACGACAATTGGGGCGGCGGCACCGCCTTGCGCACCGCGTTCACCCGGGTCGGGGCCTTCGATCTGCCGGCCGAATCGCGGGACGCCGCGTTGATCGCGACGCTCGCACCCGGCAGCTACACCGTGCAGGTCGTCGGTGCCGGCGGCGCCGGCGGGATGGCCCTCGTCGAAATCTACGAAGTGCCGTAGGGGCCGCCGCGGCCCGGCGGCGCTTACTTCAATTCCTCGATGAAGGTCAGCAGGTCGGCCATGTCCTGCACGGCCATGCCGGCCTCGAGCCCCTCGGGCATCAGGCTTTTGCCGGCGGATTGGCTGCCTTTGACGTTGGCCCGCGGAATCGCGATTTCCGCCCCGCCCATGATCTTCAAGGTCAGGCTCGTCGCATCGTCGCGGGCGATCATGCCGGTGTAGGATTGGCCGTCCTTCGTCGACACATCGTACGCGACGTACTGCGGCGCGACCTCCTTGTGCGGCTCGAGAATCGCCGTCAGCAAACCGTCCCGGCCGCGCGTCTTCACCGAAATCAAATCGGGCCCGAGTTCCATTCCGGCCCCTTCCGCTTTGTGGCAAATCAGGCAACGCGCCTGGTACTGCGCCCGGCCGCGCGCCCCATCCCCGGTCGCAGTCGCCGCCGCTTTGAACTTCGCCGCCACTTCCTCGCGCGAGGGCGGGATCACGCTTGCGAGCGCCTGCTTGGCGAGCGCCGCGATCGCCGGCGTCCGGTGCCGGACCAAGGCCTGCACCTGCGCCGCACTGAACAACGCCGGCGCCACCTTGCCGGCCTGCACCGCCTGCAAAAGCGCCGTCGTCCGGTCTTCGCGCGCCAGCAGCGCCGCCAGCGCCGCCGCCAATGTGCAGCCGCTGCCATGGAATTCGCCGGGCAAGCGTGGCCATT
>JACCDS012164843.1_pt1 | contig 21655 bp, 20 predicted proteins | sample 7446441 | NCBI WGS metagenome assembly JACCDS01 (sample SAMN15323445, study PRJNA562643) | freshwater metagenome | isolation source: river surface water | place: USA:Blue River Watershed | collected 2017-08-17 | reverse complement strand
GGCCGACGGCACGACCAGCATCGGCGCCGTGTGCTGGCCCTACTACCTGAAGACACGCCAGGGCCGTTCCCTGCGCGCGTTTTTCATGGACACCATCGCCATGTGTCCGCAGCTCGCCGAGCGGCTGCAAGCGGCCGAACTGGTCGATGACCAGGTGCACGCCACCGGCAACTACGCCTACACGAGCGATCACTGCTGCGGGGATCGCTACGTGATGCTGGGCGACGCCTACGCCTTCATCGACCCGGTCTTTTCTTCGGGGGTCTATCTGGCGATGAAAAGCGCCTTCGCTGCCGTCCCGCTGATCGAGGCGACGCTGGACCACCCGCAGAACGCCGCGGCGCAGCGCCTGAAGTACGAACGCACGCTCAAGCATGGCCCACGCGAGTTCTCGTGGTTCATCTTCCGCGTGACCAACCCGACCCTGCGCGAATTCTTCATGTCGCCGCAGAACCCCTTCCGCGTCAAGGAGGCGCTGTTGTCCATGCTGGCCGGCGACATCTACGGCGCCACACCCATCTGGCGTTCGCTGCGCATTCTCAAGGGGCTGTACTACCTGGTGTCCCTCCAGAACTTCGGCCGGACCTGGAAAGCCTGGAAGCGTCGGCGTTTCAACATCCAGGACGATGCGGGAGTGGCAAGCGCGTGATGGGGTCTGCTTGCGTGGCCTCCGAGGCACTGTACGCCCGGAGGATGTCCCTCGAAAATCCGGCAACGGCCGCCTCTGCCGAGGCAGGCCCGGCTCAGGCCGGTGAACTGAACCGTCGCGAACACCCGGCGCTCGAGAGTCCTCTTCTGGCGGCCCCCGCGCGCTTGTGGCCGGACGCGCCGGTGTTCGACCAATGGTGGGTCTGCCCGACCCCGCAGGGTCTCACAGCCCGCGTGCACGCCGGCACACACCACGTCTGCGCCGGCCCCTGGCTGTACGCCACCACCGTGATCGACGATGCCCGGGAGCCAGGGGGACTGCAGGCCGCGGCCCATCGGGCCTACACCGAGCTGTTCGAGGTGCTGCGCCAACGACGAAACGAGACCGGGCGCCCGCTGCACGTGCTCAAGGTGTGGAACTACCTGGCGCGGATCAACGCCGACGACCCCGAATCCGCCCTGGAACGCTATCGCCTGTTCAACATCGGGCGCCAGGACGCTTTTCTGGAAGCGGGCCATTCGGCGTTCGACGGCGCCCCTGCGGCCTGCGCACTGGGCACCGACCAGGGCGCCCTGACCGTGCACCTGCTGGCGGGCCCCCATGCCCCCATCGCCGTGGAGAACCCGCGCCAGACCAGCGCCTACCGCTATCCGGCCCACTACGGTCCCCGCGCGCCGACCTTCTCACGTGCGGCCCTCGCCGACTTGGGTGGCCACCGGGAGATGCTGTTCATCTCCGGCACCGCCAGCATCGTGGGTCACGACACCCTGCACATCGGCGACGTCCAGCGCCAGACCGAGGAAACGCTGCGCAACCTGCAGGCCGTAACCGAGGCCGCGCAGGCCCAGGCGCAAGGCCAGCACACGCTGCAGGATCTGGAACTGACGGTCTACGTGAGGCATGCAGCCGATCTGCCCACGGTGCAAGAGGTGCTCCATCGCACCCTGGGTCCCGACAGCACCGCCGTGCGCACGGCGGTCTACCTGCGCGCCGACATCTGCCGCCTGGACCTGCTCGTGGAAATCGAGGCGCAGCACGAGTCCATGGTGAACGCATGATGCCCCTGCTCCTGTCCTCCTGCCCCCACCACGCCCTCGGGCGCTCCACCGCCCCCCTGGCGACCGAAATGGCGACCCTGGGCCTGATCCTGGGCCTCGCCGCCCCGGCACAGGCGGCCGACACGTCCCCGTCGCCCCCCCAGACCGAGCCGCACGCAACGGCCGGAACCGGCGATGAAACCGCCCCGACCGCCTCGAAACCCCTGCCGCACTTTCCGCTGTCCGCGCCGTCTCGCGCCGAACGGGCGCTGGATCAGGCGCTGCCGCCCCTGCCGCAGGAACGCCTGGTGGAAAAGCCGCTGTGGGAACTCGGCGTGGGCGCCGCCCTGCTGCACTGGCCCGACTACCGCGGCGCCGACCACGGCCAGAACTACCTGCTGCCCCTGCCCTTTTTTGTCTATCGCGGCGATTTCCTGCGGGCGGACAAGGGCGGTGCGCGTGCGGTGTTCATCGAAGGCGACCGGGTGGAAGTGGACGTGAGCATCAACGGCTCGGCCCCGGTGCGCACGGATCCCCAAGGGGCCCGCGCCGGCATGTCCGATCTGCCCCCGACCATCGAAGTGGGTCCCAACCTCAACGTGCACCTGTGGAAAGCAGCCGATGGCCGAGCCTCGCTGGACCTGCGCGTGCCGGTGCGCTTCGCCGTGCGACTGAAATCGCCGTACCGGTCGATCGGCGTGGTCACCACCCCCAAGCTCAACCTGGATCTCGCACGGGTCGCGGGGGGCTGGAACGTGGGACTGCTGGCCGGGCCGGTCTTCGGATCGCGGCGTTATCACGAGCACTACTACGGCGTTTCAGCCGAGGACGCCACCGCGACCCGGCCCGCCTACGCGGCCCGTGCCGGATACGCCGGATGGCACGCGATTGCCTCCACCTCGCGCCGTTTCCAGAACACCTGGCTGGCCGCCTACGTCCGCCATGACCGCCTGAGCGGTGCCGTCTTCGAGGACAGCCCGCTGGTGCGCCGCAAGAGCGACTGGTCCTTCGGACTGGGTGTGGCCTGGGTGCTCAAATCCTCGGAACGGACCGTGCTCGTGCCGGAATGATTGTGCGCCTGCTGCGTCCGGTGCTGGTCTTGTGGCTGCTCGTCCTGTTGCTGGGACTGGGCGTGATGTCGCTTGCCTGGAACCTGATTGCCTTTGTGCTGCACCCGCTGCTGCGAGAGCCGCGCCGATCGGCGGTCGGTCGGGCGGGCATCGCCTACGGCTACCGGCTGTACTGGGTGTGCACCCGCGCCGCCGGCATGATGCGCATCGAGGCCGAAGCGCTCGACGTGCTGAACCAGGAACCCGGCGGCGTCATCATCGCCGCCAACCACCCCAGCCTGCTCGACGCCATGGCCATCGTCGCGCGATTGCCGCGCAGCGTGTGCATCATGAAAGCGTCGCTGATGCGCAACGTGTTCCTGGGCTCCGGCGCCCGGCTGGCCGGCTACATCGCCAACGACTCGCCCCGTCAGATGATCCGGGCGGCGGTGGACGAGCTGAAGGCCGGCGGACAGCTGGTGCTCTTTCCAGAGGGCACGCGCACCACCCACGGGGTGCTGGAACCGTTCCGACCGGGCATCACCACGATGGCGGCGATGGCCCAGGTTCCGATCCAGACGGTCATCATCGAGACCGACTCCCCCTACCTGGGCAAAGGTTGGGCCCTGTGGCACCTGCCGCCCATTCCGATCGTGTTCCGCCTGCGGCTGGGCCGGCGCTTCGCCCCCAACCCCCGCCACCCCGAAGCCCTCGCCGAACTGGAGGCCTATTTCCGGGAGGAACTCCAGCACGCCACCCTGCCCCAGCGCAACCCATGACCCAGCCCGTCCCTCACCGATCCGCCACGCACGCGGTCCTGATCCCCAGCTACAACACCGGCCCCAAGGTGTACGAGACCGTGGCCAGCGCCCGGGCGCAGTGGGCACCGGTGTGGGTGGTCGTGGACGGCTCCACCGACGGCACGGCGCAGGGGCTGCAAGCGCTCGCGATGCAGGATCCACACCTGCACGTGATCGTGCTGCCGCACAACCAGGGCAAGGGCGCAGCGGTGCTGACCGGGCTCCTGGCAGCGAAGGCGGCTGGATTCACCCACGTGCTGGCCATGGACTCGGACGGCCAGCACCCCGCCGCCCTGATCCCCGACTTCATGCACGAGTCCCTGCGGCACCCCGATGCCATGGTGCTCGGCGAGCCGGTCTTCGACGCATCGGCACCACTGCTGCGGGTGCGCGGCCGGCGCATTTCCAACGGCTGGACCCAGCTGGAAACGCTGTGGGCCGGCATCCACGACTCGCTGTACGGCTTTCGTGTCTACCCCGTCGGCGACCTGATCGCGGTGATGAACCGCCAACCCTGGATGCGCCGCTTCGACTTCGACACCGAGGCCGTCGTGCGCCTGGCCTGGCGCGGCGTCGCACCGCTCAACCTCGCTGCGCCGGTGAAGTACCTGAGCGCGGAGGAAGGCGGTGTGTCTCACTTTCACTACGTCCGCGACAACGTCTTGCTGACGTGGATGCACACCCGCCTCGTCATCGAGTTCGGGCTGCGGCTGCCTGCCCTGTGCTGGCGCCGCTGGCGACGCCGCCCCCCCTTCCAATACCTGGATCGGCAACCCATCGAATGAGCCGGCAATTTCAAACGGTGTGCGGCGTTTTCATTCCGGCGACCCGAAAGTGAAACCTTAAAATCGAAGCGGGGCCCGTCCGTGCCGGACGCATCCGAGAACCAGCCGTGAACAAGGGGAATCCAGCCGTGCAGGCAGGCACAGACGTGCATCAGGAATCGGGAGGCCGGCGCAAGCGTGTCCTCGTGCCGCTCTACAGCCAGAGCGGTCAACTCACCCGCGTGACCGAGCAGATCCTCGCCCCGCTGCGGGAGTCCGGGGCCTTCGAGATCCATGTCGAGCCCATCCGCCCAGCGCGCCCTCACCCTTTTCCCTGGTCGATCCTGCGCTTTTTCGACACCTTCCCCGAAACAGCGCTGATGGTGCCCGAGGCCCTGGAGCCCGGCACCTTGAGCGGATCCGAACCCTTCGATCTGGTGATCCTGCCTTACCAGGTGTGGTTCCTGGCACCGTCGCGCCCGGTGTCGTCGTGGCTGCAGTTGCCCGAAATCCGTCGGCTGCTGGCGGGCAAGCCCGTGGTCACCGTCGTGGCCTGCCGCAACATGTGGCTGATGGCCCACGACAAGCTCAAGGCGCTGCTGACCCAGGCGGGTGCCCGACTGCTGGACCACGTCGCGCTGATCGACCGCGGACCCATGGCCGCCACGTTCATCACCACGCCAATGTGGATGTTCACCGGGCGGCGCGACGGTTGGTTCGGTCTGCCTGCCGCCGGGGTCTCCGAAGCCGACATCCAGGCGTCGCGCCGCTTCGGCCTGGCCCTGCGAGACGCGCTGCACGCAGACCGTGAACGGGGCCCGGGCCCCTTGCTGCACGGTCTGGCGGCGGTCGACGCCAACCCTCGCCTGCTGCCCTCGGAACGGGCCGGCACCCGCAGTTTCTTCCTGTGGGGTCGACTGATCCGGTGTTTCGGCCCCCCGGGTGCCCTCGCGCGCCAGCCATTGGTGCTGTTCTACATCCTCTTCCTGGCGACCCTGATCCTGACCGTGGTGCCGCTGAGCAGCCTGCTCCAGGCCCTGCTTCGCCCCATGCTGGCCGCCCGCCTGCGAGCCCACAAGGCCGCCCTCGACGCCCCCTCGGGCTCCGGCACCGAACGCATTGCGCTTTATGAATCCTGAGGTTTTCATCACCCGTTCGGCGGCCTTCCTGCCGGGCGAAGCGGTCGGCAACGACGACATGGAGGCCGTGCTCGGCCAGGTCGGAGACCGCCCCTCGCGCGCGCGCCAGATCGTGCTGCGCAGCAACGGCATCCGCCAGCGCCACTACGCCATCGACCGGCGCACCGGGCAACCCACCCACACCAACGCCCGGCTCGCGGCCGAAGCCATCCGACGCCTGGGAGACCTGACGGACGTCGACGGCCTGGCCGTGGGCACCTCGATCGCCGACCAGCTCCTGCCTGGTCATGGCGTGATGGTGCACGGCGAGCTGGGCTGGCCCGCGCTGGAAGTGGTGTCGCTCTCGGGCATCTGCCTGGCAGGCACGGCGGCGCTCAAGCACGCCTGGTTGACGGTCAAGGCCGGTGACGCCCGACGGGCCGTGAGTTGCGCTTCCGAGCTGGTGTCACCGCACATGCGCGCCTCGTGCTTCGAACCGGAAATGGACCACCAGGTCCGCGCGCTGGATCAGCGCCCTGAACTGGCCTTCGAGAAAGACTTCCTGCGCTGGATGCTGTCCGACGGTGCCGGGGCTCTGCTGCTGGAGGACCGCCCGCGCGCGGCCCTGAGCCTGCGCCTGGATTGGATCGACCTGTCCTCTGCCGCTCACGAGCTGCCCGTGTGCATGTACGCGGGGGCCCTGCGCGATGGGCAGGGACACCTCACGCCCTGGAGCGCGCTGGCGCCCGGCCAGTGGCTGGAGCGTTCGGTGTTCTCGATCCGGCAGGAGGTGCGCCTGCTCAACGAACACATTGGCCGGGCCGCGCTCAGCGAACCGCTGGGGCGTTCGGTGCGCCGCCGGGGCCTGAAGGCGGGCGGCATCGACTGGTTCCTGCCGCACATGTCGTCCATGTACTTCGACACGGTGGTGGAGCGGGGCCTGGCCGAGGCGGGCATTCCCGTTGCGCGCGAGCGCTGGTTCACCAACCTCACGCAGCGTGGCAACACCGGGGCGGCGTCGCCGTACATCATGCTCGACGAGCTGTGGCGCAGCGGGCGCATCGAGCCCGGCCAGCGCCTGCTGATGTTCGTGCCCGAAAGTGGGCGCTTTTCCAGCGGATTCATCCACCTCACCGCCGTTCGAGGAGAGACCGATGGAGCTTGAAGCCGTTCCCCAGGACGACAACCGCACGCTGGGCGGCTACCGCAAGGCCGTCTACGCACGCGACGCCGACGGCCGCATCCGCGCCGTCGCCACCACCGGTTGGGAAGTGGAAGAACTCGTCACCACCCAGGCCGCCGACGCCCTGCGCCGCCAGGCCGAGCAGGCCCGGCTCGACGCCCTGGCCGGGCGGACCTCCCCACTGACCTACTGGATGTACGAACGCCGCATGGACCTGCCCTTGCTGGCCCAGAGCACCGGGCTGTGGCAATGGCGCGTGCGCCGGCACCTGCAGCCCGAGCGTTTTGCCCACCTGAGCGACCAGCTCCTGGCACGCTACGCACAAGCGCTGGGCCTGCCGGTCGAAACGATCCGCCACTGTCCCGGCCCGTCGGCGACGCCCCTCCAGCGGGACTGAGGCCCCATGTCGTTCCAGCACCGCCACGCGGCCCACTGCGAAAGCGGGGTGATGGCCAACCTGCTCACCCACCACGGCGCGCCAGTCAGCGAGGCCGTGGCCTTCGGGCTGTCGTCGGGCCTGAGCTTCGCCTACCTGCCCATCGTCAAGATCAACGGCTTTCCGCTGATCGCCTTCCGCATGCCGCCCAAGGGCATCATCAAGGGACTTCGCAAGCCGTTTGAAGCCCGATTCCGCTTCGAGACCTTCTCCCGACCGCAGGCCGGCCAGGACCGCCTCGACGAACTGCTGGCCCAGGGACGGGCCGTCGGCGTTCAGACCTCGGTCTACTGGCTGCCGTACTTCCCGCCGGAAATGCGCTTCCACTTCAACGCGCACAACCTGGTGATCTACGGCCGCGAAGGCAACGACTATCTCGTCAGCGATCCGGTCATGGAAACACCCGTGCGCTGCCCGGTCGAGGACATGAACCGCGCCCGTTTCGCCAAGGGTGTGCTCGCCCCCAAGGGACTGCTCTACACCGTGGAGGATCTCGGACGGGTGCAACCGCCGCCGGCCCAATGGCGCAACGCCATCCGACGCACCACCCGGACCCTGCTGGCCCCGGTGCCGATCGTCGGGGTCAAGGGCATCCGCACGCTGGCCCGGCAGGTGGAACGCCTCGACCCCGCCGCCGAACACACCAAGGAGTGGATCGGCCACGTGGTGCGCATGCAAGAAGAGATCGGCACAGGCGGAGCGGGCTTTCGCTTCCTCTACGCAGCGTTTCTCCAGGAGGCCGCGGTGCCAGCCGAACGTCCGGACCTGACCGAATGCGCTCAGGAATTGCTGGACATCGGTGACGGCTGGCGCCTGTTCGCGCTGCGCGCAGCGCGCATGATCCGAGGGCGTGAACCCATGGTGCCCCAGGCCCTGGCCGACCTGCTGCGCACGCTGTCCGGACGCGAAGAAGCTTTTTTCCGCCAGTTGCGCGCCACCGTGGCCTGATGCTGCGCGCCGAAGCCCTCCACCACACCTATCCCGGCGCGGCCCAGGCCTCGCTGACCGGGGTGTCGCTGCACATCGGGGCGGGACAGGTGCTGGGCCTTCTGGGGCCCAACGGCGCCGGCAAGAGCACATTGATGGCCTTGCTGGCCGGCCTGTTGCCGATCCAGGCCGGCCGAGTCAGTTGGCAGGGCGAGCCCCTGGCCCCTCGCAGGACGGGTCGGGCACGCCACGTCGCCCTGGCGCCCCAGAGCGACGCCTTCTACCCCATGCTGACCGTCGAGGAGAACCTGGCCTGCTTCGCTGCAGCCAGTGCCCTCCCGCGGCGGGAAGCCCGGATGCGGTGCGACCAGGTGATCGCACAGACGCAACTGGCCCCCTGGCGTCACCGCCGCGCCGGGGAGCTCTCTGGGGGCGTGCGGCGCCGGCTGAGCCTGGCCATCGCCTTGCAGACTTCGCCGGATGTGCTGCTGCTCGACGAGCCCACGGCAGGGGTCGATCCGCAATCGCGCGCCTTCATCCTGCAGGTCCTGCGGACACGCGCCGAAGCCGGTTGCGCCCTCGTGTTCAGTTCCCACCTGATGGGCGAGATCGAGGCCCTCGCGGACGAAGTGCTCATCCTCGACCACGGCCGTGTGCTGCGCCAAGCCCCCCTGGCGGACCTGCTCGCCGACGAGGGCCGCACCCTCACGCTCGACCTGCCCGGATCGGCCTCGCCGCCGTCGCTCCCACCCGGAGACGACACCCTGCACGCCGCCCTGGGCCTGCCAGCGGGCACCCCTGGACTTGCCTGGCGCCGGATCGGCGACAGGCGCCTGATCGTGACCCTGCCCGAGACCCTTTCTCCCGTGCAGGCCCTGGCACGGCTGGAGGCGGCGGGCATCGGCCTGCAAGGTGCGGCGTTTGGTCGCGCCAGCCTCGAACACACCTTCATGGCCATGACCGATGGAGCGCTGCGCGATGAGTGATCCACTCGCCTCGCTGACCCTGCTGGCCGGGCTGATGCGCAAGGAACTGCTGGCCCTGCGCCGCGACCCGCACAGTCTGGCCGCGTTGTTCCTGATGCCACTGATGTTCATCGTGCTGATGTCGCTGGCACTGCAGAACCTGTACAACCCACCGCAGCCGCCCGCGAATTACGCGGTGCTCGACCGCGACGGAGGGGGCGCCGCGCGTGCGCTGCAACAGCGCTGGATGCGCGACCACGGTGCCCCGGAACCGTTGCCGGCGGCTTGGCAAGCCCCCCTGCGCCATGGCCGGCTGGGCTATGTGATGGAGATTGAACCCGGCTTTTCGCGCGGGGTGAGCGACGCCGCCGCGCCAGTGCCGGCCCCAGGCGATCCACAAGGCCACGTTCGGCTGCATTTCGAACCCGGCGTGTCCACGGCCACCCTGCTGGTGACCCGGGCCACGCTGGAACGCGCCGTGGGTGAGCTGCGCGCCCGGGCCCTGCTGGCCGAGGTGGCCCCCCTGGGCCTGTCCGGCGCGGGCACACGCTTGTCCGACAGTGTCACGGACCGTGTGCTGGCCCAGCGCCTGGACGCCGGCATCCGTCCCACGGCCGTGCAGCACAACGTCCCGGCCTGGCTGGTGTTCGGCATGTTCTTTGTGGTGGCCGCCCTGGGCAGCCTGTTCGTCGAGGAGCGCCGCTGCGGGGCCCTGGCCCGCCTGCGCGGCATGGGGGTCGGCACCGGAATGCTGCTGGCGGCCAAGGCGCTGCCCTACCTGGGGGTGAATCTCGTGCAGGCTGCGGTGATGCTGTCGGCGGGCCTGTGGTTGATGCCGGTGCTGGGCGTGCAGGGGCTCTCGCTGCAGGGGGTCTCGCTGCCCGCCCTGGGGCTGGTGCTGCTGGCGTCCAGTCTCGCGGCCGTGGGCCTGGGGCTCTGGCTGGCCACGCTCATGCGCACCAGTGCGCAGGCCCACGCCGTCGGCCCCCTGGCCAACGTCCTGATGGGCGCCGTCGGCGGCATCATGGTGCCCACCTTCGTCATGCCGACGTCGATGCAGACGCTGGCCCGCCTGTCCCCCATGAACTGGGCCCTCGAAGCGCTGATGACCGTGCTGGTGCGCGGTGGTGGCGTGGCCCAGGTGGGGATGCAGCTGTTGCCGCTGCTCGCCTTGTCTCTCATCACCTTGTTGTGCGCTGCACACACGCTGCGACGCCGCCCCGCCCTGCCATGAACACCGATTCCCGCTCCCCACGCGACACCCCCGAATGGCGCGCCGAACTCAAGGCGCTGATCCTGGAAGCCACCGAAAAGACCGAGCCGCCCGGCGGACTGGACGACCACGAACCCCTGTTCGGCGGCGACGCCCGACTCGACCTCGATTCCATGGATGCCCTGCAGCTGTCGATGGCCCTGCAACAGACGTACGGCATCCGCATGGCCGACAGCAAGGACACGCGCCGCGCCCTGGCCAGCGTGGCGCATCTGGCGCAACACCTCGCCGCCCAACTGGACGCGCGCACCGCAGGCACCGCCCCCATCACGGCACCGACGGGACCCGCCTCGCATGCCTGAGGCACGCCGGAACGGCGAGCCCACGCAGTCCCGTTCCGGACGCCCGGTCTATCTCCACGGCCGCGGGCTGGTCAGCGCACTGGGGGTCGGCTTGGACGCGGCCCTGACGGCGCTGTCGGGGCCGCCCCCACGCCCCCAGCGGACGTCGCTCGGCGAGGGGGCCTGCCCCTGGCGGGCGGCGTCGACACCGACAGGGGCCCCGCCGCTGTCGGAACACCCAGGGGACTGGACCGAACGCTGTCTGGCGCAGGTCGCGGCGGCCGTGGACGAAGCCAAAGCCCGCCGCGGCGGCTGGCTGATCGTCGCCTCGTCGTCCTTTGACATGGGCGCGCTGGAAAGGGGCGCGCCCTGGCACGCGGACGCGCTGGCGTTTGTCGAGTCCCTCGCCCGTCACCTCGACTGGCAAGGCCCGGTGTGCACGGTGTCCACAGCCTGCACCTCCGCGGTCAACGCCCTGACTCGTGCGCAAGGGTTGATCGCCTGTGGCGAGGCCGATGACGTATTGGTGCTCGGTCTGGAGGCGGCCAACCGGTATTCACTGGCCGGTTTTGCCGCACTCCAACTGCTCGCCCCTTGGCCCGACCCGGCCTGCCCTCCGTCAGACACGGGCCTGGTGCTGGGCGAAGCCGTGGCGGCCGTGGCACTGAGTGGCCGCCCCGCCCGCTGGCGATGGGCCGCAGGTGCCCAGCGGGTGTGTGGCGACGATCCGGCCGGGCCGACCGCCGCCACCCTGGAGTCGGCCCTGCAGGAGGCGTTGAACTCAGCGCACCAGGACGCCGGCGTACGTGCGGATCAAGTCGCCTGGATCAAGGCGCACGCCACCGGCAGCCCAACCAGCGACCCACTGGAAAACCGGATCCTCGACGACCACCTTCCCCCTTCGGCCGCTCGGCTGGGCCTCAAGCGCTGGCTGGGTCACACGCAGGGCGCCAGTGCGGCGGCAGAACTGGCCCTGCTCACCCGGGCCATCGAGGCGGGACAGACCTCGCCTTTCGATCTGTCCGACACAGGGAACGACTCGCTCCAAACCCTGGCCACCGGCGCCGAAGCGACCCCCAAGCCCCTCACCTGCGGCGCCTCGGGGCCACCAGCCCTCGTGTCGATCACCTTGGGGTTTGGAGGTGGTCATGGGGTGCTGGTCCTGCAAGACCTGGCACACGCCGACGGCCCGTCCCCGGGCGCACCGGCCGCGAAGACTCCGTCGGCATCAGGCTGGCACAGGATCGCTGCCGTCCTGGATCCCTGCGGCGAACATTGGCGCGAAGACCTCGTGCGCCGCCTCGGGCACAAGCCCCGCCGACTCGGCCCGTGGGCAGAACGCGCCCTGCACGGTGCCCTGTGCGCCCTGGAAGCGGCAGGTGAGTCGCAACTGTCCCCTGCCGCCCATCTGGTCGTGTGCAGCACCAGCGGCCCCGTCAGCGCCGTGGGCACCGCCCTCGAGGCCTTGCGGCAGGACCAGCTGCCCATGCCCTACACCTTCTTGCAGTCGCAGGCCGCGGTCATGCTCTCCTCGCTGGCCGCGCACCTGGGCTGGAGGGGCGACGCCCAAGCCCTGGCCCTGCGAGACCCCGAAGCGCTCGTGCGCCTCGTATTGAACACGGCGCCCCCCGCCGGCGTGCTGTTGGGCTGGGTCGAGGAAAACGGTCCATGCCGCTGGTGGCGGCTGCGACCGGCACCCAACGGGAACGGCCTGCTTCCACTGTCGACCAGGATGTCGCAGCTCCTCCATGGGGCCGGCCCCGGGAGCGCCTCCACGGTCGAGGGATTCGCGCTGGACTGACCTGGGGCAGCGCCCGCCGTCAGCCGCCGCCGACGGTCAGCACAGGATCGTTCGCCCGGCGCAGCCCCGGCAGCCACATCCGCAACACCGGCGTTGTGACCACCGTGGAAAACACGGCCATCAGCACCAGCATCGTGAACACCTCGCGCCCGATCACCCCCAGGTCGTAACCGACGTTGATGATGATCAGCTCCATCAACGCACGCGTGTTCATCAGGACGCCAGTGATGCCCGCGGCCCGCGGGGACAGCCCCGCCAGGCGCGCCGCCAAGGCTCCGCCCCCCCACTTGCCCAGCGTGGCCAGGGCGATCAGCACCGCACACCAACCCCAGTCATGGGCCGTGCCCAGGGCGCCGATGTCGGTGCGCAAGCCCGTGTAGGTGAAAAAGATCGGCAGGAAAAACACCTGCACAAAAGCCCCGACCCGGGCCTGCCAAAGCAGGGCAAAAGCCCGCTGACGGTGCAACAACACCCCCGCCATGAACCCGCCGAAGATGGCGAAGATGCCCAGCTTGTAGGTGGCCATGCCCATCACGAACACCAGCGCGATGACCGCCCCCATCAACGAGGGGCCCAGCTCGCCGCGGTCCTTTTCCAGGCGCCAGGTGACCAGCCGCTCCAGGGGTGGGCGCACGCCGTACCAGCACAGCACACCAAACAGCAGCACCAGCGCCACCTCCAGGGCGAAGGCCGGACCCGAAAAAGCCGCCGTGCTCAACGCCGTCACCAGCGCCAGCAACAGCCAGCCCACCACGTCGTTGATCGCCGCCGCGCTGATCGTGATCACCCCCAGAGGGGTGCGCGCCAGTCCGAACTCCATCAGGATGCGCCCGAGGATGGGCAGCGCCGTGATCGAGAACGCCGTGGCCACGAACAGGCCAAACGCCCACACCGGCGCCGCGGTGTGATAGCGGGCCGGCGCCCACTGGGCCCAGAACCAGCCCAGCGCGAACGGCGCCACCAGGCCCACCACCGCCACCCACCACACGGCCCGCCGGTTGCTGCGCGCCGACAGGTGTCCAAAATCGAACTCCAGGCCGATCTGGAACATCAGCAGCAACAGCCCGATCTGCGACAGCATCGTCAGCGTCTGCGGCGGGGTCGAGCGAAACACGGCCGCAAAGGTGTCGGGTGACAACCAACCGAACAGCGAAGGCCCAAGCATCAGCCCCACCACGATCTCGCCCACGGCCGCGGACTGTCCGACGCGGCGGGCCAGCACCCCGCCCAAACGCCCCGCCAGCACGATGATCACGAGCTGCAGCAGCGTGAAAAACAACACCTGCTCGGCCGCATGCACCCCGGCCACACCGCCGGAGGCCCCGGTACCCGCCATCAGACCAGGCCCCCGTTGATGGAGATGACCTGGCCGGTGATGTAGGCCGCATCGTTGCTGGCCAGGAACGCCACCAGCGCGGCCACCTCCCGCGGCTCGCCGGCCCGCTTGGCCGGCACCATCCGCGCAATGGTCGCGGCGTCAAACACCGCCTCGGCCATCGGTGAGGCGATCACCCCTGGGGCCACGGTGTTCACGGTGATGCCCCGGGACGCCAATTCCAGCGACAACGCCTTGCCCGCGCTGTGCAGCGCACCCTTGGCCGCCGCGTAGTTCACCTGCCCACGGTTGCCGGCCACCGCCGCCACCGAACTGATGTTGACGATGCGCCCCCATCGGGCACGGATCATCGGCATCGTCAAGGGTTGGGTCACATTGAAGAACCCGTTGAGCGAGACGTCGAGCACCCGGTCCCATTGTTCCCCGCGCATGCCGGGAAAGACCGCGTCATCGTGGACGCCGGCATTGTTCACCAGCACGTGCACCGGCCCCCCGGCCTCAACCAACGCCTCCAGCGCCCCCCGCCACGCCTCGCGATCGCAGACGTCGAACGCGATGGCCTGCGCACGCCCACCCGCTTCCACGATCTCGTCGGCCACGGCCTGGGCCACCTCCAGGCGGGCATTCGCGTGCACGATCACGTCGAAGCCGTCCTGGGCCAGCTTCAGGGCCATGGCCCGGCCCAAGGCACCGCTGCCTCCGGTGACCAGGGCTCGGCGGGAAGGGGAACGGGAAACAGCAGAGGTCATGGTGACATCCAGGTGAACGGGTCACCAGTCAAATCGGTGTGTTGAGAACCACGGCGGCACGCCCTTGAGCCACCGGCTCGCCGTCGTGCCGGACCGTGAAGGCGTACAGGAGTTGGCGCTCGTCCCCCGCCTGTCGCTCGGCCTCGATGAGCAGCGGACCGGGCAGATCATCCAGTCGCCAACGGTGCAAGGTGACCTGCCGGGCGCTGGCCAGATAACCGGGGCGGGCCTCCCCGCCCTCGGCACGGGCACACAAGGCCCCGTGCAGCGCCATGGCCTGCGCGGCCATCTCGATCGCCGCGCTCGCCAGCAGGCCACTGACGCTGCGCAGCGGGTGGTCCGCTTCCCGGTGGCGGTCGCTGATGCAGACGATGCGACCGGCCTCCCACGACAACAAACCATCGAGCAGGCTCATGCGTCCGCTGTGGGGGATGAGGGCCTCGATGGCGGCGGCATCCAGCTGCGTCACCGGCCCCGCGCCCGGAGCAGCGCGGTCGTTCACCGCGGGTCTCCGCCCGGCGTCACCCCCACGATCAGGCGAGCGCTGTCCGGACCGGCGGTGGGCAGGACAAAGACCGAAGGTGAAGCCGACACCATGGCCTGCAGCAGGGGCAACACCCGCGCCGTGGGCAACTCCAGCCGAAGCGCTTCCAGGCCCGCGTCCACGCAGCCTGACGGTGCGCCACCCTCGTCTGCCGCGCCCAAGGTCACCGTCCAGCGGGCCACACCCCGCGCCTCCGTGCCGGCCCGTGCCGGGGCCAGCACCAAACCCACGCCCATGGCGTCGCTGAGCGGACGCACGCCCTGCAACGGCTGCGGATACGGCGAATCACTGGCCACCAGCAGCACCGGGGCACCGGAAATGGCCACCTGCATCAGGGCCTCGGTCAGGCCTGCAGCCAGGCTGTCATCGAACGCGCACACGCTGGTGGACGCCTGACGCCCCCCGACAGCGATGTGCCAGTAGCCCGCGGGCGCGTTGTGCACCGAGTTCGTGAACCGCGTGGGAGACACCACCCGGTCGGGCTCAGCCAACGCTTCGCACAGCAGGTGGCAATTGGTGCCGTCCCCGCTGGACGAGGTGAACACCGTCGCCAGCCCCGCCGGATCCACCTGGGCCTGCGCGCACGCCGCATCGGCCACGGCCAGTGCCACCCGCGTGGCCAGACCCGCTCGACGGCGCTCCGCAGCAGGCAGGCGGGACGCCGGCGGCACCACCGTGGCGGCTCGGACGTGGGACTGCTCGCCCGTCAGCACCGGACGCGCCGAAGCCCAGTCGTTCAGGCCCGGCGCCACCAGCCCGACACCCAGCACGTCGATTTCGATGCGAGCGCTCATGGCGCACCTCCCAGCAACAGGCTGGCATTGGAGCCGCCGAATCCGAAGGAATTGCTCAGCACCCGCCGCAACGGCGCGGCCCGGCTCTGCGTGACGTAGTGAAGGGTCAGGGCCGGATCGGGCTCACGCAGGTTCAGGCCGCCAGGAATGAAGCCGTGCTGCAGGGCCAGCAAGCCAATGGTGGCCTCGACGACCCCGGCCGCTCCCAGGGTATGGCCTGTGGCGCCCTTGGTGGAACTGCACGGCACCGAGGTGCCCAGCACCGCGGCCACGGCCTTGTCCTCGGCGGCGTCGTTGTTGGGCGTGGCCGTGCCGTGCAGATTCACGTAGTCGACGTCCTGCGGCCCGCAGCCGGCCGCCGCCAGGGCCTGGCGCATCGAGGCGATGGCCCCGGCCCCTTCCGGGTGCGGGGAGCTCATGTGGTAGCCGTCGCTGCTCTCGCCCGTGCCCAGCAACCAGCCGGCTGCGTCGTCGGCCCCGCGCTGCAGCAAGGCGAACCCGGCCGCCTCGCCCAACGAAAGACCGCTGCGTCGGGCATCCCAGGGTCGGCAGATGTCGGGCGAAAAGAGTTCCAGCGAGTTGAACCCATAGAGGGTGGTCAAGCACATGCTGTCCACCCCGCCGACCACGGCCGCATCGACCCATCCGCCCGCGATCAGCCGCTGGGCCGATGCAAACACCTTGGCGCTGGACGAACACGCCGTGGACACCACCCAGGCCGGCCCCTTCAGGCCAAAAGCCTGCGACACCAGCGCCGAGAGCGCTCCGGTGTTGTGCGTCTGGGCATAGTGGAAGCCAGCCGGCAGCGCCCCCTGGGCGTCGCGCTGCCGGTAGGCGTGCTCGGTCTGCAGGATGCCGGAGGTGCTGGTGGCCATCAGCACGGCCACCCGGTGTGCCCCCCAACGCTCACGCGCCTCGGAGACGGCCTGTGCAAAACCATCCTGCTGCAGCCCCAGCCACGCCAGGCGCTGATTGCGGCAATCGAAAGCCGACAACGCAGACGGCAGCTCGACCGCGTCGAGGCCCTCCACTTCGCCCACCCACCCGGGCAGGCGCACATCCTCGAAACGGCACGGCTGCAGCCCTGTGCGGCCCGAACGCAGCGCGTCCAACGTCACCGCGTTGCCGGCGCCCAGCGCCGTCGTCAGCGTGGCGTGCGTGATGGCCAGCGGCGTCATCATCGGTTCAACTCCTTGTCAGGCGACGGTGCAGGCACCGCCGCGTCCTCATGTGTTCTGCGGGCCACCAGCAAGACGTTGGCGAAGGGAGTGCCCTGACTCATCGGCCGTGGCTCGACCTCGAACCCCTGCCTTTCCAGCGCCTGGCGCCATTCGGCCAGCGTTCGGCCATGAAACGGCGAGACGTCGTAGCCGCGCACCCGCGCCACCAGCCAATCCACCCATTGTCCAAAACGGAAGCCCGTGCGCGCCTGACCGTCCCCGACACGCAGCAGCAACCGCCCGCCGGGACGCAGCGCCCGGCAGGCACGACCCAGCACGTCATCCTGATCCGAACGCCCCATGTAGTGAAGCACATCCAGGATCACCACGACCTCGCATGCAGGAAAGTCCCAGGTCCGCAGATCGCCGCAGACGAACCGGTCGAACGAGGTTCCGCCTGACGCGAAGGCCCTGGACTCCAGCGCCTGGCGGGCCCGTTCGATTTCCCGGTGGGACAGATCGATGCCGGTGACGCGGCATCCCTGTGGAGGCGGTCCCCAATCTGGCGGCCATCCCTGATGCGCCGCGGTGTCCGTGACCGCGCGCAGCAGGCTGGCCAGCAGGCCTTGGCCGCACCCGATGTCGAGCACATGGGCCCCGGCGGGCAGCAGGCCGCTCTGCACCAGGTGCCGGAACACCGGGTCCAGCCCCAGCTTGCCGTGCGCAAAACGCCAGGCAAACGGCCCGGCGCTCTGGTAGCGGCGGCTGGCCACCTCACGCAGCTGGGCCCAGGTCTGCGCAGGAGACCGGGCCTGCGGCCGCTGTCCCGGGCGCACCACGGCGGAAGGTGCGGCGTTCACACCACCTCCCCGGGGGACGTTCGCGCCGGCAGCGCCTGAGGCAGCGTGACGGTCTTCAGGCCCAGATCACGGCAGCGCTGCAACAGGACCGGCAGCACACCCAGCACCACCGGTCGGCCATCGGCCATCGAGGCCGCGTGGCGATCGTGCAGCAACAGGATGTCTCCCGCTTGCAGCCCCTCCGTGAGGCGTGCCAGCACACGCGCGGGATCCCCCTCCCGGGTGTCAAATCCCCGGCGGGTCCAGCTCACGAGATGCAGCCCCAGGCGCTGCAACACTGGCGCCAGGAATGGGTTGCGCAACCCGGCCGGGGCCCTGAAACACGTGGGGCTCACCCCGGACGCGGCCGTGAGTGCGGCCTGCGCCGCCCGCAACTCCCGGGCAAACGACGCGGGGCTGGACAGTGAAAACCGGTGGTCGTGCCGGTGGCTGTGGTTCTGCACGCTGTGTCCGCGGGCCACGATCTCGCGCACCAATGCGGGATGGCGCTCGGCCATTTCGCCGATGCAGAAAAAAGTGGCCACCGCCCCGGCGGCCTCGAGCTGTTCCAGCACGATCGGTGTCACCTGCGGGTCCGGGCCGTCGTCGATGGTGATGGCCACTTCTCCCCGAGCCCGAGCCGCCTCGGGCAAACGCGTGACGTTGGGGCCCAAGCCCTTGGAGCGCGGCCACAGGCCCAGGAACACCACCCCGGCATGGTTCACCAACACGACGAGCAGCGCCCAGGGCCACATTCGGGGCCAAGCCAGCACAAGCGACAGCGCCCCCCCGTGCACCCACGCACTCAGGCGCAAGGCAGGTGGCCAGGGCCAACGCTCGGTGACAGGGGAAACAGACAACTCAGGCACGGCAGAAACGACAGACCGATCGGATTGAAAAAATTGTCCCACAGGGGCAGAGCGTGCGCCTCAGGCCGACGCGGCCTTCGACGACCGGTCCGGGCATGCGACAAACGCCGCAGCCATCCACAGGCTGAGCAAGGCCCCGGGCGCCACCACCTGCCCGATCGCCGCCAGCGCCGGCATGTCCGACAAGGCCAGCAGTCCGAAGGACAGCACCGTCGTGAGGTTGGCCAACAGCAAGGACGCGAGCGTGTCCGGATCCTCGTCCTGCGAGGCGTCGCCTCCACCTTCCTGGAGGTGATCGAAGAACAGGGCGTAGTTCGAGCCCACCGCCGCCACAAGCAGGAAACCCACCAGATGCAGGATGCCCAGGCGGGCGTCCGCCAGCGCCAGCCCGGTGTGCACCAGCAGACCACTCACGAGCAGGGGCAGGACCACGTTCCAGAGCCGCCGCGCCGAGCGCAGGTGCCAGGCCAGCAGCAGCACGACCAGCACCGCCCCGGCCCCGGCTTGCCAGCCCGCCTCATGCAGGTAGTGGCCATACAGGGCGTTGAGCTCCGCGTTGATGCGCACCAGACGCACCTCAGGCACATCCTTCACCGCCGCCTGCAAGGCATCGGCCACTCGGGCGATCGTGGCCTCATCGGCGCCTTCGGGCAGGTGCAGGTTCAGCAGGACGGTCCACGGGGTCTGTCGGCCGGTGCCCGCTTCGGTCCGGGCCGGCAGCATCTGGGCGTTGAGCATCGGCGCCAGCGGCGTCGACTGCAGGGCCGCCCAGTCCAGCAAGGGCGCCTCGCGCTGGGCCGACACCGCGTCCACAAAGGCCTCCAGTCGGGAGGCCGGCAGCGCCCCCCCAGCGGTCGCCGCTTGCAGCCGAGCCCGAAGCACCTCGGGCGCCGGCAGGCTGGCCCGGCGCTGCTGCTGCGTGACGGGGCTCGGCAGCCAGCGGGCCGGCGAGTCGTACCCCACCAGGCGCCCCTCCGACACCAGGGTGTCCAGCCGACGACCCACGGCCTCGGCCCGGACCAGCACCTCGGCCTCCGATGGTGCTTGCACCGCCAGCAGCACCCCGCCGTCGGCCGCACCGAGGTCGGCACGCAGGGCCTCATCAAGCGCCGAATCCTTCGCCGAGATCGTGCTCATGGTCGAGAGATTGCCGGTCCAGGGCGAGGGACGCACCACCGTCCAGATCACCGCCGCCACCAAGGCCAGCCACCACAGCGCGCGGGTGCGCGGCCACACCTTCAGCATCGTCTGCATGAAACGGCCCATGGCCGGACGCATCCCGCGGCCCGTGGCGCCCTGAGGCGCCAAGCGCGTGAGCACCCAACGGGTCGTCAGCGCCGCCCCCGCCAGCCCCGCCATCGAGAACACGCCCAGCTGTGCCAAGCCGCCAAAGCCCGAGGCCGCCAGCGCCGCAAAACCCGCCAAAGACGTCCACAGGCCCAGACGCACGGTCGGCCAACTGCGCCGCAACCAGCCGCGGGCCCCGCCGTCGGCCCCCTGGATCACACCCGCCTGAATCAGATAGTAGATGGCGTAGTCCACCGCTTCACCGATCAGGGTGGTGCCAAAGCCCAGCGTGAATCCATGCACCTCACCAAAGATCAGGCTGACGCTGGCGATGCCCGCCAGCACCCCGCTGGCCACCGGCAGCAGCGCCACCGACAAGGCCCTCAGCGAGCCGAAGGACAGCAGCAGCAGCCCGACCATGATCGCGGTGCCCAGCTTGGCGAGGTGATCCACCTCCTGTTCGATCATCTGGCGGGACTGCATGCCCATCACCCCGGGACCGGACAGCTCCAGCCGGGGACGTTGGGCCGCCGGCAACGGGTGGGCCAGACGCTCGAATGCATCGCGAACCGCCCCCACGGCGGCGGCCTGACCGTCCATGTCGGCCCCATCGGCACGGGTGAACGCCAGCAGCACGGCGCGCCGCCCGTCGCGCGACACCCAGACCCCGTCACGCGAGGCCGGCGCGGTGGCCGGTGTCATGGCCTGCGCCATGCGCACAGACTCGCCCGTGGGATCCTCGAACAGCAGTGGCTTGACCAGCCGTCCAGCCGGTGTGCCCAGCAACAGCAGGGTGTCGTCGATCGCGTCGCGCAAGCCCTGCTCGGTGAACCGGGCCGGCTCGATGGCCGGGCTGAAGCGGTAGCGGTGGGCGTAGAGAAAGCGCCCCACCGCCTCGGAAGCCGCCAGGTCTCCGTTGTGCACCACCTCGAAGCGCGGATCGCGGCGCAGGGCCGCCCCCAGCTCACGCGACAGGCGCGTGGAGGCGGCCAAGGCCGCCTCGGTGGGCGAGGCTTCCGCCTGGACCGTCAAGCCAATCAGAATCAGCCGCGAAGTCGCCCCATCGCGCAGCTGGTCCAGCAAGACCCGCTGCTCCGGTGTCGGGGCCTCCGGCAAGAACGCGCTGAGGTCCGCCACATAGCGCGAACGCACGGTCACGACGAGGGCCACCACCATCGCCAGCCCCCAGATCAGCACCGGCCACAGGCGGCGCCACCCGGACGGCGCACCGGCTTCCGATTGCGGGCTCGGCACGGCGCTCAGGGGGCCACCGGGCGTTTGCCCGCCGGTGCAGGCGTTCCGGAGGCCGTCGGCACGACGGGCTCGATCCGGGTCGTCGACTCGTCGCCATCGGGCAGCAGCACGTGCATTTCACGCAGCGACGATTGGCGGCCCTGCAGCGTCACCTTCGCCACCTGCCCCCGCATGCGCACCTCCCGAGGCACCAGCTCCAACGTCCAGCCGTTGCCGTCGCCGCGCACCTGGGTGAGGAAATGGCGCTCCAGCGTGGCGCGATCCCCGGTGAGCGTGCCGCGCACCGCCTCGACCATCATCAAGCCTTCCGGACTGCCGTCCAGCGACATCGTGCGGGTCTGACCGGCGAATGTGTACGTCATGGTGCGCCCCTGCACGGCCACTTTCTCCTGGCGCGGCTTGAGGGTCTCGCGCACAAAAACGTCGGGGGCCACGAAGCTCAGGCGGCCACTGGAGCGCAAGGTGCGGTCCAGCTCCTGCACTCGCCGCTCTTCGACAAACGTCGCCTCGCCGCTGCGGACCTTGCCGAGCTGCGCCATC
>JACCDS010638465.1_pt1 | contig 21656 bp, 19 predicted proteins | sample 7446441 | NCBI WGS metagenome assembly JACCDS01 (sample SAMN15323445, study PRJNA562643) | freshwater metagenome | isolation source: river surface water | place: USA:Blue River Watershed | collected 2017-08-17 | reverse complement strand
TAATTTCGAGCCTTAATTAAAAGCGCAACCGAATCTTATGGCTGAAGTGATTTTAATGCCCCGCTTAAGTGATACAATGACCGAAGGTGTTATTGCAGCTTGGCACAAAAATGTGGGCGATGCGGTAAAAAAAGGTGATTTATTAGCTGAAATCGAAACAGATAAAGCAACTATGGAGCTTGAGAGCTACCAAGAAGGTGTTTTATTGCATATAGGTACTACAAAAGGAGGCAAATTGCAAGTCAATGATTTGCTTGCCATTATTGGAAAGGCTGGTGAAGATGTTGCTTCACTGATAGCATCTGTTGGAGCGGGTTCGCCGGCTGCAGCGCCTGCTACGGAGCCTGCACCAGCTACAGCAACTGTTGCACCTGTTGCAGCGTCTGCAAGTCCTGCACTTGATGTGGCAGCTATGGATGAAGTAGTACTTATGCCACGCTTAAGCGATACCATGACCGAAGGGGTAATTGCAGGTTGGCAAAAAAATGTTGGAGATACTGTAAAAAAAGGGGAAGTGTTAGCGGATATCGAAACCGATAAAGCAACCATGGAACTTGAAAGTTATAAAGATGGTATTTTATTATACCAAGGCGCAAAAGCGGGAGAGAAAATTTTAGTAAACGATTTACTTTGCGTAATTGGTGCTGCTGGTACAAATGTGGATGCAATTGTTGCCGCTGTAAAAAATGGCGCAACCGCTGCAGCACCTGCTGCTACTGCACCTGCGGCAAGCCCAGTTGCGGCTCCATCAGCGCCTGCTCAGGCAACTGCTGCAGCACCTGCCCCTCAGGTGGTTGTTAACGAAGGAAGAATTTTTGCAAGCCCACTTGCTAGAAAAATGGCAGAAGAGCGTGGCATTGATTTAAAATATGTAAAAGGTACTGGCGATAATGGACGTATCACCAAATTTGATATTGACGGATATGTTCCAGCTGCTGCATCTGCTACTCAAGCAGTAAGCGCTGCTGCTCCAGCAATTCAAACTGGACCTGCTGGTGTTGTAAGTTTTGAAGACCAGCCGGTTTCTCAAATGCGTAAAACGATTGCGCGCCGCTTAAGTGAAAGCTTATTTACGGCTCCACATTTTTACATCACCATGACCATTGATATGGACGCAGCTGTTGCAGCGCGCGCAAAAATTAATGAAGTGGCGCCTGTAAAAATTAGTTTTAATGATATGGTTGTTAAAGCAACAGCACTTTCATTAAAACAACATCCAAAAATTAATAGCAGCTGGCTTGGCGATACCATTCGTACCAACCATCATGTAAATATTGGTATTGCTGTTGCGGTAGACGAAGGTTTACTGGTTCCAGTTGTACGTTTTGCAGATACCAAATCACTCAGTGAAATTGGTGTTACCGTAAAAGGTTTTGCGCAAAAAGCAAAAGATAAAAAATTACAACCTGCCGATTGGGAAGGCAGCACATTTACCATTTCTAACTTAGGTATGTTTGGCGTAGATGAATTTACGGCCATCATCAATCCACCAGATGCATGTATTCTTGCAGTAGGTGGTATTGCACAAGTACCTGTTGTAAAAAATGGTCAAGTGGTACCGGGCAATGTGATGAAAGTGACCCTTAGTTGCGACCACCGTGTTGTGGATGGTGCAGCAGGTGCCGCTTTCTTACAAACACTAAAATCTTTATTAGAAGAGCCTTTACGTATGTTGGTATAAGCTGTTACAGCGTTCTGTTATAGCGTTTACTAATCCATATCACATCCAATAGGTGCACCTGGCGCAATTTCTTTGTGCTTAGGTAAGCTAATGTCTTTTGGATGTTCGATGCGGTCTATCAAATAAGCAAAATGTGTTTTGTATTTGTTTGCTTTGATTTGATCCATACTCCATTTTTTGATCTCCGCTAATTTTTCAGAACAAATCGCTTTTACTTGATAATTGCTTTGTTCAGACTGTGCAACGCCCAGTAACCAGGTCACCAACATTTGTCTAGTTTGAAGTCCTACCATTTCTTCTAGTCCTTTGTTGAGTGGCTTTTTAAATAGTTCCGCAACGAGCGCATCTATCACTTCTCCAAATCCAATACTAGCGCCATTTGCTTTATTAATTTCCAACCTATTTGCTCTTTCTGGGTTGCATAAAAACGCCAATTCAAAATCTGCTAGGGCTTCTGCTGCTGCTAGTGGATCAAAACTCATACCGGTTCTTTTGGCAAATAATTCACCACCATAATACATAGGAGGTCTTGGAGGAATTTGTGCTGCAATAAAAGGAGGTATCGTTAATATGCTTGGTGATAAACAACCTACTGCTATTTGTAGTGCATTTTTTTGTACCGCATCCGCTACCATTTTTGGTTTTTGCGTTGCGTCACCTCTGGTGCTATAACTATAATCGGTGCCGCCAATAATTTTACAAACGGCTTCTAATTGATATCGGTGGTAATTATAAACAGGCACGAGTACCTCTTCAAGTGTAGCCATGGGTGCACCAGGTCTAATGGTATTTTCAGAAAAGTTTTGTAGTGCTTTTGCTCTAACAGCGAGTGTGTTTTTTAATCCTACGGTTGCATCTTTTTCGTTGTCCCATAAATGTGCATAGGGGTGAAAGCCACTCGCAGCGCGCGCGTCGGCATCGGCAATAAACAAGAGTCCTTGCTTTGTATTTTCTGCTAATAAATTTTGTAGTGCATTATTTTCGTTGATGCTTTTGTCAAAATCTTGGTATCCATATATGATGGCTCTTTTATCCCACTCACCAATGGTGTTGGTATATACTTTAGAAAAATCCATCTCACCTTTTTCATTGATAAAAATATTAGGGTGCGGATAATCCATTACAGAAGCTCGATCGTTATAACTAGATGCGTAGTTATGTTGCAAGCCTAAGGTATGTCCAATTTCGTGTGCAGAGAGTTGACGTAAACGCTGAAGCGCTGCTTCTCTCATAGTGTTAGGTACTGGCTTTCCTGTTTCGTAGGGTGCTAGTAGTCCTGTAAAAATCAAATAGTCTTGTCTAACGCGTAGTGAGCCCAGCGTAACCTGACCTTTAATGATTTCACCGGTGCGCGGGTCTGTTACGGTTGCGCCATAACTCCATCCGCGCGTAGAACGGTGGACCCAATTGATCATATTGTACCTGATATCCATAGGGTCGCAACTATCAGGAAGCACCTTTACGATAAATGCATTTTTATAACCTGCAGCTTCAAAAGCTTGATTCCACCAGCGGCCACCTTCTAATAGCGCAGACCTGATAGGTTCTGGTGTACCGTTATCTAAATAGTATACAATGGGCGTAACAGGTTCGCTAACCTGGGCAGTTGGATCCTTTTTAGCGAGTCGATGTCTTGAAATAAAACGCTGCTGAATGGGCGTGGTAAAATCCGAACTGTAGTCGAAATAAGAAATGCCAAAATACCCACTTCTGATATCATATTGTCTTGGTTTGTACTGATTATCAGGAAGTTGAACAAAGGAAGTATGCATGCGTAGCGTAATCGCTTCTGGCGAAGGCGTTACCGTTGTTACAAACCTGCCTGCGTCGGCGCCACCGGTAAATGTAATGCTGGCCTCAAATTCTGAATTGAGTGGAAAGTTTTTTGTGTTAGCAAAATACATCGCAGAACGCGGCTCGTTAAACGAATAGGTTCCTTGACGCATGCTTTTTATTTTATCTGCAGCACCATGCACGTCTTTTACAAAAAAGGAAGTAGCGTCCACTAATAAATGACCCGTTTGCTCTTCTTCAATAACAAAAGACCCAATGGTAGAACTTGCAAAAGATTCTTTTACTGCTCTTTTTTCATTTTTATCGGGGCTACTAGCGCGGTAATCATAGTTGGGTTGCACTAGTAATAATTTTTTTCCCACGCGCTCAAAAAATACAATTTTAGTATCTCCAATTTGTCCTCTGTCAAGCCCAATATCATTAGATCCTAAACCAGCAGGCAACGAATTGACGAGTAAAAATTCTTGTCCAATTTTATCAATGTCCAACCATATTTTTCCGGTGGCTTCATCTACATAAAAAGTAAAAAATCCGGCATGACGCTTCATGGTTTTTGTTTTTTCAAAAACAGTATTTGCAGGTTGTGCAAAAATGAGCGATGGAATTACAAGAAGCATTAAAAAAAGAAAACGGCGCATGGTTTTGTTTTTTGAGTTTGGATAACTACAGTGTGTAGTCCTTTAAAGATAGCAATAAAAAAAATCCTGCTACTATACGTAACAGGATTTTTTTTATTAGACGAACTGTTGTTCGGATATTCAATTAAGCGTTTGGCGTTTCAGTTGTTGCTGGCGCTTCAAAAAGCGTAGGGGCTACAACTGGCGCTGGTGCTGCAACTGGAGTAGGAGCGGCTACTTTTTTAGGAGCTACTTTTTTTGCTACTGGCTTTTTTGCAACAACTTTTTTAACAGCTTTTTTAGCTACTGGTTTTTTTGCAACAGCTTTTTTAGGAGCTACTTTTTTCACTGCTTTTTTTGCTACTGGTTTTTTTGGAGCAGCTTTTTTAGGAGCAGCTTTTTTCACTGCTTTTTTAGCAGCTGGTTTTTTTGCAGCAGCTTTTTTAGGAGCGGCTTTTTTCACTGCTTTTTTTGCAGCTGGTTTTTTTGCAGCGGCTTTTTTAGGAGCAGCTTTTTTCACTGCTTTTTTTGCAGCTGGTTTTTTTGCAGCGGCTTTTTTAGGAGCGGCTTTTTTTACTGCTTTTTTAGCAGCTGGTTTTTTTGCAGCAGCTTTTTTTGGAGCCACTTTTTTTGCTTTTGCCATGGTATTGTTGTTTGTTTGGGTTAATAGTTGAATTGTAAAGTTAAAATATATTTCGAGAATACGTAAAAAATAATTTCAATGAAAACCGCCAGGGTATAAGCCCTGCTTTCATTTGATCAATTAGTATGTATCTTTGAAAAATGACAGCACAACCTAGCAACCCTAAAAAAACTTTGATCATTGGCGCTTCCGAAAATCCGGAGCGTTATAGTTATTTAGCTACAAAATTATTAGTAGCGCATGGACATCCTGTTGCGTGCATAGGTCTTAAGCCAGGTCATATAGATGACACCCCAATTGTTACCGGGGAGCCCGAGTTAACAGATATCCATACCATTACACTATATGTAAATCCCGCAGCACAGCATGCACTGATACCGTATTTGTTTTCATTGGCGCCTAAACGTATTATTTTTAATCCGGGTACCGAAAATGAAGCATTTACGATGGTAGCAAAGCAAAAAGGGATTGAAACCATGGATGCTTGCACGCTAGTGCTTCTAAATACAGGCCAGTATTAGTTCAGGTATCGTTGTTTGCTTAACCCCCGCCACTAGCGCTCCAATTAGCCCGGTCTAGTGTCCGGTACTGGACGGCTTCTGCGATATGTTCAGGTAAAATGTGTGGTGCGCCTGCTAAATCTGCAATGGTCCTACTTACTTTTATGATGCGGTGGTAAGCCCTCGCGCTTAAGTTTAATTTTTCCATTGCCGACGCTAGTATGGCTTTGCTATTAGGCCCCAGTGGGCAAAAATCAGCTAATTCTTTATTTGAAATTTGTGCGTTGGTGTAGGTATTGGCGCAGTGCTCGTATCTGTTTTTTTGAATGGCCCTAGCCGCTAAAACCCTTTCTCTGATACTGTTTGATTCTGATGGTCGGGAGCTGCGGTCTAATTCATGATGTGTTACGGGGGTTACTTCTACATGAAGGTCTATGCGGTCGAGTAGTGGACCCGACACCCTATTTAAATATTTTTCTACGGCGCCCGCGGGACAGCTGCAGGATTTTGTTGGATGATTGAAATAGCCACAAGGGCAGGGGTTCATGGAAGCAATCAGCATAAAGTTGGCTGGGTATGTGAGCGACATACTTGCTCTGGCGAGACTTACCATGCGCTCTTCCATGGGTTGACGGAGCACTTCTAAAACAGATCTTTTAAATTCTGGTAATTCATCTAAAAACAAAACACCATTATGTGCCAACGAAATTTCGCCGGGTTGTGGATGACTGCCGCCGCCAATCAGTGCAATGTCAGAAATGGTATGATGCGGCGATCTAAAAGGCCTTGATTGCACCAAGTAGGAGCCCGCGGCTAACTTACCAGCCACACTATAAATTTGAGTTGTTTCCAGTGCTTCTGCAACATTTAAGGGCGGCAAAATACTGGGTAGTCTTTTTGCTAGCATGGTTTTTCCGGCGCCCGGCGGGCCAATTAAAATTACATTGTGTGAACCAGCCGCCGCAATTTCTAGGGCGCGTTTAATATTGTCTTGCCCACTCACTTCACTAAAATCGATATTTGAAAGGGAAGGGTCTGTGTTTAAAAAAGTTTCAGGATGTATTTGATGGGTGGGGCTGCATGTTCCAGCAGCAAAAAAGTTGACCACATCTTGTAAATGCGCTACACCATAAACGTTCAGGCCTTTTACCATGGACGCTTCATTGGCATTAGCGGCGGGTAAAATAATGCCAAGTGCATTTTCTTTTTTTGCCCGAATGGCCATGGCCAGTGCGCCCCTGATGGGATGAATGGTTCCATCGAGGCCAAGTTCTCCCATGAGCATGTACTTGTGAATTTGTGCTTCTTGTAGTAGTTGGTCACTAGCGGCTAATATACCAATGGCAATGGGTAGGTCAAAAGCGGAGCCCGTTTTTTTGATATCCGCTGGCGCTAAATTGATGACCACTTTAATGCGCGGCATACTAAATCCATTAGATTTAATAGCGCTCTCCGTTCTTTGTAAACTTTCTTTAATAGCAATGTCAGGAAGGCCAACTATTTGGTAGCCCTGCCCCATACTTACATTTACTTCTACAATAATGGTGATGGCGTCAACACCCATCACAGCGGCTCCCATGGTTTTTACAAGCATACAAACACTTTGATACTTGTAGAAAGGTAAGGGCTACAATGCCTTATAAAAACGGCACCGAATAAATACCTGAAATAATTGCTGAATAAAAAAAATTAGAGATTTTCTAATAAATCTACAACGCCTTCTCTTTTTAAAATGAGATAGCCAAGCCTATCATCACTAATACCTTCTTTTAAATGGTAATGAAAAACAAGTTCACCATCATGAACACTTGTTTCAAAATATTTGAATTGAATATTGGAATACTGTTTTAAGTTGGCGCCAATTTCGTAGAGGTGTGTTGATAATATAAACAACGAAGGTTTGATTTTGCGAAGGCCCTCAATGACAGCAGTACTGCACTTCATAGCATCTTCTACATTGGTACCTTTAAAGAGTTCGTCGATGAGAATAAGCCAGTTTTTTCCATCGTTAATTTTTTCGATAGTATTTTTTATGCGTTTTACTTCGTTGTAAAAATAGCTTTCCCCTTTAATGATATTGTCCATCACATTGATGTTGCTCAGTAGTCCATCAAATAATGTGAGCTCCATTGTTTTTGCAGGAACGCCCATGCCCAAATGTGCCAGGTATACACTAATCCCAACGGCTTTAATGAAAGTACTCTTACCCGCCATATTGGCGCCAGTTAAAAATAAAAAGTTGCTCTCTTTTTCGAGCGTGATATTATATGAAGTAGGTGTTTGTAAAAGTGGATGGTAGCAACCCGTTGCTTCTATACATGCAGTAGGTGCCGTGGTAAAATTAGGAAAGCAAAGGTCCTGTGCTACAAATACGCGTGCCAAACTTTGATAGGCGTCCATACTGCTGTACAAATCTATCAGGTCATAAAAATCTTGCTTGTGCCTTGATCTGATTTGCCCAGCAATACTTAAAATTTGTTGCGGTGTTGCCGTTTTAGCATCTATGAGCCTTAGGGACGCAAGCGCTGGCTTGCTTAGTTTTTTTTCGATGCTTGCGGTCCAGCTTGCAATCATTGGATGATGATTGTATTCTATTAAAAGTTGATGAACCGTAAACATGCCATTTAAAAAATCGGCGCAGTGGGTGATGGTGTATTTAGTTAGCGCATAATCTGGTGCGTGAAATATCTTATACCAGTTACTATTAAAATAACTGGGCTGTTGTGGGTATGGGTCAAACTGTGTTTCGTAGTATTTGGCCACCACCATAATGGTACCGTTGGTAATTTTGGAAGGCCATGTAGGTAGCGTATTTGCTAGGGCCTGAATAACGGCTTGTGTATCTTTAATTTTTTGGATGCTACCAAGCGGGTTTTCAACAAGGTAACGAAGCATTTCTTTACCCCCAACCGTTCCGGTTTGATTGAGGTAATTGAATATAGAAACAGACTCGTCGCTGTTAAATATGGAGAGGTCGTGAAGGGTATCTTTATCTACATGCATAATTTAGGATCTGTTAAACTGAAGACGCATTCCAGTCTTAGATTCATCAAATCCTCCATTTCCATACACCATATGTCCATTTACAAAAGTTTTTGAAACCGTAGCGGGTTGGGTAAAGCCTTCGAGTGGACTCCAGCCGCATTTGTATAGGATGTTTTCTTTGCTAATGGTTTCTGGGGTATTTCTGTCAAGTAATACTAGATCGGCGTAGTACCCTTCTTTAATATAACCTCGGTTGTTAATTTGAAAACAGCGCGCTGGTGCGTGGCTCATTTTTTCTACTACACGCTCAATGGTAATTTTTTGCTCGGCTACATAATGTAACATAAGACCAAGTGCGTGCTGCACGAGTGGAAGTCCTGCATGTGCATGTAGGTAGTCTTCCTCTTTTTCGGCCCAGGTATGCGGGGCATGATCTGTGGCAATAATATCAAGGCGGTCATCTAGTAATCCTTCCCATAAAGCCGTTTTATTGTGTGGTGCTTTAATAGCAGGATTGCATTTTATTTGATTGCCTAAACGTGCATAGTCGTCGGAAGTAAAGTGTAAATGGTGCACACAAACTTCTGATGTAATTCTTTTTTCTTCGAGTGGCAGCATATTGCTAAAGAGTTGTAATTCTTTAGCGGTGGTAATATGTAAAACATGCAGCCTGGTGCCAAATTTTTTGGCCATTTGTACCGCTCTAAATGAAGATTCAAAACAAACTTCTTCGTCTCTAATGATAGGATGATCTGCAGCGGTTAGTTTTCTATTTTCGGCAATTGCCTTAGCTAAATTGTCTTTGATAAGGCGCTCTTCCTCGCAGTGTGTAGCAATTAGAACTTCAGAGCCTTCAAATATTCTTTCTAGTAAAATAGGATTTTCAACAAGTAAATTTCCGGTTGATGAACCCATAAATATTTTAACACCACAGATGTCATTTTTTTTATCGTTTGTGCGTAGCACTTCATCCAAATTATCGTTGGAAGTACCCATAAAAAAGGAGTAGTTCGCAAGTGAATGGTGCTTAGCAATATCATATTTTTGCTCAAGTAAGTCCTGTGTAAATGCCGGTGGATTGGTATTTGGCATTTCCATAAATGAAGTAACACCGCCTCTTACGGCTGCTTTTGCCTCTGTGTAAATGGTTGCTTTGTGTGTGAGGCCAGGCTCTCTAAAATGCACTTGATCATCAATAACACCAGGGATTAGGGTTTGTCCAGTTCCGTCTATTTCTTCTATGCGCATGCTAGGGTCTAGTTGCGATCCAATTTTTTCGATGCGGGTATCTCTAATCCATACATCACCTGTTGTGGTGGCTCCTTCGTTTACAATGGATACGTTTTTGATGACTATATTTTTCATAATTGACGATTATGTTACCGCTTTATTTGACGCTATTAATCTTCTAAGTGGATTGAAAACACGATCATTCTAGATTGTAATTTATCAAGCACATTGGAATATTTGAGTCCGCGATCAAGTTGGTGTAAATTGGTGATCCCGTAACTGAATTTTATTTCTGGCGAAACTGTTACAAAGGGTAAATAAAAATTAAGCCCTAGTCCAGCTTCTAATCCAAAATCTACCGCTCGTAATTTAACGAGGTCATCGGCGTTACGTGAGGTTGAATTACTAGATAAATCAAAGTCAAATTTAACACCGCCTAAAACGTACAATCTAAAATTATCAATTCGGTCAGAATTTAATTTAAAGTGAGCCGGAAGGCTTACAAGGGTAGAAGGTAAAATTTGTTGTTGCTGGGTTTGCTCGCCTGGCTTAACCGATTTTAATGTGTAGTCGATGTATTTAGATCCGCCAATGATAAGCTGTGGATTTGCACGAAGCTCTATATGATCATTAATTTTTAGGGTTGCTAATAAGCCCATGGTAATACCACCACTAGATACCGGATTTACATACATGATAGAATCCGACGCTAAAAAATCAGCAGATTTGGTATGGTGTAAATAGCTTTTGTTATAGCCGAGGGTTAATCCAAAATAGTAAGGCAGGTCGTCTCTATACGAACGGTATATCTCGCGCTGCGCCTGTATACTACTAACCGCGCAAAACAAAATAATGATTGTGGTTATTATTTTTTTCCGCAGTAAATCGTGCATATGCCAAAAGTCAATTTCTTACTTGTAATAGATGTAAAGCCTACTTTTTTCATGATGCTGGTAAAAGCGTCTCCTTCTGGAAAAGCTTGAACACTATCATTTAAATACTGGTAGGCTTCTTTATTTTTTGCAATCATTTTGCCAAAACCGGGCGCTACTAAATTCATGTAAATATTGTAGAACCCTTTAAATAAAAACTGTTTTGGTTTTGAAAATTCAAGTATCACGAGTTTGCCGCCCGGTTGTAACACACGAAACATTTCTTGTAAACCTGTTTCTAAGTGTTCAAAATTACGCACACCAAATGCAACAGTTATACCATCAAAATGATTGTCGTTAAATACGAGTTGTTCGCTATCACCACTCACTAGTTCAATCGAATCTTGTAATCCTAGCGCTACAATTTTTTTTCTGCCTTCTGCAAGCATGCCTTCAGAAATATCAACACCCGTGATATGCTTAGGCGCAATTAATTGATGCGTTAGAATGGCAACATCACCAGTGCCTGTTGCAACATCCAAAATAATTTGAGGCTTCATTTCATTTAATGCATGAATGGCTTTTTTACGCCAACTCACATCGATACCAGCACTTAAAAAGCGGTTCAAAAAATCGTACCTGAATGCGATGCTGTCAAACATACTCGCAACCTGCTCTTTTTTAGTAAGCCCACTTTGTTCATAGGGCACCACTTTATCATGTGCATACTTTCCCATAGGTTGCAAAGATACCAAATTATACCCCTTTTACGGGTCAATGTGGAGGCTTAAAAGCCTAAATAACCCGTTAATCTTTCGCAAAAATTCTTTTTATTCCAATTCACTCCCTTTTAAAGCGTGGGCGTATCTTCGTTCCAGCAAATGAAAGCAAGAATTTACAAGTCTACGGGTAGTTGGTATATGGCCAAAGCGGAAACGGGCAAAATGTACAATGCGCGTATTAAAGGGGTATTTAAAATTGGCGGACTAACCTCTACCAATCCCATTGCCGTAGGTGATGAAGTAGAGATGCAAATTGAAGACGTGTTAGAAGAATCCGCGATGATTGACACCATTTGTGACCGAAAAAATTACGTAGCGCGCGTATCACCACACAATAAACACCAGCACCATATTATTGCTGCAAATCTCGATCAGAGCTTACTATTTGCCACGCTAAAAGATCCAAAAACGTCTCAAGGTTTTATAGACCGTTTTTTAATTTCTTGCGAAGCTTATCATATTCCAGCGATTATTGTTTTTAACAAATCTGATTTGTACAAACAAAAAGAGTTGGATCAATTTGCGCACTTACAAAAAATTTATTCCAGTATTGGTTACAAGGTAATGCTATGTAGTGTAGAAAAAAATATAGGCGTTGCTGAAATTGCAGCACTACTAGAAGGTAAAACAACACTATTAAGTGGGCATAGTGGCGTGGGTAAATCTACCTTTATGAATTCGGTGTTTCCAACACTCGAATTACGAACCCAAGAAGTAAGTGGTTGGAGCGGAAAAGGTATGCATACCACTACTTTTGCAGAAATGTTTGACCTGCCTACAAGTGGCGCCATCATTGATACGCCGGGCATCAGAGAGTTAGGGCTTGTGGATATTTCTAAACAGGAATTGGCACATTATTTTCCTGAAATGCGCGCCCAAATGGGTAATTGTCATTTTAACAATTGCATGCACATCGAAGAACCTGGATGTGCTGTTAAACGGGCGCTCGAAGAAGGAGCAATTGCCGCTGATAGATATGTGAGTTACTTAAATATTTTAACAACCATGGACGCTGCGCATTAACCTGCGTCATACCAGCTCGCATACTTCACATAATTTTCTGCAATTCTATTTATTTCTGATTCTATTAAAGTTGGAGATACTTCTTTTACTTTTTTTGCTGGTACGCCTGCGTAAATACTGCCTGCTTCTACAACGGTTCCTTCTAATACAACAGCGCCTGCTGCAATGATGGAATTACTATGGACCACACACCGGTCCATCACAATGGACCCCATGCCAATGAGTACATTGTCATGGATGGTGCATCCATGCACCATGGCGTTGTGCCCAATCGATACATTGTTACCAATGGTGGTGGGGTGCTTTTGGTAGGTGCAATGTATGATAGCGCCGTCTTGCACGTTTACACGGTTACCCATTTTAATAAAATGCACATCGCCTCTTACCACGGCGTTAAACCAAAAACTACATTCTTTACCTGTGCTTACATCACCAACGATGGTTGCATTGGGCGCTATAAAGCAGTTTTCTCCAAAACTGGGTGATTTACCTAAAACGGGAAGTATAACCGGCATCTTCTTTTTTAAACGAATGTAATAAAATTGTGTAAAGTGCTGTTCTTTAGTAAACCTTTACCTTTGTGATTCTTGTAAAAGCTATGAACAACCGTCAACTTTTTTTACAGCACGTTGCACAAACCTCTGACGCACCCATTGGTATCGAAATGGTGGAAGCTGCGGGTGTGACCCTTACCGATGTACATGGTAAAACCTACACCGATTTTATTGCAGGTTTTAGTGTTTGTAATATTGGGCATAGCCATCCGGAAGTTGTAAAAGCGGTGCAAGAGCAGGCTGCAAAATACATGCACCTGATTGTGTATGGCGAGTTTATTGAAAGCCCGCAAGTGCAGTATGCGTCGTTACTGGCTAGTCATTTACCTGAAAATTTAGACTGCGTTTATTTTACAAGTAGTGGCGCCGAAGCCACAGAGGGCGCGCTTAAGCTAGCCAAGCGTGTTACGGGCAAAACAAAAATTATTGCTTGCAATAAAGCTTATCATGGAAGTACGCAAGGCGCTTTAAGTGTAATGGGAGATGAGTATTGGCGTAATGCATTTAGACCACTCTTACCTGAAGTATATCATTTTAATTATAACGATGATGCACTTATTGATGCCATTGATGGAACCGTGGCCTGCGTAATTGTAGAACCTGTGCAAGCAGAGAGTGGCGTGACGGTTGGAAAAAAAGAATGGCTTGCTGCTATTCGAAAAAAATGCAACGAACACTGTGTGCTTTTAATTTTTGATGAAATACAATCTGGCTTTGGCCGCACGGGTACACTATTTGCGTTTGAGCAAATGGGTGTAGTGCCTGATGTTTTACTCGTTGGTAAAGCGCTTGGTGGTGGTATGCCGCTTGGTGCATTTATTTCGAGTCATAAACTCATGAGTACGTTAACTGTGGCACCGGTGCTTGGTCATATCACCACATTTGGTGGACACCCGGTAAGTTGTGCTGCTGGTAAAAAAGCTTTTGAAATTTTAACGGAACAAAAATGGATAGATTCTGTTTCTGCAAAAAGTGAATTATTAAAAACCTTACTTAAGCATCCTGCGATTGTTCAAATGCAGGGTATTGGACTTTGGTTTTCTTTGCAGTTTACATCTGATGCACTCGCACAAAAAGTAGCGCATACCTGCGTACAAAATGGACTGATAACCGATTGGTTTTTATTTGCACCCGACCGCATTAGGGTTGCACCTCCACTTATCATTACTGAAGCCGAAATTCGGGCCGCTTGCGCTATAATAACAACTTCTATTGATCAGGTGCTTTTGGAGCATCCTGAGCTGGCCTAGGCCCATTGTTATTAGGTCTTGGTCCATTGTTAGGACGAGGTCCATTGTTGGGGCGAGGTCTGTTGTTAGGTCCGCGATCAGGTCTTGGTCCATTGTTAGGTCTTGGTCCGTTGTTGTTTGGTCTTGGACCATTGTTGTTAGATCTGTTATTAGGTCCACGATTGTCGCCTCTGTTGTCTCTATTATTGTCTCTTCTTCTCTTATCGTTTCTTTCTAATGAACGTAAACTAATTTGTCCAACTACATCCGCAAATGCTGGCTCTACTTCTTTAGGTTTACTGCTGGTTACTTCTACCGCTTGTAACTCGTCTACTTTTACACCTTGTCCATTGAGGCGTTTAATTTCTTTTACGCGCTGAATGGTAAGTGGATAATGTTTTGAATTATTAGGTAAGATGTACCACATTAAATTTTTGAAAATATCTTTTTTAATAAGGTGCGCTGTACCCATGGCAGTATCTAATGAATCTGCGTAATCAGGGAAGTTTTGCAGTGCATCTAGGTAGGTGTCTAATTCAAAGTTTAAACAACATTTTAATCTACCGCACTGACCACTTAGTTTGGTTTGATTGATCGATAAGTTTTGGTAACGCGCAGCAGTGGTGTTTACACTTTTAAAGTCGTGTAACCAGGTGCTACAACAAAGCTCTCTACCGCAAGATCCAATGCCACCAAGCTTTGCAGCTTCTTGACGAATACCTATCTGACGCATTTCCACTTTAAATTTAAAGTCGGTAGCGTATTTTTTAATGAGTTCTCTAAAGTCTACACGGTCGTCTGCAGTATAAAAGAAAGTTGCTTTTTTACCATCTGCCTGAATTTCGACTTCACTGAGTTTCATTTGCAAATTCAGTTCCATAGCCGCCGCTCTACTTCTGGCTAAAATATCTTTTTCGCGGCCTTTGCTGATATGAAAAGCTTCGATATCTCTTTCTGTGGCACGGCGAATAATTTTTTTAATTTCTGGGCTGTTTTCGTCGAGCTTATTTTTTTTAAGCTGCATACGCACTAGTTCGCCAGTAAGGCTTACTTCACCTACGTCAAAACCACTCACACCTTCTAGTGTAACATAGTCTCCTTTTTCAAAAAATTGAAGGGTAGCGTTTCTAAAATATTCTTTGCGACTGCCTTGTTTGAAGCTTACTTCAACAATTTTGCAGCTGCTTTCGGGGTCACTAAAAGGAAGGTTTAAAAGCCAATCGTGTACGTTTAAGCGGTTACATCCACCTGTGCTACAGCCGCCATTACTTTGGCAACCACCAGGTTTACTTGTTCCACAAGATCCACAGCCCATATTATGTAGTTATACAATTAGTTAATAAGTGCTTGATAAACAATAAGTTATGTATTATCAAGCGGTTTGCAAGGAGGTCATATCCATGCTAATCATTCAAAATTAAGGTTTTGTTTTGAATGATGTGGTAGAGTTTAAGGGTAAGGGCCTGAAATAGCATTTTCCCGTTGGCGTTGCGCTCAATATAATAAGAGGCTTTGTCCAGTTCTTCAATTATGGCTTGTTGCTGGCTTACCGAAGCAATTTTATTTAAACGAATCGCGAAATCCTTTTCTTGATCTCCCATTTTTACCTGGTCGGCTCCTAGTACTTTAATACGGATGCTCATTTGAAGGAGGTGGTTAAAGTATCGCAAAAACTGTTTTTGTTTTTCTCTACCCAGTTTAGCCGCTTCTTCCGTAAATTTTACCTGTGCGATAGGGCCGCCCTTTAAAGTGGCGTTTAGCCACTCTCTTAAATAGGAGTGCCAATCTTCTTCGGAGTGTTGCAAAAGTTGGAGTGCCTCGCGGTAATTGCCTTCTGCGATACCTGCAATTTGGCTGGCTGTTTCTTTGCTGGCTTTTGCTCTTTCAAAAAGGGCTTCTTCCACTTCTTCGTTGGAAAGCAGCGGCACTTTGATAAGTTGACACCTACTTAGTAGCGTAGGTAAAATTTGTTCTTCACTTTCTGCTACTAAAACAAACAACGTATTAGGTGGCGGCTCTTCAATGAGCTTGAGTAATTTATTACCTTCTTTGCCTAAATATTCTGGCATCCAAAGTACCAATACTTTGTAAGCGCTTTCAAAACTTTTTAAACTGAGTTTATGAATGATCTCATTGCACTCTTCGGCAGTGATATTTCCTTGTTTATTTTCGGCACCAATAAACTGTAACCAGTCATAAATATTACCGTACGGAAACTGCAAATAAAAATCTCTCCAGTCGGAAATATAATCTGCGCTTACTGGTTTTTCGCCAGGCTTTTTTGAAATAACCGGATACGAAAAATGTAAATCAGGGTGTAATAGTTTTGCAGCTCTCAAATAGGAAGGGTCTTCTGCTAAATCTTCCGGAGATTTATATGCAGGCCCTGCCTCAATGGGTGTGAAGCCACCAAACAAATCAGCGACAGGCTCGCTAGCTGCAGGTTGGCTTACCACAAATTGTGCAAAGTTTATCGCGAGTGGTAGTGCGCCTGATCCTTCTTTTCCTAAAAATAATAACGCATGGCTCAAGCGGTTGTGCTGCACCATGTCTATTAAGTGCGCCTTAACAGACGCTTGTCCTATAATGTCTTTGAATACCAATGTTCGTGCCTTTAATAACGGTTATAATTTACCCGTAATTTCTGGGCTATCAGGTTTGGTGCTGCTTGGAAAATAAGCAATCATTTTACCATTTTCGTCTAGTAAAAATTTATTGAAATTCCATTTGATGGTTGCATCTAGTACACCATTTTCTTTTTTCTGCGTAAGCCATTTGTAAATAGGTGCAGTGTCTGTACCCGTAACACTGATTTTACTTGCCAATGGAAATTTTACACCAAATCTTGCTTTGCAAAACTGTTTGATTTCTGCATCGGTACCTGGCTCTTGTCCACCAAAATTATTGGCAGGAAAACCTACCACTACTAATTGGTCTTTGTAAGTATCTGCTAATTTTTGAAGCGCTTCGTACTGCGGTGTGTATCCACACTCTGACGCTGTGTTCACTACTAAAATTTTCTTTCCTTTAAATTTAGAAAAATCAATAACACCACCATCAATGGATTTAATGGTAAACTTGTGAATGCTATTACTTGGTGGAGGTGTAAAAGATTGTAACATAAATAAGGTGGCTATTAAGATGAGATTTTTCATGGTGTCTTATTGAGGTTGTTTAATTATAACCGCAATTTCGGAAAAAATAAGCAGTGTCAACTATTTTAATGGATAGGCGGCTGCTGCAACGCTCACCCTTACATTCTTTATGGTAAGAAGTGTTTTTCCGCATGCTTCAATAGTGGCACCCGTTGTAATCACGTCATCAATGATTAAGAGGTGCTTGCCGTTAATAGATATTGGGTCTTTTATGGTAAATGCGTTTTCCATGTTGTCCCAGCGCTCGGCCCTAGTTTGTTTGGTTTGCGTGCTGGTATGTTTGATTCTAGCAATGGCGCTCGTAAGCACCGGTTTGTGCCAGACCTGACTAATGCCCTCACATATGAGTGCGGCCTGATTAAATCCCCTTTTACTATGTGCCTGTGCGTGCAGTGGCACAGGTATTAGTGCGTCAATGCTAGCAAACCGCTCCGAAGCAGCCAGCAAGGCCCCCATTTGCTTGCCTATAAATAAGCCTACTTCTTTGTTGGACTTATACTTTAACTGAAAAAGTAGGGCCTGTAGGGCTGAGTTTTTATGAAAATACCAGGCTGCCGCCCCGGCGCTAATGGGGAGCCTGCCGTAAAATATTTTTTCGATGGGGTTGTTTGGAGCCTCAAAAAAGTGGGTTTCGGGTAGGTTTTGGCTGCACCGGCCACAAATATTGGCCCCAAAGAGCCTAAGTGGCCTGCCGCAGGCAGGGCAGTTTTTAGGGAAATAGAGCCAAAAAACAGGGTCTATCCAACTGCTAAGTTTGGGGAAATAAGTGGGTTGCATTTATCCAACTTAGCTTCAATAAATTGGATGCTATAAAAATTAACCGCAGAAATATTTTTATGCGTGTTTATCGCTACTAAAAAAGCTGTTGATATACTTCATCCACTCTACTTAGTGCCAATACTTGAATACCGTATGCTTTAGGATTGAAACTCTTTTTGTTGTAGCTCGACACAATAATTTTTTCAAATCCTAGCTTCTCAGCTTCTGCAATTCTTTGTTCAATTCGGTTAACAGCTCTAATTTCTCCATTTAGTCCTACTTCACCAGCAAAACAGATCTGATGTGGTAGCGGAACGTCTTCATATGACGATAATAGCGCGCAAATGATGGCAAGGTCAGTGGATGGGTCTTCTATTTTAATCCCGCCTGCAATATTTACAAAAACATCTTTCATTCCAAATTGAAAGCCCCCTCTTTTTTCCAAAACGGCCAGTAAGAGTTGTAATCTTCGAAGGTCAAATCCGGTTACCGTTCTTTGGGGTGTTCCGTACACACTTTGTGTAACGAGTGCCTGCACTTCTAATAATAAAGGACGGGCACCTTCAAGTGTTGCAGCGATGGCAGAACCACTTAAACTATCTTCTCTTTGTGCAATTAATATTTCGGAAGGATTGGAAACAACACGCATGCCTTCGCCAGTCATTTCGTAAATACCTAACTCGGCAGTACTACCAAATCTATTCTTTAGTGTGCGCAAAATTCGGTACGCATAATGACGGTCTCCTTCAAATTGTAAAACGGTATCTACCATATGCTCTAATACCTTAGGACCCGCTATAGCGCCGTCTTTCGTGATATGGCCAATTAAAAATACAGGGGTGTTTGTTTGCTTGGCAAACTTCTGAAATTCGGCAGCACATTCTCTAATTTGAGAAACAGATCCTGCGGCAGAATCAATCAGATTTGATTGCAGTGTTTGAATCGAATCAACAATAACAAGTGTTGGTTTCAATTTCTTGATTTCTGCAAAAATGATGGATGTATTCGTTTCGGTGAGTAGGTAAAAATTGTTGTTTGGAATTTTAAGTCGATCTGCGCGCATTTTGATTTGTTGCTCGCTTTCCTCTCCACTAATGTATAAAACAACCTGATCGGTGGCTTGTAACCCATTTTGTAAAAACAAAGTACTTTTTCCGATGCCAGGCTCTCCAGCAACCAGTACAATGCTTCCCATTACGATACCACCACCTAGTACGCGGTTGAGTTCCGGATCTTTGGAGATAATTCTTTTTTCTTCCGATGTTTTTACTTCATCGAGTGCAATTATTTTTGAATTGCGCTTTTGTTCGTGGTAAGAATCCCAATTTTGATCCTTCTGAATTCCTTTATCAATAATTTCTTCCGAAAAAGTATTCCACTCTGCACAACTTGGACATTTTCCAATCCATTTTGCACTTTCATAACCACAATTGCTACAGAAAAAAGCAGATTTTATTTTACTCATTGCATAAAGATATTTCAGAAAAATTAGAATCGCGCGAATGAAAAATTAACCATTGTTCGTATTGTAAAAAAAGGAGACAAATACAAGTAAATAGGAGCAAAAATGCGTGTAAAAAAATAGAGGTAAATCTGCTGAAACGCAGTGGTAGTAGGCATGTAAAAGGGCCAGCATTGCTACTGGCCCTTATTACTTACTAACCCATTAAATTCTACTGCTAAGGTACAATAATGGGGCAGATGGCAAAATATTTTTTAAGATTTACGGGAAATTTAATCTACGATTTCCTTCGTAATAAAACCCTGAGCCTGACATTTAGGCCATGTCCGGTCCGACAGTTTGACGGAGGGTGTTTTTGGGGTATTTTTTGCCCGTTTTCGGATAAAAAAAAGGCCAAATTGGCCTTTTTAATTTTGTTTTCTACGCTTGAGGTGGGAAAAATAATTCGTATTAGTTATTATATTAATATCAAAAATTATTTTTTAACAGGTCCTGGTTAGAACTTAATTTCTTCCTCCTGGGCGTCAAAAAACCTGAATTCGGTGAGGTGATAGTTGGTATTTTCCGCCAAACTTAGCTTTACCCCATGCTTTTTACGCATTTTTCTCAGTTTGTTGCTAAATATCCCCTTTGTTAAATAAGCCGCAATAATGGGGTGAACCACCAGTTGGAGCTTTTTGTGGGCATGAGAGGCCAAATAAACCAGCTTATTTTCAATTTCATCTTCTAATAGTAGTGCAGAGGTCATTTTTCCGCTTCCATTACAAGCCGTACAATTTTCAGAAGTATTGATATTTACTTCTGGACGCATTCTTTGACGCGTGACTTGTAAGAGACCAAATTTAGAAATAGGAAGTACCGAATGTTTGGCACGATCTGCCTTCATAAAAGTATCCATGGCCTCTTGCACTTTTCTTTTATTGTCAGGAAGTTTCATGTCAATAAAATCAATCACAATAATACCACCAATATCTCTGAGTCGTAATTGTCTAGAAATCTCTTCTGCAGCTTCTAAATTTGTTTCTAATGCATTTTCTTCTTGGCTATTGCTCACACTCTTATAACCACTATTAACGTCAATAACATGCAGTGCTTCGGTGTGCTCAATAATTAAATAAGCACCACTTGGAAGGTTAACGGTTTTACCAAATGAAGCTTTCACTTGTTTGGTTACACCAAAATGATCAAAAATAGGAAGACCATCTTTGTACTGTGTTACGATTTCTGTTTTATCAGGCGCAATGCGCTGAATATAACGCTGGGTTACTTCATGCAGTGTTTTATCGTTTACAACAATTCTGTTGAAATCGGCGCTTAGCAAATCTCTTAAGATACTTGTTGTTTTTGTTTCTTCACTTAAGATGCGAACCGGTGCTACAGCCCCTTTTAAATTGGCTTGTATGGTTTTCCATGTTTCAACTAATGATAACATGTCTTGGTGTAATTCTGCAGTGGATTTACCTTCTGCAGCAGTACGCACAATCACACCAAAATTTTTAGGCCTAATAGCTTCTACAATTTTGTGTAATCTTTTTCTTTCTTCAGAAGAATGAATTTTTTTAGAGACCGCTACAATTTCATTGAAAGGTGTAACCACAACAAATCTTCCTGGTAAAGAAAGTTCACAACTTAAACGAGGTCCTTTTGCAGCAATAGGTTCTTTTAAAATTTGAACGAGTACGTTTGGCTTACCATTTAATACTTCGTTTATTTTTCCTGTTTTGATAATTTCAGGTTCCGATTGAAAGCGTGCAAAATCAAATCCATGTTCACTTTTATCTAACATGGCAGCTTGCGTATACTTTATAATGGACTTTGCGTAAGGGCTTAAGTCTGAGTAATGTAAAAATGCATCTTTCTCAAAACCAACGTCTACAAATGCAGCATTAAGTCCGGGAATTAATTTTTTTACTTTACCAAGGTAAAGGTCACCTACTGCAAAATTTGCATCGGTATTTTCGTTGTGCAGCTCTACTAGTTTTTTGTCTTCTAGCAAAGCAATTTCTACACCCGTGGGCGTAGCGTTTATAATAAGTTCTTTGTTCAAAATGAGCAACTTTTAAATACAAAATCACCTGCCCTTTGGGCGGTGTATGCATACCACCATATCTTAACAATCATAGCCCTATCAAGGAAGGAAATAGGAAAAGTTGCAGAAAAGGAAATAAGGGGCTAGATACAGATAAGTGTTAAACACGCCCTATGGATTAGATAGGGCGTGTTTGTATAAGTCAGTAAAGAATAAACAATTACTTGTTCTTCTTCTTATGACGATTCTTTCTTAGGCGTTTCTTACGTTTGTGTGTCGCAATTTTATGACGCTTTCTCTTCTTACCACAAGGCATACACTGAGTAATTTTATTTGTTAAT
>JACCDS011453067.1_pt1 | contig 21658 bp, 21 predicted proteins | sample 7446441 | NCBI WGS metagenome assembly JACCDS01 (sample SAMN15323445, study PRJNA562643) | freshwater metagenome | isolation source: river surface water | place: USA:Blue River Watershed | collected 2017-08-17 | reverse complement strand
GGTGGCGTTGAAGTCCGACCTCGAAATCGGCGGCACCGACCAGAAATTCAACCTGCTGGTCGGCCGCGAGCTGCAAAAGGATTACGGCCAGACGCCGCAGTGCATCCTGACCATGCCGCTGCTCGAAGGTCTGGACGGCGTCGACAAGATGTCGAAGTCAAAGAACAACTACATCGGCATCACCGAGCCGGCCAACACCATGTTCGCGAAAGTGATGAGCATTTCCGACGTTGCGATGTGGCGCTGGTATGACCTGCTGTCATTCCGCTCGATCGCCGAGATCGCGCAGTTTAAAAAAGAGATCGCCGAAGGCCGCAACCCGCGCGACATCAAGGTGCTGCTGGGGCAGGAAATCGTCGAGCGCTTTCATTCGCGCAAGGCGGCCGACGAGGCGCTGGCCGACTTCGACAATCGCGCGCGCGGCGGCATTCCCGATGACGTACCCGAAGTGCAGATGTCCGGTGCGCCGCTCGGCATTGGCCAGCTGCTGAAGCAGGCCCAGCTGTGCGCATCGAGCTCGGAAGCCTTGCGCATGGTCGAGCAGGGCGGCGTGCGCATCGACGGTGCGGCCGTCAGCGACAAGGGACTGAAAGTCGACGCCGGCACCTTCGTGGTTCAGGTCGGCAAGCGCGAGTTCGCGCGCGTGACGCTGTCCTGATCGCGCCGCAATGATCGGATTGCTGCAGCGGGTTTCCGAGGCCAGCGTCACCGTCGACGGCGAGATCGTCGGCAGCATAGACAAGGGCTTGCTGGTTTTGCTGTGTGCTGAGCGCGGCGATACGACCAGGGAAGCCGATGCCTTGCTGGCCAAGCTGCTGGCCTATCGGGTGTTCTATGACGAGGCCGGCAAGATGAACCTGAACCTCGCGCAAGTCCGTGGCAGCCTGCTGCTGGTGCCGCAATTCACGCTCGCAGCGGACACCCGCACCGGCACGCGCCCGTCGTTCACCCCGGCCGCGCCGCCGCAGCAGGCGCGCGAGCTGTTCGATTACACGGTGGCCCGTGCGCGCGATGCGCATCCCGGCGTGCAGACCGGCCGCTTTGGCGCTGACATGAAGGTGGCGCTGGTCAACGATGGTCCGGTAACCTTTTGGCTGCAGGTTTCTCCAAACCCCTGAACGACCTCAAGGAGACATCGATGAAGCTGTGGAGCAACTCATTCGGCAACGACACACCGATTCCCGGCGAGTTTGCCTTCGCCGTCACCGACCCGGCCAGTCATGTGGCGCTGTCGACCAATCGCAACCCGCATCTGGCCTGGAGCGAACTGCCGGCTGGCACGAAGTCGCTGGCGCTGGTCTGCGTTGATCCCGACGTGCCTTCGGTCGGCGACGACGTGAACCAGGCCGGTCGCGCGATTCCGACCGACTTGCCGCGCGTGGATTTTTTCCACTGGGTGCTGGTTGACCTGCTGCCGGGCATTCATGAAATCCAGGCGGGCGAGTACAGCGACGAAGTCACCGCAGGCGGCAAGCCCGGCCCGGCACTGGCGAACGGCGCCAGACAGGGCCTGAATGACTATACCGGCTGGTTTGCCGGCGATGAAACGATGGCCGGTGAGTACTTCGGCTACGACGGCCCCTGCCCGCCGTGGAACGACGAGCGCATCCATCGCTATGTGTTCACGCTGTATGCACTCGATGTGCCAACCCTCGGTGTACACGGCAAGTTCAGTGGCCAGCAGGCGTTGCAGGCCATGGTCGGGCACATGCTCGGGCAGGCGAGTATCACGGGCTTCTATTCGCTGAACCAGCGTATCGCGCACAAACTCGGCACTGATTCGGGACGTTGATGGAAATCCTGCTGATCCGTCACGGCGAAACCGCATGGAACCGCGAGCGGCGCATGCAGGGACACATCGACATTCCGCTGAATCAGGCAGGGCAGCGGCAGGCGCGTGCGCTTGGCGCCGCGCTTGCCGCGGAGCGTCCGGACGCGATCTGGTCCAGTGACCTGCAACGCGCGCGCGATACCGCGCAGGCCGTTGCCGATGGTCACGGCATGACGGTTCATCTCGATGCGTCGCTGCGCGAGCGTTGCTACGGCGCCTTCGAGGGGATGACGTATCAGGAAATCGGCGAGCGCTATCCGCAAGCGATGGGGCAATGGAAAGCCCGTTCGCCGCATGCGCGTTTTCCGGGCGGCGAACGCGATGCGGAAACCCTGCATGAATTTCATCAGCGCTGCGTTGCTGCCGTGACGGGCATCGCGAGGCGGCAGCAGGGTCGAAAACTGGTCCTCGTCACCCACGGCGGTGTGCTCGACAGCATGTATCGCGAGGCCACCGGCATGGCGATAGATGCCGAGCGCCACTTCGGCATCGTGAACGCAGCAATCAACCGGCTGCGCTGGGACGGCGACCGATGGTTCTTGCTGCAATGGGCCGACGACGCGCACCTTGCCGCCGCAGGACTGGACGAAATCGACCGCGCGCACCCGGCTGCATAAAAATTTTGCAGCTGATGAAAATTTAGGCAAAGATGCGTTTACAATACGCAGCCTTTTCCGGTTGAATTTCCATGCAGCTCGGCCCCTATCAACTTCGCAACAACGTGTTCGTCGCACCGATGGCCGGCGTGACCGACCGGCCGTTCCGGCAGTTGTGCAAGGAGCTGGGCGCGGGCTATGCGGTATCCGAAATGGCCGCATCGAACCCGCGCGTGTGGGCCAGCGACAAATCCACGCGCCGCATCAATCACGACGGCGAAATGGAGCCGAAGGCGGTGCAGATCGCCGGCGCCGATCCGCAGCTGCTGGCCGAGGCCGCGCGCTTCAACGTCGAGCGCGGCGCGCAGATCATCGACATCAACATGGGCTGCCCGGTGAAGAAAGTCTGCAACAACTGGTGCGGCTCGGCGCTGCTGCGCGACGAGCCGCTGGTCGTCAGGCTGGTGCAGGCAGTCGTCGAAGCGGTGGACGTACCGGTCACGCTGAAATTCCGCACCGGCTGGGACCGGGAAAACAGGAACGCATTGAACATAGCGCGCATCGCCGAGCAGAGTGGCATCGCGATGCTGACCCTGCACGGCCGCACGCGGGCTGACGGCTACAAGGGCGATGCAGAGTACGACACGATTGCCGCCGTGAAGGCGGCGGTCAGGATACCGGTGGTCGCCAATGGCGACATCGACAGCCCGCACAAGGCGCAGCGCGTACTGGCGTACACCGGCGCCGATGCCGTGATGATCGGACGCGCGGCGCAGGGCCGGCCCTGGATATTCCGCGAGATCGATCATTACCTGCGTACCGGCACGCTGCTGCCGTCGCCGAAAGTCAGTGAAGTGCGGCAGTTGATGGGCCATCATCTGCGCGCCCACTATGAGTTCTATGGCGGCTATCTCGGCGTGCGTACTGCGCGCAAGCACATAGGCTGGTATGTGCGCGACCTCGACGGCGGCGAAGCCTTCCGTCAGCGCATGAACCGCATTGAGAATTGTGCCGAGCAACTGGCAGCCGTCGATGCCTTTTTCGAATCGCAGTTGATCCATGGCGAGCGGTTACAATACGCGCCCTCCGCGCAGCCGCTGGCTGCCTAGCATGACATTTCCGCAAGACGAAACAATATGAGCAAAGACAATATCCAGGACGTCGTTCGCAAGAGCCTCGAAAAATATTTCCGCGACCTGGGTGAGCAGGAGCCTCGCAACGTCTATGACATGGTGGTGCTGACCGTGGAGCGGCCGATTCTGGAGGCCGTGATGACGCGCGCCGAAGGCAACCAGTCGCATGCGGCCGAGATGCTCGGCATCAATCGCAATACGCTGCGCAAGAAACTGCAGCAGCATGGCCTGCTCTGAACAAACGAATTCCCTTTCTTTTACATCACCATGATCAAACAAGCGCTGATTTCCGTATCGGACAAGACTGGCGTGCTCGAATTTGCGCGAGCGCTCGCTGCGATGAACGTGAAGCTGCTGTCGACCGGCGGCACCGCGAAGCTGCTGTCCGATAACGGCCTGCAGGTGACCGAAGTCGCCGACTACACCGGCTTCCCCGAGATGCTCGACGGCCGCGTGAAGACGCTGCACCCGAAGGTGCACGGCGGCATCCTCGCGCGCCGCGATTTTCCGGCGCATATGGACGCGCTGGCACAGCACGCGATCCCGACCATCGACATGGTGGTGGTGAATCTGTACCCGTTCCAGCAGACCGTCGCGAAGGAGCAGTGCTCGCTGGAAGACGCGATCGAGAACATCGACATCGGCGGCCCTGCGATGCTGCGTTCGTCGGCGAAGAACCACAAGGACGTCGTCGTCATCTGCGATCCGGCCGACTACGTGTGCGTGCTGGACGAGATGAAGGCGAAGCAGGGCGAAGTCAGCTATGAGACCCGCTTCGCGCTGGCCAAGAAAGTCTTCGCGCATACCGCGCAGTACGATGGCGCGATCACGAATTATCTGGGCGCGCTCGGCCCCGAGCGCGAGCACGCATCGCGTTCCGCTTATCCGGAGAGGCTGAACCTGCACTTCACCAAAGTGCAGGAAATGCGCTACGGCGAGAACCCGCATCAGTCGGCTGCGTTCTACCGTGACCTGGCGCCGGTCGCCGGCGCGCTCGCGAACTATCGCCAGCTGCAAGGCAAGGAATTGTCGTACAACAATATCGCCGACACTGATGCCGCATGGGAGTGCGTGAAGACTTTCGACGGCGCGGCCTGCGTGATCATCAAGCACGCGAACCCGTGCGGCGTCGCGGTCGGTGTCGATGCGCTGGATGCGTATGCCAAAGCTTTCCAGACCGATCCGACCTCGGCCTTCGGCGGCATCATCGCCTTCAACAGCGAGCTTGACGGCAAGGCGGCCGAGGTGGTCGCGAAGCAGTTCGTCGAAGTGCTGATCGCGCCGTCGTTCACGGACGAAGCGCGCAAGGTGTTCGAAGCCAAGCAGAATGTGCGTCTGCTCGAGATCCCGCTGGCGCGCGCGCTGAATGCATATGACATGAAGCGTGTTGGCGGTGGCCTGCTGCTGCAGTCTTCCGATGCGAAGAACGTTCAGGTCGACGAACTGAAGATCGTTACGAGGAAGCAGCCGACGCCGCAGCAGCTGCAGGACATGATGTTCGCGTGGCGTGTTGCAAAATTCGTGAAGTCGAACGCGATCGTCTTCTGCGGCAACGGCATGACGCTGGGCGTCGGCGCAGGTCAGATGAGTCGCGTCGATTCCGCGCGCATCGCATCGATCAAGGCGCAGAACGCGGGCTTGCAACTGGCGGGTTCAGCGGTAGCGTCTGATGCTTTCTTCCCGTTCCGTGACGGGCTGGATGTGGTCGTCGCAGCGGGTGCAACTTGCGTGATCCAGCCGGGCGGCTCGATGCGTGATCAGGAAGTGATTGATGCTGCGGATGAGCAGGGCATCGTGATGGCATTGACGGGGACGCGTCACTTCAGGCATTGATGTGTTGTCGGTAGGCGACGATGGGTCCCAGCTTGCGCTGGGACGACGTATAAAAGCGGCTTGGTCAAAATACCGTCGTCCCAGCGCAAGCATGGGACCTATGCTCGCACACCGATGGCCTACGTTTACATCCTCGCTAGCCGCAAACGCGGCACGCTGTACATCGGCGTCACTCGCGACCTGATCAGGCGCGTCTATGAACATAAATCCGGTTTTGTCCACGGCTTCACCCGCCAGTACGACGTCAAGCAGCTCGTCTGGTATCAGCAGTGCGAGTCCATCATTTCCGCGATTCAGCGTGAGAAGCAGATGAAGGCCTGGAAGCGGGACTGGAAAATCGAGCTGGTCGAGAAGACCAACCCCCGCTGGTACGACCTCTACCCGTCCCTGCTGTCATAATGCGCCCATGAAAATCCTCGGCATCGACCCCGGCCTGCGCGTGACCGGCTTCGGCGTGATTCACAAGGAAGGCATGCGCCTGAGCTATATCGCGTCCGGCACCATCCGCATCCCTGACGGCGACCTGCCATCGCGGCTGAAGGTCATTCTCGACGGCGTCGGCGAGGTCGCCCGCACTTACGCGCCCGATTGCGCCGCGATCGAGATCATTTTCTCCAACGTGAATCCGCAGTCGACATTGCTGCTCGGGCAGGCGCGCGGCGCAGCGATCTGCGGTCTGGTGAATGCGAACCTGCCAGTCGCCGAATACACTGCACTGCAGATGAAGAAGGCCGTTGCCGGGCATGGCAAGGCGCAGAAAGCGCAGGTGCAGGCGATGGTGCAGCGCTTGCTGAAGCTCGACGGCTTGCCGGGCACTGACGCGGCCGACGCGCTTGGTGTCGCGATCTGCCATGCGCATGCCGGCGCGGCGCGCGCAGCGCTTGGCGGCATCGCGCCCGAACTGGCGCGCAAGGGCCTGCGTGTGCGCGGCGGCCGCCTGATCGGCTGAAGCCTTATCATTCGACAATTATCCTGCTGAGGTCTCCCCATGATCGGTCGCCTGTCCGGCATCCTGTTCGACAAGAATCCCGCACAACTGCTGGTCGATTGTAATGGCGTCGGCTATGAAGTCAGCGTGCCGATGAGCACCTTCTACAACCTGCCTTCCACCGGCGAGAAGCTTGCACTGCTGACCCACATGGTCGTGCGCGAAGATGCGCAGTTGCTGTACGGCTTCGGCACTGCGCAGGAACGCGAGCTGTTCCGTCAACTCATCAAGATCAGCGGCATCGGCGCGCGCACTGCGCTGGGAATCCTGTCCGGCATGTCGGTGAATGACCTGGCGCAGGCGGTGACGCTGCAGGATGCCGGGCGCCTGACCAAAATCCCGGGCATCGGCAAGAAGACCGCCGAGCGGCTCTTGCTGGAGCTGAAGGGCAAGCTCGGCGCCGACGTCGGCGCGGTGTCCGGTGGCGGCGAGACCGGGAGCAGCAATGACATACTCAGCGCATTGCTGGCGCTGGGTTACTCCGAGAAAGAAGCGCTGCTCGCGATCAAGCAGGTGCCTGCCGGCAGCACGGTTTCCGACGGCATACGCCATGCGCTGAAGGCCTTGTCCAAGGGCTGACCCGCTTGCATAGAGCTACAATGCGGCGATGAGCATACAGACTGACGACTTCAGCGAACGTCGCATCATCGACGCCGCCCCCGTGTCGCCGAACGAAGAGGCGATCGAGCGCGCGCTGCGCCCGCACAAGCTCGACGAATACATCGGCCAGGAAAAGGCGCGTGGCCAGCTCGAGATCTTCATTGCCGCTGCAAGGAAACGTGCCGAGGCGCTCGACCACACGCTGCTGTTCGGCCCGCCGGGCCTGGGCAAGACCACGCTCGCGCACATCATCGCGCGCGAGATGGGCGTGAACCTGCGGCAGACTTCGGGGCCGGTGCTGGAACGCGCCGGTGACCTCGCGGCGCTGCTGACCAATCTCGAAAAGAACGATGTGCTGTTCATCGATGAAATCCATCGCATGTCGCCGGTGGTCGAAGAGATCCTGTACCCGGCACTCGAGGATTACCAGATCGACATCATGATCGGCGAAGGCCCGGCCGCGCGTTCGGTGCGGCTGGATCTGCAGCCCTTCACGCTGGTCGGCGCGACCACGCGTGCCGGCATGCTGACCAATCCGCTGCGTGACCGCTTCGGCATCGTGGCGCGGCTAGAGTTCTACACGTCCGAGGAGCTGGCGCGCATCGTCACGCGCAGCGCCGCGTTGCTGAACGCTGCCATCGTCGACGAGGGCGCGCTCGAGATCGCGCGCCGTAGTCGTGGCACGCCGCGTATCGCGAACCGGCTGCTGCGTCGCGTGCGTGACTATGCGGAGGTAAAAGGCCAGGGCAATATCACGAAGCCGATCGCCGACGCTGCATTGAAGATGCTGGATGTCGACGCGGTCGGCTTCGACCTGATGGACAGAAAGCTGCTCGAAGCCGTTTTGTTCAAGTTCAGCGGCGGGCCAGTGGGTCTCGATAACCTGGCGGCAGCGATTGGTGAAGAGCGCGACACGATCGAAGATGTGCTCGAGCCGTATCTGATTCAGCAGGGATATCTGCAGCGCACGCCGCGCGGGCGCATTGCCACGCCGGCGGCTTATCAGCACTTTGGCGTGACTGCGCCAAAGATCGGTCCTAACGGCGACCTGTGGCAGCAGGGCTGAACAGGGCCGCATAGCGCACTTTTAGTGCATCGCCTCCTGAACCACGCTTAGTTTTTCGCCCCTTATCGGGACGCAGCCGAATGGCCGCGCACTTCCGAGTCTCATCGAGGGGAAACACATGTCTGTGAACAGTTCAATTTCGCCATTAGGTACTCAGCCTTCGGCGGCTGGGGCGGCAGGTGACGTGACGCCTCCTGCGGCTGCCACGAATACAGCCCCTGCGTTGCAAGCACGCGAGCCGGCCGCGGTGACAGGCTGGCGGGACCTTCCCAGTGATGTTCTTGGTTTGCTGTTGAAAGACCTGATCACTCAGGTGAGATCCCCCTCGGCAGCGCCTGCCGAGCGGTTCGAGGCCCTGCTGACGCTTCAGCAATTGGGTGGAATCGCGAAGCAGGAGAAGGCAGTGTTTCAGACTTTCCTGGCAAACAATCAGCTTGATCTGGGGGTCCTCAGGAAAGAAATTCTCGATACCAGCAGACCGGAGTGGAAAAGCAACGCTGCAGCTATCGCGGCTCAGCACGACACGCTGATGAAGGATTTTTCCGTGACGCGAGAGGCGCTGGCATCGTCCAAGTCTTCCGGCCTGCCACTGGCCTTGCCCGAGTCATGTGAAGGGGTTCACTTGTGTTTTCGGGAGATTTCGCTGTCTGAGCCAATCAGCCAGCTTATTTCTGGCCTGGAAGGAAAAACGGTAAAGGTCGACGCGACAAACATCGGGAGAGACCGCTTCGTGGCCGAAGTGCTGCCGGTACTCGAAAAGCTTCCCGCGAGTTGCAAGCTCATTCTGGACGCGGCCGAGAATGGCCTGACTGCCCCGGATCTCGATCGCCTGACCAGCGTGATGTCGAGGAGGCCCTTTTTCTACCGGTTGGACCTGAGCAGCAATCCCTTGCCTGACGGAGGTAATTATCCGCAAAGTTTTGCGAGCCTGTTCAGGCATGCAGGGCCTTTGACTCATCTGTATCTTGCCGGTACGGGCTTCGACAAAGAGGCTGTGTTCGCACTGAAGCGCAGCTTCGCCGAAGCAAGGCTTCTTGAGCGGCTCGACTTGCGGAACAACTTGCTGGATGAAGAGGCAGCGATTGCGTTGATCAATACAATCTTGCCTGATGAGAGCGATGTAAGCGAGCTGCCGAGACTGGATGCGCTGCGTGCGGTTCGTCTTGGCGGCAATCCCTACACAGGCGAGGAGGCGGTTCGGGATGCTAAATCCCAGATGGAGGAGCGATGGATGACGTTGATTGGCAAAGGTCACAGCCAGTCGCCCGACGACTACATTGCTTTCAATGGAGACGTCCGGGAATTGTTCGAGATTTACGGTCCTGCCAACGACCCCATGACTCTGGCGAACATTCGCCTGTATGACAACCGGGCTGCCAGTAACAGACTTTAGCAGCGGGCAGCATCGAACCGTGCCGGACACGCATCCCGCTTCGGGGTGCGTGATTCCTACTATTCTTCCCTCTGCCACACCTGCGTGCGCCCCAGCAGTGACACGCCAATAAACCCCCGCACGTTCAGCTTCTTGCCGCCGTCGGATGTCCAGATCTTGCACTTGTAGGTCTTGCCATTCGCCGGATCGAGAATCTGGCCGCCCGCATACTCGTCACCCTGCCGTTTCATGCCGGTGAGGATCATCATCCCGATCACGGGCTTGTTCTTCCTGTCGCCCTCGCACTTGTCGCAGTTCGGATTCGGCTCTTCGCCGGGTTCGCGGAACAGCTTTTCGATGGTGCCGCGCAGTTCGCCATTGGCCTCGACGATGCGCACCAGCGATTTCTCGTTTCCGGTTTTGTCATCGATCGTGCGCCAGACGCCGACCGGTGTGTCGGAAGCAACTGCCGTGAGCGCGGCGCAGAACAACAGTGCCGCAGTGATGTAACGCTTGAAGTCCATGTTGTCTCCTCCTGCCTTATGCTGTTGTGGGTCAAGAGAGCGGCCGCTGCTGTGCGACGGCCGCTTTGCTGCAAACGACTTACTTCAGCTTGGCCAGCTGATCCTTCAGTTTCTCCAGCGTCGCCGAGAAGGTCGCCAGACGTTCCTTCTCCTGCGCGACCACCGCTTCCGGCGCACGGGCGACGAAGCTTTCGTTGCCAAGCTTCGCGTTCGCCTTCGCGATCTCGCCTTCGAGGCGCGCTGCTTCCTTGGTCAGGCGCTCACGTTCGGCGGCGACATCGATCTCGACCTTCAGCATCAGGCGCGTGGTGCCGACCACCGACACGGGCGCCGGTGACTCGGGCAGGCTGGCCACCACCTGCACTTCGGACAGTTTCGCCAGCGCTTGCAGGTAAGGCGCGAAGCTGCCCAGACGCGCAGGATCGCTGCCTTCGAGAATCAGCGGCACCTTCAGCGCCGGCGACAATTGCATCTCGCCGCGCAGATTGCGGCATGCGTCAGTCAGCGACTTCAGCTCGTCCATCCAGCCTTCGGCCTTGTCGTCGAGCTTCTTCAGGTTAGCCTCGGGATACGCCTGCATCATGATCGAGTCGCCGGCCGGGTTCAGCTGGCGCCCCGACAGCGGCGCGACCGTCTGCCACAGCTGCTCGGTGATGAACGGCGTGATCGGATGCGCGAGGCGCAGCACGGTCTCCAGCACGCGCAGCAAGGTGCGGCGCGTCGCGCGCTGCTGCTGTTCGGTGCCGGTCTGGATCTGCACCTTCGCGACTTCGAGATACCAGTCGCAGTACTCGTCCCAGATGAATTTGTAGATCGCCGATGCGATGTTGTCGAAGCGGTACTCGGCAAAGCCTTTCTCGACTTCGGCTTCGGTACGCTGCAGCAGCGACACGATCCAGCGGTCCGCCTGCGAGAAATCCAGATAGCTGCCGGTCGCGCAGGCGTCGGCGCCATGCTCTTCGAGGCCGCAGTCCTTGCCTTCGGTATTCATCAGCACGAAGCGCGTCGCATTCCACAGCTTGTTGCAGAAATTGCGGTAGCCCTCGCAGCGGGACAGGTCGAAGTTGATGTTGCGACCCAGCGAGGCATAGCTGGCCATCGTGAAGCGCAGCGCGTCGGTGCCATACGCGGCGATCCCGTCCGGGAATTCCTTGCGCGTGGCTTTCTCGATCGCCGTCGCCTGCTTCGGGTTCATCAGGCCGGTGGTGCGCTTGCCCACCAGCGTGTCGATGTCGATGCCGTCGATCAGGTCGATAGGATCGAGCGTGTTGCCCTTCGATTTGGACATCTTCTGCCCGTGCGAGTCACGCACCAGACCATGCACATAGACGGTCTCGAACGGTACCTTGCCGGTGAAATGGCAGGTCATCATCACCATCCGCGCAACCCAGAAGAAGATGATGTCGAAGCCGGTCACCAGCACCGACGACGGCAGGAACAGCTTCAGGTCCGGCGTCTCGTCCGGCCAGCCGAGCGACGAGAACGGCACCAGCGCCGACGAGAACCAGGTGTCGAGCACGTCATCATCGCGCTTCAGGTCCATAGTGCGGCCGGCGGCTTTCGCCTGCGCCTTCGCATCGTCCTCGTTGCGCGCGACATAGATATGGCCGTCGGCGTCGTACCAAGCCGGGATCTGGTGGCCCCACCACAGCTGGCGCGAGATGCACCAGTCCTGAATGTTGTTCAGCCACTGGTTGTAGGTGGTGGTCCAGTTCTCGGGCACGAATTTGATGTCGCCGTTCGCAACCTTGTCCAGCGCGACCTCGGCGATCGATTTGCCGGGGTTGTGCGTACCTTCCGGCGCCGGTTTGCTCATTGCGACGAACCATTGGTCCGTCAGCATCGGCTCGATGACGACACCGGTACGGTCGCCGCGCGGCACCATCAGCTTGTGCGGCTTCACCAACTCCAGCAAGCCTTGTGCATCGAGGTCGGCAACGATCTGTTTGCGCGCCGCGAAGCGGTCCATGCCCTGGTAGGCAGCCGGGGCGTTGTCGTTGATCTTCGCATCCAGCGTGAAGATGCTGATCTGCGCGAGGTCATGGCGCTGCCCGACCGCATAGTCATTGAAGTCATGCGCCGGCGTGATCTTCACGCAGCCGGTGCCGAAGGCCTTGTCGACATAGCTGTCGGCAATCACCGGAATCTCGCGGTCCGTCAGCGGTAGCTTCAGCAGCTTGCCGACCAGGTGTGCATAACGCTCGTCGGTCGGATCGACCGCGACCGCAACGTCACCCAGCAGCGTCTCGGGACGCGTGGTGGCCACGGTCAGGTGGCCGCTGCCATCCGCGAACGGATAGCGGATATGCCACATGCTGCCGTCTTCTTCTTCCGACACCACCTCGAGGTCGGACACGGCGGTGCCCAGCACCGGATCCCAGTTCACGAGGCGCTTGCCGCGATAGATCAGGCCTTGCTCGTACAAGCGCACGAACACTTCGGTGACGGCCTTCGACATCTTCGGGTCCATCGTGAAGTATTCGCGGCTCCAGTCAGTCGAGGCGCCCATGCGGCGCATCTGGCCGGTAATGGTCGAGCCCGAATGCTCCTTCCACTGCCAGACTTTCTCGAGGAACTTCTCGCGGCCGAGGTCGTGGCGCGAGATCTTTTGCGCATCCAGCTGGCGCTCGACCACGATCTGCGTCGCGATACCCGCATGGTCGGTACCGGGGATCCACGCAGTGTTGTGGCCGCGCATCCGGTAGTAGCGGGTCAGGCCATCCATGATGGTCTGGTTGAATGCATGGCCCATGTGCAGCGTGCCGGTCACGTTCGGCGGCGGCAGCTGGATCGCAAACGAAGGCTTGCCCTCATCCAGCGTGGCGGTGAAATACCCACGGCGCTCCCACTCGGTTCGCCAGTATTGTTCGATGTCTGCGGGTTCGAAGGCCTTGGCCAGTTCCATGATTTGTCGGGAAAAAAGGGTGAATTTGCGAAACCCTGCATTATAAGCGTCGCCTGCGTCGTCGACTGTCAGTGCGTGCTGACCCGTCCGCAGGCGCTATAATGCGTGACGCAGGTTGCGTGTCGCAGCCTGAGCGCTAGGGGTCCCGGCCAGGCCGGGTGAGAAATACCCTCGAACCTGATCTGGATAATGCCAGCGTAGGGAAGCGACGTCCGGGGCATCATTCCCATCTTCGCCTGCTTCCTTCGCTGTTTAGAGCAAAGGAAGACCATGAACGCCAATCCGCAATTCCTTGCCGCCACCGCGACGGTGGACGAGGCTGCGATCCAGCCCCTGCCCAATTCCCGCAAGATCTATGTCGAGGGCTCGCGGCCGGACATTCGCGTGCCAATGCGCGAGATTTCTCAGAGCGACACGCCGGCTTCGTTCGGCGCCGAAAAGAATCCGCCGGTCTTTGTGTACGACACCTCGGGCCCGTACACCGATCCGAGCGTGAAGATCGACATCCGTTCCGGCCTGGCCCCGTTGCGCGCGGCATGGATTGCCGAGCGCAATGACACCGAAGAACTCGCCGGTCCGACCTCGGCCTACGGCATCGAACGCCTGAATGACCCGAAGCTCGCCGAGCTGCGCTTCAACCTGCACCGCAAGCCGCGCCGTGCCAAGGCGGGCAAGAATGTCACGCAGATGCACTATGCGCGTCAGGGCATCATCACGCCGGAGATGGAATACATCGCGATCCGCGAAAACCTGCGCCGCAAGGACTACATCGACAGCCTGAAGGCGTCCGGCCCGAACGGCGCGAAGCTGGCCGAACTGATGGGTCGCCAGCATCCGGGCCAGTCTTTCGGCGCATCGATCCCGGCCGAGATCACGCCCGAGTTCGTGCGTGATGAAGTCGCGCGTGGCCGCGCGATCATCCCGGCCAACATCAATCACCCGGAATCCGAGCCGATGATCATTGGCCGCAACTTCCTCGTGAAGATCAACGCCAACATCGGTAACTCGGCCGTCACGTCGTCGATCGGTGAAGAGGTCGAGAAGATGACCTGGGCGATTCGCTGGGGCGGCGACACCGTGATGGACCTGTCGACCGGCAAGCACATCCATGAAACCCGCGAGTGGATCATTCGTAATTCGCCGGTGCCGATCGGCACGGTGCCGATCTATCAGGCGCTGGAGAAGGTGAATGGCAAGGCCGAGGACCTGACCTGGGAAATTTTCCGCGACACGCTGATCGAGCAAGCCGAGCAGGGGGTCGATTACTTCACTATCCACGCCGGCGTGCTGCTGCGCTATGTGCCGCTGACCGCGAAGCGCATGACCGGCATCGTGTCGCGCGGCGGCTCGATCATGGCCAAGTGGTGCCTCGCGCATCACAAGGAATCCTTCCTGTACGAGCACTTCGAAGAGATCTGCGACATCATGAAAGCCTATGATGTGTCGTTCTCGCTCGGTGACGGCCTGCGTCCCGGCTCGATCCATGACGCCAATGACGAAGCGCAGCTCGGTGAGCTGAAGACGCTGGGCGAACTGACCCAGATCGCGTAGAAGCACGACGTGCAGGTGATGATCGAAGGCCCCGGCCATGAGCCGATGCAGCTGATCAAGGAAAACATGGACATCCAGCTCGAGCAGTGCCACGAGGCGCCGTTCTACACGCTGGGCCCGCTGACCACTGACATCGCGCCGGGCTATGACCACATCACGTCCGGCATTGGCGCTGCGCAGATCGGCTGGTATGGCTGCGCGATGCTCTGCTACGTGACTCCGAAAGAGCACCTCGGCCTGCCGAACAAGACCGATGTGAAGGATGGCATCATCACCTACAAGATCGCCGCGCATGCAGCCGATCTGGCGAAGGGTCATCCGGGTGCGCAGGTGCGCGACAACGCGCTGTCGAAGGCGCGCTTCGAGTTCCGCTGGGAAGACCAGTTCAATCTTGGTCTCGATCCGGACAAGGCGCGCGAATTCCATGACGAGACCCTGCCGAAGGACTCGGCCAAAGTCGCCCACTTCTGCTCGATGTGCGGTCCGCACTTCTGCTCGATGAAGATCACGCAGGACGTGCGCGACTTCGCCGAGAAGCAGGGCATCTCGGAAGTCGAAGCGCTGAAGCAGGGCATGGAGGTCAAGGCGGTCGAGTTCGTGAAGAGCGGCGCCGAGATCTACCGTAAGCAGTAAGCGCGCAACGTGACGGACATGATTGCGATCGAGCTCAACGGCGAGCCGCGCGAGCTGACCGACGGGCAGTGTGTGCAGGACCTGATCGATACACTGTCGCTGACCAATCAGGCGTTGGCCGTCGCCGTCAATCGTGAAGTGGTGCCACGGGTGCGCTGGCGGGAGAAGGTCTTTGCCGCCGGTGACAGGGTGGACATCGTAAGGGCTATTGGTGGTGGGTGAGGCAGGGGTTTCGGCTCGCATGCGAGCCGCCTGCCGAAGCGGATTCGCTCGCAAGCGAATCCGTGGGAGTGACGCCCCTAAGCAGACGGCCTCGGCAAAAGTTGCGATCCAACGAAGGAATACATATGCAATTTAATGACCTGAATGCCGACGAAGGCCTGACCATCGCCGGCAAGACCTACGCGTCCCGCCTGCTGGTCGGCAGCGGCAAGTACAAGGACCTCGATGAAACCCGTCGTGCGACCGAAGCCTCGGGCGCCGACATCATCACCGTCGCAATCCGTCGCGTGAACATCGGTCAGGATCCGAACGCGCCGAACCTGCTGGACGTGGTGCCGCCGTCGAAGTACACCATCCTGCCGAACACCGCTGGCTGCTACAACGCGAAGGATGCGGTATACACCTTGCAGCTCGCGCGCGAACTGCTGAATGGCCATAAGCTGGTGAAGCTGGAAGTGCTGGGCGATGAGAAGACCTTGTTCCCGAACATGCCCGAGACCCTGAAGGCCGCCGAGACGCTGGTGAATGATGGTTTTGACGTGATGGTCTACTGCAGTGACGACCCGATACAGGCGAAGATGCTGGAAGAGATCGGTTGCTGCGCGGTGATGCCGCTGGCCTCGCTGATCGGCTCCGGCATGGGCATCCTGAACCCGTGGAATTTGTCGCTGATCATCGAGCAGTCCAAGGTGCCGGTACTGGTCGATGCCGGTGTCGGTACTGCGTCGGATGCAGCGATTGCGATGGAGCTGGGTTGCGATGGCGTGCTGATGAACACCGCGATTGCCGGTGCAAAGGATCCGGTTCGCATGGCGCGCGCGATGAAGCTAGCGGTCGAGGCAGGACGTGAGGCTTACCTTGCCGGCCGCATCCCGCGAAAGTTCGCCGCATCGCCATCGTCACCGATGGCTGGCCGCGTTGTATGACGCCGCCGTCGGTGCTGGTGTTCGCCGGGCTGGATCCGAGCGGCGGAGCCGGTATCCAGGCGGACAGTCAGGCTATCAGCGCCGCAGGTGTGCATCCGCTGCCGATCATCACCGCACTAACCGTGCAGGACAACGAGCATGTACATGCGGTGCATCCGGTGGCGCCTGAGCTGTTGCGCGCGCAGGCCGCTGCATTGATCGATGCCGGCATTGCGATCGCCGCGGTGAAGATCGGCATCGTCGGTAGTGCGTCGAATGCGCAAGTGATTGCCGAGGTGATTCAGGAACTTCGACGACGCCAGGCTGATCTGCCAGTCGTTCTCGACCCTGTCCTCGCGAGCGGTCATGGCGACACGCTGACACGCGGCGATGCGGTGGCGGCGCTGGCACCGTTGCGATCTCTCGCAACCGTCATCACCCCCAATTTGCCGGAGGCTGCGGCCCTTTGCCCGCAGGCTGCCAGCGACGATGAGCGCGCACAGGCCTTACTGGGTAATGCGCCACAGGGGCGGCATGTGCTGCTGAAAGGCGGTCACGGCGATGGCGATGTGGTGATCAATCGCTGGTATCGGGCAGAACCGGGCCACGCGCAAGAAGGCTCGAACGTTCACTGCCGTGCATGGCAATGGCCGCGCCTGCCGGGTGCGTTTCACGGCTCCGGATGCACGCTGGCGTCGGCGCTGGCGGCACGCCTGGCGCGGCAACAGGCGATGGACGCCGCGATAGCCGACGCACAATCCTGGACGCAGCAGGCGCTGGCCACCGCTTATCCGATCGCCGCAGGGCAGGCGATACCGAACCGATTGCAGGAGAACACATGAAAGGCTTGTACCTCGTCACGCCTGACTGGGACGATACCGATCAATTGCTGGCAGCGACCGAACAGGCCTTGCTGGGTGGCGCAATGCTGGTGCAATACCGGCACAAGACAGCGCCCGAGGCCTTGCGCCACGAGCAGGCGGCGGCCTTGCTGAAGCTGTGCCGCCAGCATCGCAAACCACTGATCATCAATGATCATATCGACCTGTGCGTCGCGCTCGATGCCGATGGCGTGCATGTCGGTGGCACCGATGAGGCGGTCGCGCAGGTGCGCGAGCGTCTCGGTGCCGGCAAGATCATCGGCGCCTCCTGTTATGGGCAGTTGGCGCTGGCGAAAGAGGCGGCCGCGACTGGCGCCAGCTATGTCGCTTTCGGCGGCTTCTATCCGTCGCGAGTAAAACAATACGAAGTCTCGACGCCACCCTCGATCGTGACCGAGGCGCTGCAGTCGGTACCGGTGCCTATCTGCGTGATCGGTGGCATGACAGCAGAGAATGCAAAGCCACTGGTCGATCTGGGTGCGCACATGGTCGCGGCGATCAGCAGCGTTTACGCGGCAAGCGATCAGCAATTTGCCGCCGCTGAATTCACCGCATTGTTCCGCTAATCGAACCCCTCGCTTGATATCGATCGCTGCCTCACGCGCAGACCTGTACGACAAGCTTCGTACGCAAAAGTTTGCGTTCTGCATGGAACCGCCATGCAAGACATAGTACTCATCAGCCGTTTTGAATCTGGCCTGCCTGCCCATCGCGCCGCACCATCGGTCGCGTTGATGTATCAAGCAGGCCCTATTGATCGCGGGGCGAGTGATGCAGTTGGCAGACCTGCAGTACCTGATGGCGCAGCTGGGGCCGGCAAATTCGGATGTGCTGCTCGTTGTTCAGCATCAGGACGAATGCTGGCAAGTCGAGCTCGACGGTGATCTGTCGTTGCAGATCAGCTGGCAGGCGCAACGTGGCAGCGTGATCGTCAGCTGCGGTCTCGGTTACCCCCTTTGCGCCGAGCGCGAGTGCGTCTATGCGTTGCTGCTGAACGAGAACCTCGTATTGGCAGGCATCTCCGGAGTTCGTCTTGCGCTGAGCAAGCCGGATCAGGAAGTGATGCTGATCGGCGAGTACTTCATGGGTTCGCCCTCGGCAGACGGGTTTTATCAGCATCTCTCTGAATTCATTCATCTGGCGCTCAGGTACGCAACGCTGATTGCCCAGCCCTCACAGGCCGACGCGTCGGCCCCGGTTTCCTTTATTGCGCAGCACGCCCCGCTGGACTATCAGCGGGCCTGAGCGCTTGACTAACTTACGGAGAACATCTCATGCAAGCAACCGGTGATGCACGCCTGCTGCAACCCAGTGCCGAGCGCTTTCGGGAGGATGGCGCGCCCAGCGTGCGGCTCAGTCCGACCAAAGGCCTCAGGAATGCCGTAATCATTTACGACGCCATCAAGTCCTTACCCGACAAGACCTTGCTGCGCGGTGACTTCGACCGGCAGGGCAAGCCCTGGATTTATTTCCCCGAGCGCGACAAGAAACGTATTGGAAAATTGTCGTCGCCATCGCCGATCAAGGCCAGGAACATCGACATCGATCGACAGGACATGACAAACTTCCTGAGCTCGATCGCCGATGCCGCACGGGCGATGACCTCGCCGGACCAGCGATCCTTGTGCGCTGCGGCGATGCTGAACAAGCTTGTCAACGATTCGAAGACGCGGAAGCGCGACGTGAACGCCGGCGACATCCGGCAACCCATGCAAGTGCTGTCAAAGGCGTACAAGCGGGTCGAGCGACAAAAGCTGATCGATGCGCATCAGCTGCGTAAACAGGCATCACGGATACAGGTGCAGCGATTTGCAAAGTTCTGCGCAATACGTCATCGTACCTTCAGCCAGCTGTCGGAAGCGCTGAAGACCGACACTGCGTCGCGTTACGATCTCAAGCCATCGCTGGCTGTTTTCGAAATGAAGCAGTTCCTGAGCGCGTACCGAAAAGCATTTGATGCACGGCAGGTTTCATTTTCGGACTACTTGCGTACCACCGCCATCCCGCCGCACGTGACCTATTTTGCGAGGCGCTGGATCGCCATTTCCCAGCCGACGCCGACGACCAGGCGCATGAAGTTCGATACCGAGTCCTGGGCCCGGGAACTGGACAAGATCTGCCCCGCCATCGTCAAGGCGTTTCGTCAGCAGAGGCGCAACGAGGAAGCGGTGGCAGCGCCTGCGACTCCGCCGGCACAGCTGGCACATCCACAGCACTATCCATCGGTGCGACCGGCAACGCAGTCGTCGCTGCCGCCGCGGCACATGCCGCCGCTGCCATCCCTGCCCGAACTTCCGCCATTGCCGCCTTCACCCCCGTCGACGCCGGTCCAGGTGCAACAAGCGGCACTTGCTCGTGGGCTTCCGGTAGCGCTGCCGCCGTCGACGCCATCTCGCAGTCCCACGCAGCCGTCGCCGCGCGCGCTACCGGACGCGGAGGCCGGCGCAGGGTCGCAATCGATGCTGATCAGTGACAGCTTCCCGTCAGTTGCTGTGTTGCCACCGCCACCTGAGGTCGGGCCGATCGAGACCGTCGCCCCGCGCTTGCGCGCCGACAGCGACGTCCGTAGCGACAACGGCGCGACCCTGCCGGATCTGCCAAGCCTTGCCAGTGATTCGGCACTGATCGCTGACATGCAGGCGCTGCTGCAGACATCTGTATCAAGTACGACCACGCAGCGCACATCTACCGTCCAGCAGACGTCGCTGTCGTCGACTGACTCGTTGTCAACAGACCTCTCTGCGGAGCAGAGCGCAGGCTTGGATCAACGCTCCTGACCGCGATGGATCAGGCGAGGCCCGGCTACGCCCTTGCCGGCCTCGGCACTCGGGCCTGCGCTTTATAATCTGCAGATGCCCGATCTCCTGCACAACCTGAATCCCGAACAACTCGCCGCCGTTACCCTCCCGCCGCAGCCTGCGCTGATCCTCGCCGGTGCCGGCTCGGGCAAGACCCGGGTGCTGACCACCCGCATCGCGTGGCTGATCCAGACCGGGCAGGTCTCACCGGCCGGCCTCCTCGCGGTCACCTTTACCAACAAGGCCGCGAAGGAGATGCTCGCGCGCCTGTCGGCGATGTTGCCGATCAACACCCGCGGCATGTGGGTCGGCACCTTCCATGGCCTGTGCAACCGGCTGCTGCGCGCGCATCACCGCGACGCCGCGCTGCCGCAGACCTTCCAGATCCTCGATTCGCAGGACCAGCTGTCGGCCGTAAAGCGCCTGCTGAAGCGTCTGAACGTCGATGACGAGAAATATCCGCCGAAACAGCTGGTCTACTTCATCAACAGCGCGAAAGATCAGGGTCTGCGCGCGCAGGATGTCGAGGCCAATGACGATTACAACCGCAAGCTCGTCGAGCTGTATGAAGCCTATGACGAACAGTGTCAGCGCGAGGGCGTCGTCGATTTTGCGGAACTGCTATTGCGCAGCTACGAGCTGTTGAGCCGCAATCAGCCGCTGCGCGAGCATTATCAGGCGCGCTTCCGGCACATCCTGGTCGATGAGTTCCAGGACACCAACGACCTGCAGTATCAATGGCTGAAGCTGCTGGCTGGCCAGCACAATGCGGTGTTTGCGGTCGGCGATGACGACCAGAGCATTTACGCATTTCGCGGCGCGAATGTCGGCAACATGGCTGCGTTCGAGCGCGAATTCAACGTCCAGAACCTGATCAAGCTGGAGCAGAACTACCGCTCGCACGGCCATATCCTCGATACCGCGAACCACCTGATCTCGCATAACTCACGGCGGCTTGGCAAGAACCTGCGCACCGACGCCGGCCATGGCGAGCAGGTGCGCGTGTATGAAGCGTCGAGCGACCTGCAAGAGGCGCAATGGCTGATCGAAGAAGCGAAGGGCCTGATCAACGAAGGCTGGCTGCGCAGCGAGATTGCGATGCTGTACCGTTCTAACGCGCAATCGCGTGTGATCGAACATGCGCTGTTCACGGCCGGCTTGCCATACCGCGTGTATGGCGGCTTGCGCTTTTTCGAGCGGGCCGAGGTCAAGCATGCGATCGCCTATCTGCAGCTGATCGACAACCCGCACAATGATTCGGCCTTCCTGCGTGTGGTGAACTTCCCCACGCGCGGCATCGGCGCGCGCAGCATCGAGCAACTGCAGGATGCGGCGCGCCAGTTCGGCATTTCGCTATATGCGTCGGTGCCGCATGTCGCGGGCAAGGCCGGCACCTCACTCGGCGCATTTGTGAGGCTGGTCGAGGCGATGCGTTTCGAGACCCAGCAACTGCCGCTGCCGGAGATGGTGCAGGTGATGCTCGACAAGAGCGGATTGATCGTGCATTACCAGGGCGAGAAGGAAGGCCAGGACCGCATCGAGAACCTCGAACAGCTGGTCAGCGCTGCCGCGCTGTTCGTGTCCGAAGAGGGCTTTGGCATGGATGCGCCCGCCTTGCTCGGCCCGCAGGCGCAGCCGCAGGGTGTCGTACCCGCATTGACCACCGGCGGCGTGGAAGTGATCAATGCTGACGCGCCGCTGACCACCGTGATGTCGCCGCTGTCGGCCTTCCTGTCACATGCCTCGCTGGAGGCGGGTGATAACCAGGCACAAGCCGGTCAGGATGCGATACAGCTGATGACGGTGCATTCGGCCAAGGG
>JACCDS011782008.1_pt1 | contig 21669 bp, 22 predicted proteins | sample 7446441 | NCBI WGS metagenome assembly JACCDS01 (sample SAMN15323445, study PRJNA562643) | freshwater metagenome | isolation source: river surface water | place: USA:Blue River Watershed | collected 2017-08-17 | reverse complement strand
GCGAAGTAACCGGGAAGAAGCCGATGAGCGGCAACAATGTTTCCCACGCAAACAACAAAACCAAGCGTCGCTTCCTGCCCAACCTGCAGAACCGCCGTTTCTGGGTTGAGTCGGAAAACCGCTGGGTCCGCCTGCGCGTTTCTGGCGCTGGCATCCGCATCATTGACAAACTCGGCATCGATGCCGTGCTCGCCGACATGCGCGCACGCGGCGCCAAGCCTTAATCGAATTCAGGAATAGGAAAGAAACATCATGGCAACCAGCAAAGGCCGCGAAAAGATCAAACTGGAGTCGACCGCAGGTACCGGTCACTTCTACACGACCACCAAGAACAAGCGCACGATGCCCGAGAAAATGACGATCATGAAGTTTGATCCGAAGGCTCGCAAGCATGTCGAGTACAAGGAAACCAAAATCAAGTAATTGATTTCGGCTCAATAAAAAACCCGCTCCTCGGAGCGGGTTTTTTATTTGCTGAGACTGTCGATTAAGCGTAGCTGCGCAGGCGCTGCGAGAACTCCTGCAAGGAACGGATGCCCGACGCTTCGGCGCGCGCGCACCAGTCACGCAGCTGCTGCAGCAGCTGGTCGCTGGTCGAATGCGAGCGCTCCCAGATCGCGCCTAGTTCCACACGCATTTCGTGCATGGTCTTCAGCGCGTTGCTGTGCTTGAACAGCTCGGACAACTGCTGCTTCTGAGTGCTCTCCAGGCTGGCCGGCTCGCGCTGCAGCAGCTGTTTTGCAGATTTCAGGAAGCCCGCTTCCAGCGTGGATTTGGCGCGGATCTGGTCCACTTCGTCACGCCAGGTGCTGCGCAGCGAGCGCGCGTATTTCGCCATCACGTCATAACGGTTGGCAACCACCGACTGCAGCGTGTCGAGGTCCGCGACCCGCTTCTGGCTGTCGAACTTTGGCTCCGGCGCAAGCTTCTTCACCTTGGCAAGGCCGAAGAAGGACAGGATGGAAATGTACATCCAGCCGATGTCGAATTCATACCACTTCGCCGACAGCTTCGCGGAAGTGCCGAAGGTGTGGTGATTGTTGTGCAGTTCTTCGCCGCCGATGATGATGCCGATCGGCAGGATGTTGGTCGATGCGTCCTTGCAGTCGTAGTTGCGATAGCCCCAGTAGTGGCCGATGCCATTGATGATGCCGGCTGCGGTCACCGGGATCCAGGCCATCTGCACTGCCCAGACCGTCAGGCCGAGCACGCCGAACAGCGCGATGTTAAGAATCAGCATCAGCGAAACGCCGAGCGCCGAGTGCTTCGTGTACACATTGCGCTCGATCCAGTCATCGGGCGTGCCATGACCGTACTTTTCGATGGTCTCGCGATTTTTCGCTTCGGTGCGATACAGCTCGGCACCTTCGAACACCACTTTTTCGATGCCGCGGGTAACCGGGCTGTGCGGGTCTTCGACCGTCTCGCACTTCGCATGGTGCTTGCGGTGAATCGCGGCCCACTCCTTGGTCACCATGCCGGTGGTCAGCCACAGCCAGAAACGGAAGAAGTGACTGGGGATGGCGTGCAGGTCCAGTGCGCGATGCGCCTGGCAACGGTGCAGGAAGATGGTGACGCCGGCAATCGTGATATGGGTCACTGCGAGGGTGAACAGCAGAATCTGCCAGCCGCTGGCGCCAGTGACGCCATTGAGAAGCAAGTCGAGAACGAGGTCCAGACCGGAATTTTGAGTCATTTTTTCTCCAAACAATCAGCGGGTTCGGCACAGCTGCATGGCTTACCTGACCCCAACCGCGAATTGTACGTCCTTTTCCGCCAAATCGGCCCGTTTATTGGCAAACTTTACAAAGAAAAGCTTTTGAATCAATGACTTGAGGCTTTGATAACCCGCCTGACTCAATGCGGCAACGATGACGCAAGGCTCACCTGCTGTTCTTTCAGCAACGCCAGCAGCCTCAGGTTCATCGCCGACTGCACCGACGCCTTGCCCCGCGCCGGATCGTCGATCCAGACGGCCACCTCGATCTCCAGCCCCTCCGGGCCCATGCCAAGCAGCAGCGCCGACGGCGCCGGACGCTCCAACACCCGAGGCAAGTTGCCGAGCGCGGCGGGTATCGCCTCCAGCAAGCGCACGACATCGCTGCCGTGCAGGACCCTGAAGGTGGTCGTGATGCGCGTGTCGCGATCAGTCAGGCAGAGATTTTGCACCGGCATCGATACCAGCATCTCGTTCGGAATGATGGACTCCGCGCCATCCCCGCCTCTGAGCACGGTATAGCGCGTATTGATCTGCACGATCTGCCCGCTGAACTTGTCGACGGTCACCACGTCGCCTATCGTCAGGCTGCGCTCAAGCAGCACCACGAAGCCGGACACATAGCTGCTGACCAGCTTCTGCAGGCCGAGGCCGAGGCCGACACCCAGCGCACCGCCAAACACTGACAGTACCGTCAGATCGATGCCCACCAGCGACAGGCTGATCAGTACGGCAACGAGAATCAGCAGCGCACGGCCGACACGCGCAAAGACGGCGCGCAGCGACGTGTGCATCTCGTCGAGCTTCATCAGCCGCTGCTCCAGTATCGCCGCCGCCCACAGCGCCAGCACCAGCGTCACGCCGACCCACAGGAGCGCCTGCAGCAGCACAAGCAGCGACTCGCGATGACGGCCGACCGGCAGCGTGGTTTCATCCAGCCAGGCGACGAACTCCGGCCACAGGCCGGTGATGTACAGCGCCACGCCGCTCCAGATCACGATCGCGATCGACTGCTCGAAGGTCTGCAGGATCACGCCGGCACGGCCTTCTTTCGCGAAGCCTTTGCGCAGCAAATAAAATGCGGCGCGGATCAGCAGATAAGACAGTGTGAGCGGCAGCGCGACCCGCAACAGGCCGACGGTCTGCCAGTGCGCCAGCACGCGGCCGGCGATCGCGATGAAGCCCAGCGTCAGCAGCGGCGTCAGCACGCGCTGGAAGCTGTCGAGTGCGACGCTAAGCGAGCCGGCCTGCCCGGCGAAACGCTTCATGATCGCGCGCGACAGCAGCCAGCCCAGCGCCGCGCAGAGGGCGAGCGCGAGCAGCTGCCACATCAGATTAGGATCGTCGATATCGGCCAGCAGTTGTGACCAGAGATTGGCAGCAGGATTCATCGGGATTCCATGGGCTCGGCCTGGTCGCGGTGCCGCATCCAGTTCGATGCGAAGCGATCCGCGAGCGCCGCATTGCCTCGAATGATCAGCAGGTTTTCGGCATTCATGTTCTGCGCACTCCAGGTGAAATTGAAGCTGCCGGTAATCACCGCTGCCTGCGCGGTGCCGGCGTCGATCACCATCACCTTGTTGTGCGCATTGCGGTAGCGGGTCTCAAGCCACACTGGCACGCCGGCCCGCGCCAGCACGCGCAGCAGCGAACCCGGCGTTTCCGCATGCTGGCGCGCATCGGCCAGCACCCGGACGTCAACGCCGCGACGCAAGGCCGCGATGAGGCTAGCTGCGATTTGACGGTGGGTCAACAGGAAGGCCTGCACCAGCACCTGGGTGCGCGCGCCGTCAATCGCGGCCAGCAGCGCTCCCTGCGCATCATCCCACGGTGGAAAATAGACCTCGAGCGTGCCGGACTGCGGCACAGGCAGCTGCTGCGGCGCCGGCTCGCGCGCGCATGCGAACGCAAAGAAAAACAGCAGCGGCGCCGTCGTCAGCCAGCGCCGCCGCAGGCTCATGGCTTGCGCTCTAGCACCGCGGCGAAGAAGCCGTCGGTCTGGTGTACATGCGGCAGCAGCTGCAGGTAATCGCCGGTGTCGAGCGCGACCTTCTGCTCGGCCAGCGCGTCGCGCGCCGGCAGCAGCGCAAAATCGGGATGCGCGGACAGGAACTGCGCGACGATCGCTTCATTCTCTTCGGCCAGCAGGCTGCAGGTCGCATACACCAGTCGCCCGCCCGGCTTCAGCAGCCGCGCCGCGCCAGCCAGGATGGACTGCTGCTTCGCGTTCAGCTCGACGATGTCCGCCGGCTGCTGCCGCCACTTGATGTCCGGATTGCGGCGCAGCGTGCCGAGGCCACTGCACGGCGCGTCGACCAGCACGCGATCGATCTTGCCCGCGAGTCGCTTCACCTTGGCGTCGTTCTCATGCGCGATCACGACCGGATGCACATTCGACAGCCCGCTGCGCGCCAGGCGCGGCTTGAGTTTCGCGAGCCGCTTGTCCGACACATCGAAAGCGTACAGGCGACCGGTATTGCGCATCGCCGCGCCCAGGGCCAGCGTCTTGCCGCCCGCGCCTGCGCAGAAATCGACCACCATCTCGCCGCGCTTCGCGCCTAGCAGCTGCGCCAGCAACTGGCTACCCTCGTCCTGCACCTCGATCGCGCCGTCCTTGAACAGCGTCAGGTTCTGCAGCGCGGGCTTCCGCGACAGGCGCAGACCCAGCGGTGAAAAGCGTGTCGCCTCGAACGCAATGTCCGCCTCCGACAGCGCCGCCTGCGCCTGCTCGACGGAGGCCTTCAGCGTATTGACGCGCAGGTCGAGCGGCGCCGGACGGTTCAGCGCATCCATCAGCTGCACCGCACCGTCTTCGCCAAACTGCGCGAGCAGACGCTCGCGTATCCAGTCCGGGAAGCTGCTGCGCGCGGCCAGCGGCAGGGTCGTGCGGTCGATCGCGATCACGCGCGTCAGCCATTCGGCCTCCTGCTCGGACAATCCGGCGATCGCATCGACGCCGGCCGTATCGGCCAGAGCGAGCAGCGCGACGCGGCGCATCTGCGGGCCGGTGCCGGACTCGGTGAACTGCATCAGCAGGGTACGGTTGCGCAGGAAGCCATACACCGCTTCCGCGATCGCGCCGCGCTCGCGGCCGCCCAGACGCGGGTGCTCGCGGAAATAACGGGACAAGGTGACGTCGGCCGGGCCGGCAAAGCGCAGGATCTCGCGCAATGCCTCTTCGGTGCCGCCGACGACGAACGGGGGCAATCTCATAAATACCTGTCAGTGAGCGCGAGCCGCTGATTCAGCTCGCGCGGGGTCAGTGGGCGGCGGTGACACGCCGGACGCGGTCGCCATCGAGCCACACGCGTCCTTCGATAATGTCGCGCACCGCGCGCGGATAGATCACATGTTCCTGCGCCAGCACGCGCTTCGCAAGCACGGATTCCGTATCGTCTTCGAGCACCGGAACGACCGCTTGCTCGACGATAGGGCCGTGGTCCAGCGCCGGCGTCACGTAATGCACGGTCGCGCCGTGGAATTTCACGCCGGCGTCGAGCGCCTGCTGGTGCGTCGCGAGGCCGGGAAAACTCGGCAGCAGCGAAGGATGGATATTCAGCAGGCGTCCCTGATAGTGGTGAACAAAACCCGCGGTCAGGATGCGCATGAAGCCGGCCAGCACCACCAGATCCGGCGCGTAACGATCGATTGTTTCTGCGAGCGCGCGATCGAAGCTGTCGCGGTCGGGAAAGTTGCGGTGTTCAACGCTGGCTGCGGGTATGCCGGCGGCTTCGGCGGTGTTCAGGCCGGCAGCATCGGCCTTGTTGCTGATGACGGCGGCGATCCGGGCCGGCCATTTTTCTGCCGCGGCTGCATGAAGGATCGCTTCCATATTGCTGCCGCGTCCCGAAATCAGGATCACGATGTTTTTCATGGCGCGCATTTTATCAGCGCCAGGTCCTGCGGCTCAGTCGAAAGAGAAGAAGACCCTGAACGGAACCCGCTTCTCGGCCCAGAAATCGGCCGCATCGCGGAACACGTCGAGCAGGTTCTCACGCGCTTCACGGTCGAATTTCTGCGTGTTCGGCAAGTGCTCAAGCACGATCAGGAAGCCCTGCTGGTGCCCGGCCTTGTGCAGCTGCTGGGTCAGGCAGTCGCGCAGCGCGTCGTAGTTCTTGGCGCAGGGCTTCGGAATATGGAAAGATTCGGCAATCGCAGCCAGCACCTGCTGACGTGTCAGTGCCTGCGACGCATTCGCATAAAGAAAGTGGTGGCCGAGCCGGCTGGCCTCGGACTGCAGGTCAGAAACCCGGAAAGCGCGTATCGATTGCACGACATTCCCCGGAACCGCGCGCAACAATCCGCCGCTGGCCTCGGTTTCCTGGATCTGTTCGTCGCGCTGCGGAAGCGCGCTGAGCATGTAAATATTCACGATCCTGTTGGAACTAGGAAAGCCGCGCCGAAAAACTTGTTCTTATTACACATTCGGCGCGAGCGACAGCAGGACGACCTCAGCCAGAAGGATTATTCTGACCGGATCGCTTGATGGACATCAAGGCGCCATGATACCTGCGCTTTGATTCCGGCAAAACCCCTGACGGCCTTTTCCGGGGCAAATGCATCAAAAATTAATAATTTATCAGCTTACTTGCCAGCAAAATACGTGAACTGCTGCGAATTCAACAACGCAGACCCGCTCAGGCCGCGACGGCGGCTGGCCGGCTGACCGGCGCTTGCGGGTCGGCAGCACCGAAAAAGCGCAGCACTTCGTCTCGGCGGTTCAGCGTATCAATCTGCCCAAGCTCGATCAGCGAACGCGTATAAGTCGATTCGAACAGCAAATACGAGGCCAGTGCCGCACCGCGGCGCTCGGTCGCGCCGATGGCCGACAACAGGGTCCGGATCGGCAAGGGCAAACTGCCAACATGGCGGCTCGCAATGGAATCCAAGGGTTGCGACGGAGTGATTGCCAGCATTTCCACCGGCCGCAGCGAGGTTTGCCGCAATTGCTCGGGCGTCAGCAGCGACAGCGTGCGGTTGATGCGGGTCATGCGCTCAATGTCGACCGACAGGCCATCGAGGAAGATGCTGGACATGGCGTGGCCGGCGATCTGCGCCAGACTGGGGTAGCCGGAAAACTCCGAAAAGCTTCTTTCTGGTCCGCCGATATTGCCGGCACCGATCACCAGCACCTTGTCCGCCCCCAGATGAATCGCCGGCGAGATCGGCGCAACCTCGCGCATCGAACCATCGCCGAAATACTCGCAGCGGTCGCCGCAGTACAACGGCACAGCCGGAAAAATAAGCGGAATCGCCGATGAAGCCAGCAAATGGTCGACGCCGATCTGCTGCGGCACGGAGCTGCGTTGGATGCGGCTCCAGGGCGCAATCTCCGGGCCGGACTGATAGAAAATCACATGCCGGCCGGCGGTGTAAGACGAAGCCGATACCGCCAGTGCGCTCAGGTGGCCGGCGTCCAGCGCTGCATCGAGCCGCGGCAAGTCCAGCATCTTGTGAAGCAACCCGACCAGCGGCGAATTGTCGAGCAGCGAATTCGGTGGCTGGTCTTGCCATTTGCGCAGCAGCCAGCCGAACGACAGCAGCGACAGCCAGCGTGCGCCGGAGCGGATCACGCCGATCGAGTCGGCGCGATAGACCTGCTCAACCTCCAGCTGCCGCCAGATGCCGAGCAGGTGCGTGACACTGTGTTCGAAGTCATCGGCGCGGCAGGCAAATGCGGTCGCATTGATCGCGCCGGCCGAGGTGCCGCAGACGATGTCGAAAGGGTTCTTGCGTGAAGGCCAGCCGGACTCGCTGAGCAGCGACAAGATCGCCTGCAGCACGCCGACCTGGTAGGCGGCTCGCGCGCCGCCACCAGCCAGGAAAAGGGCAGTCTTTTGCGGCGAGGACATCGTCGCAGATTAACAGCAAGCAAGGGGATTGCGTGAATCCGCTGCTTACTATTGTCGTTTTGTTGAGGGTGAAATGCCTTACTTCGGCTGCATCCGGATCGCACCATCAAGACGGATCGTCTCGCCGTTGAGCATGCAATTCTCGATGATGCTCTTGGCCAGCTGCGCATACTCGTGCGGCTTGCCCAGGCGCGGCGGGAACGGAACCATCTGGCCCAGCGCGTCCTGCACTTCCTGCGGCATGCCGAGCAGCATCGGGGTCTCGAAGATGCCCGGCGCGATGGTCATCACGCGGATGCCGTTGCGCGACAGGTCACGCGCCATCGGCAGCGTCAGCCCGACCACGCCGGCCTTCGACGAGCCATAGGCGGCCTGCCCGATCTGGCCGTCATACGCGGCGACCGATGCCGTGTTGATGATCACGCCGCGCTCGCCGTTCGCGTTCGCTTCGCCCTGCGCCATCGCCGCCGCGGCCAGACGCGACATGTTGAAGGTGCCGACCAGGTTGATGTTGATCACGCGCTGGAACAGCTCGAGCGCATGCGCGCCGTCTTTGCCGACCGTCTTCATCGCCGGCGCGACGCCGGCGCAGTTGATCAGGCCCGCCAGCTTGCCCAGCGACTGCGCCGCAGCGACTGCTGCGTTGCCGTCGGCCTCGGAGCTGACGTCGCACTTGACGAACTTGCCACCCAGCTCAGCGGCCAGCTTCTCGCCCGCCTCCACTTGCAGGTCGGCCAGCACGACTTTGCCGCCGTTCTCGACGATCATCCGCGCGCTCGCGGCGCCCAGTCCCGAAGCGCCGCCGGTGATGATGAAGACGTTGTTCTTGATTTCCATGGTTTCTCCAGATTCGCTGAGGTTGCTAAGAATGCCCGCAATGATACCTGTCGAAAACGACAAAGGCAGCCGAAGCTGCCTTTGCGTTGATCATGGCGCAGATCAGCCGATCAGGCCCTGCGCCGCCAGCAGCGGCACGATCAGCAAGGCCACCAGATTGATGATCTTGATCAGCGGGTTGACCGCCGGACCCGCGGTGTCCTTGTACGGATCCCCGACGGTATCGCCGGTCACAGCCGCCTTGTGCGCATCGCTGCCCTTGCCGCCATGATGACCGTCCTCGATATACTTCTTCGCGTTGTCCCACGCACCGCCGCCGGTACACATCGAGATCGCGACGAACAGGCCGGTGACGATGGTACCCATCAGCAGGCCGCCGAGCGCCTTCGGACCCAGCACGATGCCGACCACGATAGGCACCACCACCGGCAACAGGGACGGGATCATCATCTCCTTGATCGCCGCGGCCGTCAGCATGTCGACGGCGCGCCCGTACTCGGGCTTGCCGGTGCCCTGCATGATGCCGGGGATCTCACGGAACTGCCGGCGCACCTCTTCCACCACCGCACCGGCGGCGCGGCCGACCGCTTCCATCGCCATCGCGCCGAACAGGTAGGGAATCAGGCCGCCGATGAACAGGCCGACGATGATCATGGGATCCGACAGGTCGAAGCTGACGTTGATGCCGCGCTCGGTCAGTGCATGCGTGTAGTCAGCGAACAGCACCAGCGCGGCCAGTCCGGCTGAACCGATCGCATAGCCCTTGGTCACCGCCTTCGTGGTGTTGCCAACGGCATCGAGCGGATCGGTGATGTCGCGCACGCTGTCAGGCAGCTCGGCCATCTCGGCAATGCCACCCGCGTTATCGGTGATCGGGCCATACGCATCGAGTGCCACCACGATACCGGCCATCGACAGCATGGCGGTCGCCGCCACCGCAATGCCGAACAGGCCGGCCAGCGAATACGACACCAGAATGCCGGCGCAGACAAACAGCACCGGCCACGCGGTCGACTTCATCGAAATGCCGATGCCGGCAATGATGTTGGTCGCATGTCCCGTGGTCGATGCCTGCGCGATGTGCTTGACCGGATGGAAGTCGGTGCCGGTGTAGTACTCGGTAACCCATACCATCGCAGCCGTCAGCACGAGGCCGACCACGCAGGAGCCGAACAAGGCCATCGCCGATGCGCTGCGCTCGCCCGTCAGCGCCAGCGGCTCGGGGAACAGCATGGTCGTCACGAAGTAAAACGCGATCAGCGACAACACGCCGGACACGATCAGCCCGCGGTACAGCGCCGGCATCACGTTCTTCATGCCGGGGCTGGCCTTGACGAACATCACGCCGATGATGGATGCAATGATCGACACACCGCCGAGGATCAGCGGATAGATCACCGCTTCCGACTTCGCCGACACCGCCATCAGCGCCGCCAGCGCCATCGTCGCGATCAGCGTCACTGCATAGGTCTCGAACAGGTCGGCGGCCATGCCGGCGCAGTCGCCGACGTTGTCGCCGACGTTATCCGCGATCACCGCCGGGTTGCGCGGATCATCTTCCGGAATGCCGGCCTCGACCTTGCCGACCAAATCTGCGCCGACGTCCGCACCCTTCGTGAAGATGCCGCCGCCGAGTCGCGCAAAAATGGAGATCAGCGACGAACCGAACGCAAAACCGAGGAGCGGCTTGAGCGTCGCCGGATCAGGCTGCTCGAGTCCGCCGATGAACCAGAAGAATCCCGATACGCCGAGCAGACCGAGACCGACCACCAGCATGCCGGTAATCGCGCCGCCGCGAAAAGCGACATCGAGCGCCGGGCCTATGCCCTGCGTGGCCGCCTGCGCGGTACGCACGTTCGCGCGCACTGACACATTCATGCCGATGAAGCCGCAAGCGCCGGACAACACGGCGCCGAGAATGAAGCCGGCCGCGGTTCGTCCATCGAGGAAGACGCCGATCAGGATCGCCAGCACCACGCCGACCATCGCAATGGTCCGGTACTGACGAGCCAGATAAGCCGCAGCGCCCGCCTGAATGGCGGCCGCGATTTCCTGCATGCGGGGATTGCCGGGGTCCTTGCCAAGGATCCAGCTTCGGGAGATGAGGCCGTAGATGACGGCGATGACGCCGCAAACCACGGCAAACCACAAACCTGTTGATGCCATATGTCTCCTCCTGAAGTGCACGACAGTTATTGAAACGCGGCCGCCCCGCCTTGTCCCGGAGGGTACGACCGTTCACAACAAACTTTTCGCTGGTCCCGCTTTGAGCCTCGGCTCTTGTTTCTTTTGCGTGCGGGTTTTTTACTTAGGTCTCGATATCTGCTGCATCAAAAAAAAGCGGACCATTCAGTCCGCTTTTTCGATTACTTATTCCGCCAGTGCCGCGAATGCGCGGTCGCGAATTTCTTCGACACCGCCAAGGCCGGCGATCTTCCGGTATTTCGGCGCACCCGGTTGCCCTGATTTCGCCCAGTCGCCGTAGTAGCCGACCAGCACCTCGGTCTGCTCGTGGTAAACCGAGAGGCGCTTCTTGACCGTGTCTTCGCGATCGTCGTCGCGCTGTATCAGGTCTTCACCGGTCACGTCGTCCTTGCCCGCGAGCTTGGGCGGGTTGTACTTGACATGGTAGGTGCGGCCCGAAGCGGTATGCACGCGGCGGCCGCTCATGCGCTCGATGATGGCCTCGTCGGGCACGTCGATCTCGAGCACATAGTCGATCGCAACGCCGGCATCCTTCATAGCGTCTGCCTGCGGAATCGTGCGCGGAAAGCCGTCGAACAGATAGCCGTTCGCGCAATCCGGCTGCGTCAGCCTGTCTTTCACCAGGCCGATGATGATGTCATCCGACACCAGGCCGCCTGCATCCATTACCTGCTTTGCCGCGATACCAAGCGGCGTGCCTGCCTTGACTGCGGCACGCAGCATGTCGCCGGTGGAGATTTGCGGAATGTTGAATCGTTCTTTGATATAGGCCGCCTGTGTGCCTTTGCCGGCACCCGGGGCGCCCAACAGGATGAGCCGCATTGTGAATCCTTAACTATTTTTACCGGATGTCTGCCGTCCCCGGCAGCGCGGCGGTATTTTCTAATAATTAGCTTGCCCGAAACTTACCACAGATTGCACAGCCATCCTCAATTCCGTTTGCAGGTTGAGATTGCTCAAACAGCAAAATGGCGGCGCACGCGCTCAAGGTCTTCCGGCGTGTCGACGCCGGCGGCCGGCATCGCATCAGCCACATGCACGGCAATGCGATAGCCGTGCCACAACACGCGCAACTGCTCGAGCGCTTCGATGGTCTCCAGCGGCGATGGCGGCAATGTCGGATAGCGCAACAGGAAATCCTGGCGGTATGCATACAGGCCGACGTGGCGCAGTGGCAGGTAGTCGGCGGGCAGGGTCGTGGTGTCGCGCGCGAACGCATCGCGATGCCAGGGAATGGTCGCGCGCGAGAACAGCATCGCATCGCCCTTCGCATCCAGCACCACCTTCACCACGTTCGGATTGAACACGTCGTCTATGGAATGAATCGCATGCGCGGCCGTCGCCATGGGCGTTGTGCCGTTCACGCGCGCGGCGCACGCATCGATCAGCAGGGGATCAATCAGCGGCTCGTCGCCCTGCACGTTCACGATCACCGCATCAGCGGCCAGCCCGATCGCGGCGGCGACTTCAGCGATGCGGTCGGTGCCCGACGGATGATCGGCTCGCGTGAGGCGCACCTCAATGCCATGCCGCTCGCACGCGGAAAACACGTCGGCATGATCGGTTGCGACGATCACGCGCGCAGCCTGCGAGAGCGCCGCACGCTCGGCCACGCGCACCACCATGGGCTTGCCGCCAAGATCAGCCAGCGGCTTGTCCGGCAGGCGCGTCGACGCCATGCGCGCCGGAATGATCACGGTGAAAGACATGCGGCGTGCCGGCGTTACTTGCCTGCGGTTTCGGGGGCGTTCAGGTCGCGCGCTTCATCGGCCCACATGATGGGAATGCCGTCGCGGATCGGATAAGCGAGACGATCGCCATTGCAGATCAGCTCCTGCGCATCCTTGTCGTATTTCAGCGGTCCCTTGCACAGCGGGCAGACCAGGATGTCAAGCAGTCGTGTGTCCACGCAATTTCTCCACAATGTTGTCGGCCAGCGGCCCGGCGATGTCTGCCGTGACCGGCACCGTCCACAGCCGCGGGTCAGCGGCGAGCGCGGCGATGCGTGCGCATTTTACTGCATCCTTGTCGGTGATCAGGATGAGGTCGGCGTCGATGTTTGCGAAAGGATTGCTGCTGAAATCGAAGTGATCCGGCAGCGCGATCTCGCGCGCCGGCGTCACGCCGTTGGCGCGCAGCATGTCGAAAAAACGGCCCGGATTGCCAATGCCGGCAGCGGCGACTACCCGCGCCTCTTTGCCGATGGCCGACAGCGGCATGCGCTGCGAACGATCGCTGATGCGTTCCGCCTGATCGCCGGCCAGCGTCATGCCACTCGATCTGAGCGCGTCGGGAACAAAGCCATTGACCACGTAGAAATCGCTGCGCCGCGATGCCGGTTCGCGCAGGGGTCCTGCCGGCAGCAGCCAGCCATTGCCATGGCCGCGCGCGTCGGACAATTGAATTTCAACCGTGCGGCCGAGCGCGTAATGCTGCAGGCCGTCGTCGGAGATGATCACGTCGACACCCGGATGCCGTTCCAGCAGCCGGCTTGCCGCCAGCACGCGCCGGCGCCCGACCATCAACGGTACGGCCGTCTTTTGCGCGATCAGCAGCGGCTCGTCGCCGACTTCCGAGGGCAAGCTGTCGGCGTTGACTTCAATCACGCGATCGACCTGCGCGCCGTAACCGCGCGAGATCACGCCGGGATGCCAGCCGCGCGCGCGCAATTGCCCGACCAGCCAGATCACGAACGGCGTCTTGCCGGTGCCGCCGACGAAAATATTGCCGACTACGATCACGGGTACCGGCAGCGTCGCCTGCTTCAGCCATCCGATGACGTACAGCGCGCGCCGGATGCTGACCAGCGCGCGGTAAAACCAGGACAGCGGCAGCAAGGCGATCGCCAGCGGCGACTTGCGCTGCCAGGCCCGCATCAGCGTGACGTTCAGTGTCTGCGCGCTCATTTATCCTGCCGCGTCGAAAACGACAGCTTCTGCAAACCGGCCAGCCGCGCCGCCTCCATCACGTTCACCACCGACTGGTGCGTGGCCATCGCGTCAGCATGGATCTCGACCACGCAATCGGCATTCGACTGCGACGCTTGCTTCAGCTCGATCGCCAGCGACTGTGCATCGCGTGCAGCCACCCGCCGGTTATCAATGGCAAAGCGGCCTTCGGCGTCAACCGTCACCGACACCTTGCGCGGCTGAGCCGCCTGCGGCGTTGCGGCAGCCGTTGGCAGGCTGACCTGCAATGCGCTGAACTTGCTGAACGTGGTGCTGACCATCAGGAAGATCAGTATCACCAGCAGCACGTCGATGAACGCGATCAGGTTCACCTCGGGCTGGTCGCGGCGCGGGCTCTTACGGAATTGCACGTCAGTTGCGCACGCCGTTGACTGCATCGACAAAATGCTGCGCCTGCTGCTCCATCGCGATGACGAGACTGTCGACCAGCGCATGGAAATGGCGATGGAACATCAGCGCAGGCATGGCGATGGCGAGGCCGAAGGCGGTGTTATACAGCGCGACCGAAATGCCATGCGCGACCTGCACCGGATTGGCGCCACCGATTTCCTGCGCGCCGAACAGTTCGATCATGCCGACCACGGTGCCGAACAGGCCCATCAGCGGCGCCAGCGTCGCCACCGTGCCTAGCGTGGTCAGGTAGCGTTCAAGCTGATGCGCAGTCGCGCGGCCGGCCTCCTCGATCGCCTGCTTCATCACCTCGCGCGGCGCCGACAGATTGCGCACGCCGGCGGCCAGCACCCGCCCCAGCGGCGAATTCTGTTCGAGCTGCGCGATGGTCTGCACATCGACCGGTCCCGCACGCACGACGGCGACGACTTCATTCAGCAGCGTTGGCGGCAGGATATGCGCGGCCCGCAAGTACAATACGCGCTCGACGATGACGGTCACGGCGACGATGGACGCGGCGAGCAGAAACCAGATCGGCCAGCCCGCTGCCTGGATTAATGCAAACAAGATACTTGCTCCTGAGTCAGGGAAATACAGCCTGCGACTGTATCCGCTCCGCTTTCCGCGGGCAAGTTGTCCACTACGGCTGTGGACAACTTTGTGGGAAAGCCGGGCTGAGATGTCGAAAGTCCTTGATTTCCAAGAAGATTCCTTGTCTGCCTCGGAATCAGGCAGACAAGCTTTCTCTTTAAGAATCAATTACTTGGAATAATTTGACCGGGGTTTATGAGGCTTGCGAAAGCTCATATTCTCGGAAGGCATCATTGTGGAAAGCCTGCGCCAGCCGCCATCTTTAAGGAAATCAAGCATTTGAGCCCCGACAACTCCAGCGAGGACATGCTCACCGTCAGCCAGCTGAACCAGGCCGTCGCGCGGCTGCTGGAACGCAGCTTTCCGCTGGCCTGGATCTCGGGCGAGATCTCGAACTTCACGCGCGCGGCTTCCGGCCACTGGTACTTCACGCTCAAGGATGCGAGTGCGCAGGTGCGCTCGGTGATGTTCCGCGGCCGCGCGCAGTACGTCGATTTCAATCCACGCGAAGGCGACAAGGTCGAAGTACGCGCCACCGTCGGCCTGTACGCGCCACGCGGCGACTTCCAGCTGAACATCGAGATGATGCGCAAGGCCGGCGTCGGCAATCTGTATGAGGCCTTCCTGCGGCTGAAGGCAAAGCTCGAGGCTGAGGGCTTGTTCGATCCGGCACGCAAGCGCGCGCTGCCGCGCTTCCCGCGCACGGTCGGCATCGTCACCAGCCCGCAGGCGGCGGCACTGCGCGACATGATCACCGCCTTTCGCCGGCGTGCGCCGCACCTGAACCTGATCTTGTACCCGACGCTGGTGCAGGGCGAAGGCTCAGCAGAGAAGATCGCCGCAGCCATCGACACAGCATCGCAACGCGCCGAATGCGATCTGCTGATCGTCGGCCGTGGCGGCGGCAGCCTGGAAGACCTGTGGTCTTTCAATGACGAGCGGGTCGCGCGCGCGATCGCTGCATGCCGCATGCCGGTGATTTCCGGCGTCGGCCATGAGACCGATTTCACGATCGCCGACTTTGTCGCCGACCTGCGCGCACCGACGCCGACGGCCGCCGCCGAGCTGGCGGCAACGCCGACGGCCGACTGGCTGGCGAATCTGGCGCAGCATGCGCAGGACCTTGCCGAGGCGATGCGCCGCCAGCTCGGCGATTACACGCAAACGCTGGACTGGCACACGAGCCGCCTGCAAAGTCCGGCCGCGGCCATCCGGCAGCAGCGCCTGCGCATCGCCGCGCTGCAGCTGCGCCTGCAGCACGCCACCGGCACGCCCTTGTCGGTCGCGCGCTTCGCGCTGCAACAGGCAAAGGGCCGGCTGCAGCATGCGCTGCCCGACATGGCCGTGCGCCGCGCCCGGCTGAGCGCGCGTGGGACCGCGCTGACCACCGCTTTCGACGCACGTCTGGCAGCAACCCGTCACCGCCACGACACGCTGCACGCACAGCTGGAATTGCTGGCGCCGCAGCGCACGCTCGAGCGCGGCTATGCGATCGTGCAGGACGAGCACGGGCAGGTGCTGCGCGATGCCGCGCAGCTCCGGCCGTCGCAAGCACTGGAACTGAAGCTGGCCAGCGGCAGTGCGCAGATCGAGATCGCGCGGGTGACGAAACGATAGGTTCTGATTAGGCTATACTGCGCGGCGATTGACAAAGGAGCAAGAAGACCCGCTGCTTCCGTCAATGAAAAATCAATAATCAATAAAACCTTGGACTGAATCTTCTGGAGGATTTATGGCAGCCATTCTGCAATCGCTGGGCCGCACCATCATCGCCGGCCTCATCATCCTGATCCTGCTGGTGCTGATCGCCGGCGGCGTCGCCGGTGCCAACACCGCGACCGGCCACGCCTGGGCCGCATTCTTCATGCGCTGGCTGCACGTGCTGTCGGGCGTGATGTGGATTGGCCTGCTGTGGTACTTCAATTTCGTGCAGATTCCGTCGATGCCGAAGATTCCCGACGAGCAGAAGCCTGCCATCGGCAAGGTCATTGCGCCGACCGCGCTGTTCTGGTTCCGTTACGCTGCACTGGCGACCGTGGTCACCGGCGTGCTGGTGGCCTGGATGAACGGCTACCTCGCAGCCGCGCTCGGCCTGCAGGTTCCGTTCCACGCGATCGGCATCGGCATGTGGCTGGCACTGGTGATGGCCTTCAACGTCTGGTTCATCATCTGGCCAAACCAGAAGAAGGCGCTCGGCATCGTTACCGTCGAAGCCGACGAGAAGGCGAAAGCCGCCCGTCTGGCCATGCTGACCTCGCGCTTCAACACGATGCTGTCGATTCCTATGCTGTACATGATGGTCGCGCAGCAAAACGCCGGCCTGTAAGCACCGAAGCCGTAAGGAAACCGCGCTTCGGCGCGGTTTTTTTTCGCCTGTTGCAAAGCATGGCTCCGCGTCTTCAGGTAAAGCTGTCGAATCGACGGCATGAATTTCAATCCCACCCAACCGAAAGGACGAATCCATGGAACACACGCTGCCCCCGCTGCCTTACGCGATGGATGCGCTCGCACCGCACATCTCGAAGGAAACCCTCGAGTACCACTACGGCAAGCATCATCAGGCTTACGTGACCAACCTGAACAACCTGATCAAGGGCACCCCGCACGAGACGCAATCGCTGGAGGAGATCGTGAAGAGCTCTGCCGGTGGCATCTTCAACAACGCAGCCCAGGTCTGGAACCACACCTTCTACTGGAATGGCATGAAGCCCAACGGCGGCGGCGCACCGAGCGGCGCAGTCGCTGATGCGATCAACGCGAAATGGGGCTCGTTCGACAAGTTCAGGGAAGAATTCAGCAAGTCCTGCGTCGGCAACTTCGGCTCCGGCTGGACCTGGCTAGTGAAGAAGGCCGACGGCAGCGTCGACATCACGAACACCTCGAATGCCGCCACCCCGCTGACTGGCAGCGACAAGCCGCTGCTGACCTGCGACGTGTGGGAGCACGCGTACTACATCGACACGCGCAACGCGCGTCCGAAGTATGTCGAGAACTGGTGGAATCTGGTGAACTGGGAATTCGTCGCGGCGAACTTCGCTTAAGACGGATTTTCGATGGTGGTTGGTGGGTTGAGCGCAGCGAAACCCACCAACCACCATCACAACGCATTCACCGGAATCTTCAGGTAAGCAACGCCGTTCGCTTCCTTGGGCGGCATTTCTCCGGCGCGGATATTTACCTGCACCGACGGCAGGATCAGCACCGGCATCTCCAGCGTCGCGTCGCGCCGGGTGCGCATATCGACGAACTGCTCCTCGCTGATGCCGTCGTGTACATGAATGTTCGTGCGCCGCTGCTCTTGCACGGAAGTCTCGAAGCGTACCTCACGCCCGTCCGGCGGATAGTCATGGCACATGAACAGCCGCGTCTCGGGCGGCAGGCTCAGGATCTTGCGCGCAGATTGGTACAAGGTCTTGGCATCGCCGCCCGGGAAGTCGCAACGGGCGGTGCCGACGTCCGGCATGAACAAGGTATCGCCGACAAACACCGCATCGCCGATACGGTACGCGACGCAGGCCGGCGTATGGCCGGGTACGAACATCACCTGCGCACTCAGCTTGCCGATCGAGAAGTGCTCATCCTCCTTCAGCAATTGGTCGAACTGCGAGCCATCGATGGCAAAGCCCGGCTCGAGATTGAACACGCCCTTGAACACTTGCTGCACCGTAGTGATGTGGTCGCCGATCGCGATCCTGCCGCCGAGTTTCTGCCTCAGGTAGGGCGCAGCGCTCAGGTGGTCTGCATGCGCGTGGGTTTCGAGTATCCATTCGACCTTCAGATCTTTTTCCTGCACGAAGGCGATGACCTTGTCAGCCGAGCCGGTACCGGTACGGCCCGACTTGGGGTCATAGTCGAGCACGGAATCAATGATCGCGCAGGCCGAAGATTCCGCTTCGTACACGACGTAGGTCATGGTCCAGGTGGCCGGATCAAAAATGCAGTGCACCTCGGGTTTCGTTGCGGCGGCGCTCATCGCACCCTCCTGATCATTTAAAGTGGGTACATTATATTGACGAATAAAGTATTGGTCAATATAATCACCGTCATCGCCGCCCTGATTTGACTGCTCTCATGATGACATCAAGCCCCTGGCTGCCCGCCTGGCTGCGCCGCTACCGGCGCGAATGGCTGTCCGGCGACCTCAGCGCGGGGCTGATCGTCAGCGTGATGCTGATCCCGCAAAGCCTCGCCTACGCGCTGCTCGCGGGACTGCCGCCGCAGGTCGGCTTGTATGCGAGCGTGCTGCCGCTGTTCGCGTATGCGCTGCTCGGCAGCAGCATGACGCTGGCCGTTGGTCCGGTGGCGGTCGTATCGCTGATGACGGCGGCGGCGCTGGCACCGCTGGCCGCTGCGGGCGGCGCGGAATACGTGGCGCTCGCAGCGCTGCTGGCGCTGATGTCCGGCGCGATGCTGTTCGCAGCTGGCCTGTTGCGGCTTGGCTTCCTGGCCTACTTCCTGAGCCGTCCCGTGATCAGCGGCTTCATCGCCGGTTCGGCGATCCTGATCACGCTCGGCCAGCTGAAATACCTGCTCGGCATACCGCTGGCGGGCGGCACGGCCGTCGCGATGCTGCGCGCACTGCCCGGCGCTTTGACGCAACTGAATCCGGCAACGGCGGCCATCGGCCTGCTGGCCCTGCTCTACCTCGTGCTCGCGCGCACCGCGCTGCCGCGCCTGCTGCGCGCCCTCGGCGTCCCGCAGCGCATCGTTTTCCTGAAGACACGCCTGGCGCCCATGGCGGTGGTCGTGCTCGCGACGCTGTATGCCGCACTGAACGACCTCGACACCGGCGCGGGGCTTGCGGTCGTCGGCATCGTGCCGTCCGGCCTGCCGACGCTGGCACTGCCGGCCGTCGACTGGCAGCAGGTGCGCGCGCTCTGCCTGCCTGCGCTGCTGATCTCGCTGGTCGGCTTCGTCGAAAGCGTATCGGTCGGACAGTCGCTCGCACTGAAACGCGGCGAGCGCATCACTCCGGATCGCGAGCTGCTCGGCATCGGCGCTGCGAACGTGGCCAGTGCCTTGTCCGGCGGCTTCCCGGTGACGGGCGGATTCGCCCGTTCCGTGGTGAATTTCGACGCCGGCGCACGTACGCCGGGTGCCGGGCTGGTCGCGGCCATCGTGATGGCCATCGTGATCGCCGGCCTGACCGCGTGGTTCCGCTATCTGCCGCTGTCGGTGTTGGCCGCGACCATCATCGTCGCCGTGCTCGCGCTGGTCGATATCGACGCCCTGCGCACGGCGTGGCGCTATGACAAGGCCGATGCGGTGTCCTTGCTGCTGACCTTCGCCGGCGTGCTGGTGGCCGGCGTCGAACAGGGCATCCTGCTCGGCGTCGCGCTGTCGCTGGCAGCACTGGTCTGGCGCAGCAGCCGCCCGCACATGGCCGTGGTCGGTCGCGTGCCGGGGACCGAGCACTTCCGCAACACCGACCGCCATCAGGTCGATACGCTGCCGGGACTGGTCGCGCTGCGCATCGACGAAAGCCTGTACTTCGCCAACACGCAGGTCGTGGAAGACCGGATCGAGAGCCTGCTGCAATCGCAGCCCGGAACCCGCTGCGTGCTGCTGATCATGTCGGCCGTGAACCAGCTCGACACCACCGCGCTGGAGATGCTGACCGAGCTGGACAAGAGCCTCGCAGCGCGCGGCATCGTGCTTCAGTTCGCAGAGATCAAGGGTCCGGTACTGGACCGGCTGCGTTCCACGCCGCTCGGAACGCGCCTGCAGGGCCGGATCTTCCTCAGCACGCACCAGGCTTTCCGTGCGTTCCGGTAGCGCAGGCTCGCTTATTTCAGCCGGGCAGCCAGCTCGCCAACGATGCCGCGCCGGAAAGCAAGTACACAGATCACGAAGATCAGGCCGGTCACCATCGCCACCGATTCGCCCAGCGAGTTGAACCATTCGATCGTCGTCAGGTTCGCAAGCCAGCCACCGACATCCCCCAGCTTGTTCTCCAGCGCGATGATGATGACCGCACCCAGCACCGGCCCCATCAGCGTGCCCATGCCGCCCACCAGCGTCATCAGCACCACCAGACCCGACATCGTCCAGTGCACGTCGGTCAGCGTGGCAAAGCCCAGCACCACCGACTTCAGGGAGCCTGCCAGGCCGGCCAGCGCCGCCGACAGCACGAAGGCCAGCAGCTTGTAACGCTCGACGTCGTAACCGAGCGAGGTAGCGCGCGGCTCGTTCTCGCGGACCGCCTTGAGCACCTGCCCGAACGGCGAATGGATCACGCGCACAATCAGCGCAAACGCCGCCACCGCGATCGCCAGCGTCACGTAGTACATCGTCATGTCACGGCCGAGGTCGATGACGCCGAACAGCCGGCCGCGCGGAACGCTCTGCAGTCCATCCTCGCCACCGGTGAATGGAGTCTGCAGGAACACGAAGAACAGCATTTGCGCGAGCGCCAGCGTGATCATCGTGAAGTAAATGCCCTGACGCCGGATCGCAAGGCTGCCGATCACCCAGCCGATCAGGGCGGCGAACGCGGTGCCAACCAACATGCCCAGCTCGAACGGCAGGCCCCAGACCTTCAGCACATGGCCGGCGACATACGCGGCGCCGCCAAAGAAAGCCGCATGCCCGAAGGACAGCAGGCCGGTGAAGCCGATCAGCAGGTTGAACGCGCACGCAAACAGCGCAAAGCACAGGATCTTCATCAGCAATACCGGGTACAGCACAAAAGGCGCGATCAGTGCGGCCAGCAGCACGGCGGCATAAGCCAGTTTTCTCGGCATGGCCGACTCCTTATTTTTCACGGCCGAACAGGCCGGCAGGACGGAACAGCAGCACGATGGCCATGATGATGAACACCACCGTTGATGAAAGTTCCGGATAGAACACCCGGGTCAGCCCCTCGATCACGCCGAGCGCAAGGCCGGTAACGATAGATCCGAGGATCGAGCCCATGCCGCCGATCACGACCACCGCGAAGATGGTGACGATCAGGTTCGAGCCCATCAGCGGCGACACCTGCAGCACCGGCGCGGCCAGCACGCCGGCAAAACCGGCGAGCGCGACGCCGAAGCCATAGGTCAGCGTGACCATCAGCGGCACATTGACGCCAAAGGCTTCGACCATTTTCGGGTTTTCGGTGCCGGCG
>JACCDS011982041.1_pt1 | contig 21691 bp, 18 predicted proteins | sample 7446441 | NCBI WGS metagenome assembly JACCDS01 (sample SAMN15323445, study PRJNA562643) | freshwater metagenome | isolation source: river surface water | place: USA:Blue River Watershed | collected 2017-08-17 | reverse complement strand
TGTTCCTGGGCACCACACTGGCCCTCTTTTTGTCACCCGGCCCCAACATGGCGTTTGTGTTGTCGCATGCCGTTGCCATGGGGCCGCGTGGCGGGTTGGCCGTTGCACTGGGCATTGGCATGGCCGACTTGGTGCTGACCGTGCTCACCGCCACCGGGGTGGCGGGCATCGCGGCGGCATGGCCCCCATCGTTTGACGTGCTGCGCTTGGCAGGGGCGGCCTACCTGCTGTGGATGGCTTGGCACGCCTGGCGACACCCAGGCCAGCTGACCGTGCCACAGGCCGGGGCACAATCGCTGGCGAACGTGGTGAGGCGCTCGGCGCTCAACAGCCTGCTCAACCCCAAAGCCTTGTTGTTTTTTCTGGTGTTCCTGCCACAGTTTGTGGAACCCACTGACACACCTGTTGCGGTGCAACTGGCCATGCTGGGTGCGGTGCTGACACTGGCTTCGGTGGTGTTCCACGGGCTGCTGGGCATGGTGGGTGGCCAATTGGCGCACGCGCTGTCCCAACGCTTGGCACACCGCCCTGGCCTGGCCAGCACGCAAGGGAAGGTGTTGGCCCTGGTGTTGGGCGCGCTGGCGGTGCGCCTGCTGTTCACGCAACGCCCCACGGCATGACCCCATCAACCTGAGCATTGCAAACAAACGACCAACGAACAGACCGACCGGAAACCGGAAAAAAGACCGATCCACAGTCCGAACCATCCATCACACAACCTAGCCACACGCGAACAAGGAGCACACATGAGCTGGAAGCTGGCACAACGCGCCGACAAAATGAACCCATCCGTGATCCGCGAGATCCTGAAAGTGACCGAGAAGCCCGGCATCATCAGCTTCGCGGGCGGCCTGCCCTCCCCCCGGACCTTCCCGGTCGAGGCCATGCTGGAAGCCACCCAGAAGGTGCTGACGCAAGACGGCCGCAGCGCCTTGCAATACGCCGCCAGCGAGGGCTACGGCCCCTTGCGCGACTGGGTGGCACATGACCTGAAAAAGCAGGGCATGTCGGTCAGCCCCGATCAGGTGCTCATCACCACCGGCTCACAGCAAGGCCTGGATCTGGTGGCCAAGATCCTCATCGACGCGGGCAGCCGCATCCTGGTGGAAACGCCGACCTACCTGGGCGCCCTGCAGGCCTACACCCCCATGGAGCCCACCGTGGTGAGCGTGGACAGCGACGACGAAGGCGTGCAGGCCGATGACCTGAAAGCCAAAGCCGGGTCTGGCGCAGATGCCGCCCGCTTCGTGTACCTGTTGCCCAACTTCCAGAATCCCACGGGCCGCACCATGACGGAAGCCCGCCGCGCAGCGGTGGCCGCCGTGACCGCCGAGGTGGGCCTGCCTGTCATCGAAGACAACCCCTACGGCGACCTGTGGTTCGACGCGCACCCGCCCGCCTCGCTGGCCTCGCGCAACCCAGACGGTACGGTGTACCTGGGCTCGTTCTCCAAAATCCTGGCACCCGGCCTGCGCCTGGGCTTCATGGTGGCACCCAAGGCGCTGTACCCCAAGCTGCTGCAAGCCAAGCAGGCGGCCGACCTGCACACCCCCAGCTTCAACCAGCGCATCGTGGCCGAGGTGCTGAAGGACGGCTTCATCGACCGGCACGTGCCCACCATCCGCGCCCTGTACAAGACCCAGTGTGAAGCCATGCTGGCCGCACTGGAGCGCGAGTTTGGCCACACCGGCCACGGCGGTGGCGACGCGTCGCTGCAGTGGAACCGCCCCAGCGGTGGCATGTTCCTGTGGACCCGCCTGCCCCAAGGCCTGAGCGCTGTGGACTTGCTGCCCAAGGCCGTGGACAACAACGTGGCCTTCGTGCCCGGCGCTGCCTTCTATGCCGACCATGGCGACCCACGCACCATGCGGCTGTCGTTCGTCACGGCATCAGTCGAGCAGATTGACGAGGGCATCGCCGCACTGGCACGGACCATCCGCGAAGCCCAGGGGGCGGCATGACCCCAACCCACTCGCACCCGGCGCACCAGCCCACGCTGGCACGGGTGCTGGTGGGTGTGCTCCTGCCGTTCGCGCTGGCGCACTTTGTGTCGTATCTGTACCGCAACGTCAACACCGTGGTGTACCCGGACCTGGTCCGGGACGTGGGCCTCAGCGCCAACACCTTGGGGCTGTTGACGGGCGTGTACCTCATGGCGTTCGCCGCGGCGCAGTTGCCCGTGGGCATGGCGCTGGACCGCTTTGGCCCGCGCAAAGTGCAGTTGCCCATGTTGGCCGTGGCCACACTGGGCGGTGTGCTGTTCGCGCAAGCCCACACATTTGAAGGACTGCTGCTGGCACGGGCGCTGATCGGCCTGGGCGTGGCGGCGTCGCTGATGGCGGCCATCAAAGCCAGCTCGCTCTGGCTGCCGCCTGAACGGCTGCCCATTTCCACCGCCGTGCTGCTGGCCGTGGGCGGGCTGGGTGCCATGGCCTCCACCGCCCCCATGCAACTGGCGGTTGACCACGTGGGTTGGCGCGGATCGTTCGTGGGCATCGCGGCATGTGCCGCCACGGTGTGTGCACTCATCGCGTGGGTGGTGCCCGAACACCCTTCGCGCCAGCACGTGAGCGTGGCGGCCATGACCCGCTCGGTCGGACAGCTGTACGCCTCGCCCCTGTTTTGGCGCATGGCCCTGTGCACGCTGTTTTCAAACGGTGCGTACATGGCCATACAGGGCCTGTGGCTGGGGCCTTGGCTGCGCGATGTGGGGCAGCTGTCTCGTGGCGACGCAGCCACCGTGCTGTTCTGGGGTACGGCGGCCATGGTGGCGGGGTCCCTCACATTTGGCTGGCTGACCGACTGGCTGGCCTCCCGCCACCGGGTGCGCCCCATCACCGTGTGCGGCGTCGGCATGTGCATGTTTTGGCTGCTTCAGTTGCTGATGCTTGCCCCCGGCACCCTGCCAGCCTGGGCACTGGCAGTGGGATTCAGCTTTTTCGGCACCGCCGGGGCCATGAACTACGCCATCCTGGCGCAAAGCATGCCCAGCCACCTGACCGGGCGCGTCAGCACCAGCTTCAACCTGCTGATCTTTCTGGTGGCCTTTGGCTTGCAGTGGGGCCTGGGCGCCATCATCAACCACTGGCCTGCCCAGCAAGGCGCCTACCCGGCAGAGGCGTACCAGACCGCGCTGGCCGCATGCCTGGCCATGCAGCTGCCTGGCGTGGTGCTGTGGCTGGGTTTCAAGCCGTGGCAGCGCAAGCCCGGCCCAGGCCAGGCAACTGCGCCAGCCGTGCCCCACTCGGCACGTTGACGACCACGATTGAGGAGCACCACATGATTCACCTCTGGGGCCGCATGAGCTCCATCAACGTGCGCAAGGTGGTGTGGACGCTGCAGGAATTGGGGCTGCCGTTTCAGCGCACCGATGCGGGCATGGCGTTTGGCATCGTCAACACCCCCGCCTACCAGGCCATCAACCCCAATGCGTTGGTACCCACCCTGCAAGATGGCGAGCTGGTGCTGTGGGAGTCGAACGTCATCGTGCGCTACCTGTGTGCCCGTCACGGCGCCCACACCCGCCTGTACCCCGCAGACCTGGCCCAACGCTTCGATGCCGAACGCTGGATGGACTGGCAGCAAACCACACTCAACCGCGCCAGCGGCGCTGCATTCGTGCAATGGGTACGCACCCCAGCCGAGCAGCGTCAACCATCGGTGATCGCGCAATCCGTGTCAGCCACCGAGCCCTTGCTGGACTTGCTGGATCAGCACCTCGCCCACCACCCGTGGATACAGGGTGACCATTTCAGCATGGCCGACATCCCCCTCGGATGCGAAGCCCACCGCTGGCTGAACTTGCCCCAGCCTCATCCGCACTGGCCCCACCTCGAGCGGTGGTACGCCGCCATCCTGGCGCGCCCCGCCACGCACGGCGTGCTCGACCAACCACTGGCCTGACGCCGCACCCTGCCCCACCACCATTGAAGACAAGACCATGAGCACCCCTCGCCCATTCGCCCAAGTTGACGTGTTCACCGCCACCCCCTACCTGGGCAACCCCCTGGCGGTGGTGCTGGATGGCAGCGGCCTGAGCACCGAAGACATGCACCGCTTCACTGCCTGGACCAACCTGTCGGAATGCACCTTCGTGCTGCCACCGACGCCGGATGAACGGGCGGCCGGTGCCGATTACCGCGTGCGCATCTTCTGTCCAGGGCGGGAACTGCCCTTTGCCGGCCACCCCACGCTGGGCACCTGCCACGCCTGGCTGGCTCACGGCGGACAGCCCCAACACCCGGACCGCGTGGTACAGGCCTGCGGTGCCGGGCTCGTGTCCATCCGTCGCACCGGCTCGCACGGTGGCACCCCGCGCCTGGCCTTTGCGGCGCCGCCGCTGCGCCGCGAAGGTCCGCTGGATGAAGCTGACGTGGCGCACATTGCACGCGGACTGGGCGTGGCCCGCACCGACATCGTGGCCCACGCCTGGTGCGACAACGGTCCGGGCTGGCGCGCCGTCATGCTGAACCATGCCGAGCAAGTGCAGGCCCTGCAACCCGACCCGGCCGTGCTGAACGGGTGGGAAGTGGGCGTGGTGGGCCGCCACGCCATTCCCGCTGACGCGGCAGGCGACACACCGTTGCTCGAAGTGCGTGCATTCTTCCCAGGCAACCAGGGCCTGATGGAAGACCCCGTGACCGGCAGCCTGAACGCGGCCCTCGCCCAATGGCTCATCCCTGCCGGGCTGGCACCTGCGCACTACGTGGCCGCACAGGGGCACTGCCTGCATCGCGCGGGCAGGGTACACATTGATCGCGACGCCGACGGCACGGTCTGGGTCGGCGGGGCATCGGTCACCTGCATCACCGGCACGGTGCAACTGTGAGCACGGGTACCGCGACCCTGGACCACCTGGTCATCGTGGCCCCCACGCAGGCCGAAGGCGTGGCGTGGTGCGAGGCGACGCTGGGCGTCACGCCCGGCCCCGGTGGCGAGCACCCTTTGATGGGCACCCACAACCGCTTGCTGGCACTGGAAAGCACGGTGCATCCCCAGGTTTATTTGGAAATCATTGCAATTAATTCAATAGCAAACATTGCAGATAAAACAAGCGGAAAGCGGTGGTTTGACATGGATTTTCCGCCATTGCAACGCCACCTTGCCCAGCACGGTCCCGCGCTGGTGCACTGGGTGGCACGCGTACCCGATGCCCAGCAAACCGTGGCGGCGCTGGGTCAGCAGGGCTGGGACACCGGCCCCCTGGTGGCGGCCAGCCGGGCCACGCCCCGGGGCGAGCTGCGCTGGCACATCACCATCCGTCCCGATGGCCGGCGCGTGCTGGGTGGCTGCCTGCCCACCTTGATCCAGTGGGGCGAGCACCACCCCACCGACCACATGCCCGCCAGCGGCCTGCACCTGCAGGACTTGTCGTTCAGCCACCCCGAGCCCGAAGCGGTGCGCCGCGCCTGGCAAACGCTGGGCTGGGCACCCTCGGCGCTCTCGGCCGGCCCCGCACGCTTGCAGGCCACGCTGCAGACGCCACGCGGCCCCGTCACCCTGCAATCGCCCGAATTACCGGCTGTTGATTGACTGACATCGTTAGAAAGCACGCCCCACATGACCGACACCACAACCCACCACCCTGACTTGCCCACGCTGGCAGACATCGAAGCCGCCGCCCAGGTGGTGTACCGCGAATTCCAGGCCACGCCCCAATACCGCTGGGCCTTGCTGGGCCAGCGGCTGGGCACCGAGTGCTGGGTCAAACACGAAAACCACACCCCCGTCGGGGCGTTCAAGATCCGGGGCGGGCTGACCTACTTCGACCAACTGCTGCAACGCGGTGCGCTGCCCCGCCACGTCATCAGCGCCACCCGTGGCAACCACGGCCAAAGCATGGGCTGGGCTGCGCGGGCACACGGGGTGCGCTGCACCATCGTGGTCCCGCAGGGCAACAGCACCGAGAAGAATGCTGCCATGCGTGCGCTGGGTGTCGAGCTGATCGAGCACGGCAGCGACTTTCAGGAAAGCCGCGAACACGCCATGGCCCTGGCCGCCGAGAGTGGCGCGCACATGGTGCCGTCGTTCCACCCCGACTTGCTCAAGGGTGTCAGCACCTACTGGTGGGAGCTGATGAACGCCGTGCCGCAGCTGGACGTGGTTTACGTGCCCATCGGCCAGGGGTCGGGCGCGTGCTCGGCCATCGCGGCCAAACTGGCGCTGGGCCGCCGCTTGCGCGTGGTGGGCGTGGTCAGCGCGCACGCCACCACCTACGCTGACTCGCTGGCGGCTGGCCGCGTGGTGGAGGCACCCGTCAGCACCCAATTGGCCGACGGCATGGCCTGCCGGGTGGCGGACGCGTCGGCGCTGGCCATTTTGTTGCCGCACCTGGACCACATCGTGCAAGTCACCGACGCCGAAGTGGCACAAGCCATGCACGCCCTCTACACCGACACACACAACGTGGCCGAAGGTGCGGGTGCCGCCGCACTGGCCGCCGCACTGCAAGAGCGCAACCACCTGCGCGGGCAATGTGTGGGCTTGTCGCTGTCGGGAGGCAATGTGGATGCCCCGGTGTTTGCACAGGTGTTGCAGCCCCAGCCACCGGTCAGCGCCTTGCCATGAAAATCCTCATCGTCGAAGACGAGCCCAAAACGGGGGCCTACCTGCAACAGGGGCTGCGCGAAGCCGGCTTCACGGTGGACCTGGCCGTCACGGGGCCCGATGGTCTGCACGAAGCACAGCACGGCAACCCAGACCTGCTGATCCTGGACGTGATGCTGCCTGGCATGGATGGCTGGCAGGTGCTGAAAGCCCTTCGCACCAGCGGGCAGCACCTGCCCGTGCTGTTCCTCACCGCCCGCGATCAGGTCGACGACCGCGTGAAAGGGCTGGAGCTGGGGGCTGACGACTATTTGGTCAAACCGTTTTCATTTGCCGAATTGCTGGCGCGGGTGCGCACCATCTTGCGCAGAGGCCGAAGCGGCACCGAGGTGACCAGCCTTCGCGCGGCCGACCTGGAGTTGGACCTGCTGCGCCGCCGCGTGGTGCGAGCAGGCAAACGCATCGACCTGACCAGCAAGGAATTTGCCCTGCTGGAGCTGCTGATGCGCCGCCAAGGTGAGGTGCTGCCCAGGTCACTGATCGCATCGCAGGTGTGGGACATGAACTTTGACAGCGACACCAACGTCATTGAAGTGGCCATGCGTCGCCTTCGCACCAAGGTAGACGACGCCTTCGAGCCCCGGCTCATTCAGACCGTTCGCGGCATGGGCTATGTGCTCGAAGCCCCTCAGCCCCCGGCATGTTGAAACGGCTGACACTCACAGTCTGGCTCACGAGCTGCGCACCCCCATCAGCAACCTGCTCACGCAAACCCAGGAGGTGCTCGAACAACCGCGTGACGCCACCACCTATCGGGACACGGTGGCCCGGTACACGCCACGTCCGAGGTGGACGGCGCCTGCTTTGTGCTGACGTTTCCTGCCCAATGATGGCCACACAAGCCTGCATCAGGCTTATATTTTCAATAGCTACAGTCACTACAGAGACAAGCGAAGAGGCAAGTTTTTAATCAAAATTGCCGCATGGGACACATCTACCTCATCCGCCACGGGCAGGCATCTTTCGGTGCTGACGACTACGACAAGCTCAGCCCGCTGGGCCACCAGCAGAGCGAACGGCTGGGCCAGTACCTCGCACAGCGCTCAGAACGGCTGGGGTTGACCTGGGAGGCCGTGCTGACCGGCAGCCTGCGCCGCCACGCGGAAACCTGGGCCGCAATGGCCAAGGGTGCGGGTTGGGCCCACACGCCCACCGTGTGGCCAGGGCTGGACGAATACGACAGCACAGCCCTTTTGCAGGCCCTGCCGCGTGACCGAGAGCTGCAAGACCCCCACACACCTGAAGGCTACAAACAGCATTTCCGGCTGTTGCGCGACGCGCTGACGCAATGGATGGCGGGCACCATCAGCCCCCATGGCATGCCCACCTACCCGGCATTCGTGGATGGCATCACCAGTGCACTGACTCACATCAGGCAGCACTGCCCACATGGCAATGTGCTGGTGGTGTCCAGCGGTGGGCCCATTTCCACGCTGGTGGGGCATCTGCTGCGCACGCCGCCCGAAACCACCATTGAGCTCAACATGCAGCTGCAAAACACCGCGCTGACCGAACTGGTGGTAACGGCCCACCATGCCCGACTGGTGCGCTTCAATACCCTGCCCCACCTGGACGATGCCGCCTACACAGGTTGGGTGACCCACGCCTGAACAGCAAGCGGTGCGCGTCAGGCGTCGGCTTGCTGACTGCGTTCGAGCACCAGTTTCAATGCGTCAGAAATGGCCGCATCCATTGCCGTGTCGCTTTGGTGCCGCTCGGCCTCGGTCAGGTAAAACACCAAGTCCACGTCATGCCTCACGTAGCGTGCAGGCAGTCGGTTGAGTGCCACACAGGCCATGTCAGCCACCATGTCAGCGGTCACGTCGGGGTTGTCGCGCACACGGCGAACCACTTCGTCAACCACCAGTCGCTCGTAATAGTTGTGGATCTGTTCGATGCTCATCCGTGTCTCCAGTTGAGGGGTGATGTGTGTCGCTCGAAAAGCTCAGTCTTCCTGAATCAGGCTGGCCAAGTCGCGCTCCAGGATATTGTGGTCGCCCACGTTCAACTCCACCAGCCTGCGCAAGTGGGTGATGCTGTCAAGGTCGATGTTGTCGCAACGCAACCCCACACGGGACCCTTCAACGTGCATGGCCGTGCACCACATGGCAATCTGCGCATCGCCAGCAAGGTCCAGAAACAACTGGCATTTGATGCCTCGCTGCCCTGTCCACGGCTGCGGCATGTTCAGCAACGCGCCCTTGAGTGAGATGTCTAACAATTCGGCTTGGCTTTCGCCATCTGGTGTGACCAATTTGGCCGCAGAGTGGAACGCAGCCCGCCAGAAAAACCGTCTTTTGCTGGGAATCATGGGATCGACCCTTTTTTTGTACGAACGTCGTAAATATACGCAGCACCTTTGGTGAATCGTGCCCAGAGTCTACTGCGCGCAGCCGGTATGGGCCATGCCCAAAGTCATGCCTGTGCCGCGGTGATTGGCAAAGCGCACGCCATGCCCAAGCACACCAGCCTACCTGCCGGCCATGACATCGGCATCCAGGCACGACGTGGCAAAAAACGCATCAGGATGGTGTCAAATAGCAACCATGAATACAGTCGCCCCATTTCAGCCACCCTGGTGGACGCTTCTCTTGGCGTCGATGCTCGCCACGAGCACGCACGCCCAGACAACCAACTTCATTTTTCCACTGGAGCTTCAGTCCCGTATCGGGGTTGCCGAGGCAAGGGTTCGCGCTCAAGAACTGAACAAACTCTCCACTCAGGGCAATGTGGAAGCCGTTGCCACCCAAGGTGCAGATTTGGTTCAGGCCTCCCCGCAAAAAATCGACGGCACGCTGAGACTGAAAATTGCCAACAGCCTGGCATGGACCAACCGTTTGCCTGAAGCAATTGAGCAATACGAAGCCAGCGCACGCGACCCAGTATCGGCCTCTGCCGCCCGGCTCCCACTTGCCAACGCCTACCGCTGGTCAGGCCGCGCTGATTTGGCCCTGCCACTCTACAACCGTGTGGTGGCCAGCGAGCCAGGGAATCTCGACGCACAGACGGGCCTGGAGTACGCACAACGTGATGTCAGGCCACGGACAACCTTGGAAATGGGTTCCAGCAGCGACTCGGGCAACTTGCGACTGGCCACTGGCGCGCTGCGCCACAAATGGCGGGATGCGTCCCTGACACAGGTGTTTGAGGTTGAAACCCATTTGGGGCGCTACAAGCAAGGCCCAACTGGCCCCAACACCAACTCAGGCGGCGCCGCTTTCAGCTACGAAAATGTGGCGTCTGTGGTCCAGCCCCGTGTGACCGTTTCTGCCGATGGCAAACCAAATTCAGGTTTGTTTGGTGAATTGAAGTTGAAAATGGGCAGTTGGCCCGTGCATGTTGACGTGGGTCACGAGAACTTCGGTTTGACCGCTTTGAGTGCGCGTGCGCTGGACGCAGGGCTGTCTGCCAACCGAATCGGCGTCGAAGGCCAATGGGGCGGCAGTGCGGGCGTGTTATCGGGTCGGCTGGCCGTTCACAACATTTCGGACGGCAACCAATTGCGCACAGGTAACGTGAGGTTTGCACCGTCATGGCGTCCTCTCGGACTGGCGTTCAAGCCTTATGTGAGCGTCGACACACGTAATGTGAAGTTCAACACGCCCAACTACTGGTCTCCAGCAGACGGTTCAGGCTCATTGGGCCTGGGGCTGACTGCAGAGTGGTCTGACAAGGACTGGTATCTGGTGCTGGCAGGCCAAGCGGGCACCCGCCTGTATGGCGAAGCGGGTACCAGTTGGGTGGGCAGTGTGAGTGGCCAACGGTGGATCGACAAAGACACCGCCATCACGGTCAATCTTTTTGGGCTGTCGAGCGTTCGAGACAAAGCGCGCTACCGCTCTCACTCATTGAGCGTCAAACTTGATCGTCTCTGGTAAGCGTACCTGGCGCAAACGCCTTGCTGCCAGGCTGACGAGCTCGCCGTTGTCGTAGCCCAATGGGAACATGGCCAGTCCGGCCAGTTGGTGTGCCTGCAGCCAATCGAGCTTGCGCTGTAGCGTCCACCAGTCTTCAAACCAACCCACCACACAACTGCCGTCGGCGTGGGTGAACTGATAGTACGCGGAGCCTGTGTCACTGTCATAGTGCGCACCGTGCATCAACACACGCTCCATCACGCTGGCTTTGACCGCTGGTGCCTGCGGCAATTGCACCCGACCGAATACCGTGGTACTGCCCGGTGCAACCCGCGTGCCGCGTGGTGTGCAAGGCGTCACGCGCCACTCGTACCCGTATGTCGGAAACCCCATGAGCACGCGCTGCGGCGGCACGCCCAGCGACTGCATCGTTCCCAGCATCTGAACCCAGTTCACGGCATCGGCACCCGCCAGCGGTGCAACCGGCCCCGCCACACCGGCCTCCAGCCAATGCGAGTCGTAGCCCTGCACGATGACATGATCCACCAACGCCAGCGTGGCGGCGTCGTACAAACGTTTGTCTGCGCCGTGGTAAAAAAACACGCTCAGCAAACGCAACGGCTGCATGGCCTTGAGTTGCCTGCCCAACGAAACGACAAAGTCCCTGTATCGCCGCACGGCTGCTGCGTCTGCCGCCTCGATGATTTCGACATCCAGGTGAATACCCGAGACCACGCTGTCTGCCGCCAATCGCAGCACCTCGCTCTCGAGCTGGCGAACGCGTCTGGCCGACCCGAACAACGCATTGAAATGGGCCACCTTGAACTGCGTCAGCACCAAATCCAAAGGGATGCCCCGCGACGTGGCAGCGCTGCGCAGTTCGCCCCACTGGGCAGGCCAACCGTATGGATTGCCAATTTGCCCGTCACTGCCCATGCGCAATTCCATGAACATCAAGCGGTCCACGTGTGCCAGCGAGGCCAACGTTTCGGCCGCAGGCACCCATCCTGTTGCGTAGCCAAACACCAGCCCTCGTGCGTTGGCGGTGGTTTGTGCATGGGCCAGCGGCAAACAGACAGCCGCCCCCAGCAGCACGTGCAGCCACCTTCTCAAGATCCACCGCCACCGACACACCGACATGGCAACCCCCGCGTTCACGTGCCCAGTCAATGAATCTGCAAGCCCCAGCGACTTCTGGCGGGCGTTACAGTAGGATGAGCCAAATTGCACGTCCTCCTGACAAGATTTGTTCATGTACTCTCTCTCACGTCATATCCATCGTGTATTGATTGCGGCAGTTGCATTGCTGCTGGCAACCCTTGGCCACGCACAGCAAACCACACTTTACGACCCACAACCACCTGCGAATGCAGCTTACGTCAGGGTGATTGTGGGAGGGGACGCACCCGAATTCGATGTTTGGGTGGACAAAAAACGCCGTCTGAGCAAATTGGTGGCAACCGTTCCCAGTGTGTACATGGTGCTGCCGGCGGGTGGACACGACCTGTCTGTACAGGCGGGCAAACAACAGGTCTCCGTCAAAATTGATGCTCAGGCGTCTCGCTCGCTCACGGTGCTGATTCCTTCGCTCGGCACCCACAGCAAACCCATCGTCACAGAAGACAAGATCAACGGCAACCGGCTCAAGTCCATCATTTCGGTATACCAGTTGGGCACGGCAGACAGCTTGGACGTATGGACCGCTGACGGCGGCACGCAAGTATTCAAATCGCTGCCCATGGGTGGCACTGCGGCCTTGGTGGTCAACCCCATTGCGTTGGATTTTCACGTGACCGCGGCTGGCAGCAAGCTGCCACTGGCAACCGGCAAACTGGACATGACACCAGGCGGCGCCTATTCCTTGGTCATCACAGAAGGGAAGGCAGGCGGTTTGAAGGTTCAAAGCCATGTGAACACGGTAGAACGGTACCAAACGCCCTGAAACGAGCATTGACCATGACGACACGACAAATCCATTCCATCCTCACATCAGTGGGTACCGGCCTGACACTTTGTCTGGCCGTAGCCGCTCAACCCGCACAAGCGCAGCAAACGGCACCAGGTGTGGTTGGCAAAGACGGCTGGCTGTTCTACAACCACGAATTTGTGCGTGACCCGGCTCAGGCGCAAATATCCGTCGATTTGATTGCCCGGGTCAGCAAGGCGCTCCAAGCCAACGGCACGACACTGCTTGTCGCCATCGCACCGATCAAGGCACGCATCTATGCCGCCTATTTGCCAGCGAGCCACCCCATGAAGCCCGACCATGACGGTGACTACAACCGACTGCTGTCTCGGCTCCAAGCAGCGGGTGTCGCGACAGTCGACATCAACTCTGCCTTTTTAACCAGCCCCAAGCGGAGCGGCGAGTTTCCCCTGTACTTCCGGCAAGACACCCATTGGTCAGCCACAGGTGCCTTGTTGGCAGCCGAAACCATTCGCGACACCATACAGGCCACGCCCGCATTGAAGCGCATTCTGGATGCCACCCCCACCACAGCACACAGCCTGACATGGGCCACCCAGCAGTTTCCCGTCACGGGCGATCTGGTGCAGCAGCTTCCACAGGGTGCACCAAAATACGAAAAAGAGATGGCAACCGCTTTCGAAGTGCGAAAAACAGGCGGCTCAGCCAGCCTGCTGGGCAACACGGGCGGCAGCGGTGTGGTGTTGCTGGGCTCCAGTTACTCTGCAGACTGGACGCATTTCCCCAAGGCCGTGAGCCACACCTTGCAGCGTGACGTTGCGGCGCTTGCCATCACAGCAGACCGTGGTCAATGGGTTGGCCTGGATACCTATTTGCGCAATGATGCGTTCCAGTTGGACCGACCCAAACTGCTGATCTGGGAAATGCCCGAGCGGGACTTCAAAGCCCCACCCAACATGCCATACCGTGATGCACGCTATGTGTTTGACAATGAAGAATGGGTTGCACGCGTGGGGGCTTTGATCAGCCAGACGTGCACCCCATCAAACAACGCACCGACTGTGACAGGCAAATTGGCGCAAGGCCAGCAAGCCAACGCCACCTCGACAGGGGCAACTGATGCCGTGGAGGTGACGCTGTCCCGCACATCAGCCCCAAGCGAATACCTGGCTGGCATGCTGACAACCAACGGATCCAAATCCGTGTCGGTGGAACTGTCAGGAGCCGGTGTACCCTCACGGCAATTCACGCTGGACGTCGCTGGAGATGAGCAGGCCCACACCATCAGAATCCCTCTCTACAGCAAAGCCAAAGGCTTCACAAAGATCAAAATCTCCCCCGGCAACACCCGTGGCTTTACCTTGAAAGACGTGGCTGTTTGCACGCAGCCGCAGGGGCTCTTGAACTGAGCTTCACAGGTATACACCCGCCGCGAACCGACCACGGCGGCCCGCGCCTCGTGCGCCGCTGTGCAAACCAGCCGTCAGTACGTCAACTGATAGCTGTAATCGCCGACCGCCATGCGATCGAAACGGATGAGCGCCCGATAGCCATCCAAAAGGGATACTTTGGGAGTGGGCATGCCCGACTTCAGGCCTTTCACCACAGGCATGCGCCCCTTGTAAGGCAACACCACGATCAATGCACCATGGTCAAACGGTGCGTCGCCCAGGACAGACACATCTATTTCTGTACGGGCACCCAAGTAACGTGCACGAAGCTGAAAGCGTTCACGATCGAGCCACCAATCAGCAATCTGTGCAGCGTTCGCGAACCACACGGGAGAAGCCATGGGCCGCCGCATCCGTTCTGCCCATGAAGAAACCGCACCGTTGTTGTCCGCCATCAGCTCCGACGCTGGCCAACTGAATCCACCGACGCCCCCCACCGTCAATGCCAGCCATGGCGCAGGGTCCAGATGACTGCGTGCAGCAGGCAGCACCACCAACCGCTTGCCCGGTTTTTGTCCATTGACGGGAGCCAGTGCAGGCAGTGCCGCTTTCGACTCACCTTCGCCGCCCAACCGATAGCGCCCGCCCGCGTCAAACAAAGTTTGGTCCAGGGCTCCAAGCCCCGAGGAGCCCAATGCATGCAGCCCCGCCCACGCTTTTGAGCCGCCCTTGTTGGCCACGGATGTCCGCATGGCGGACAAATCATCCGTCTCAGCCTTCCAGTACCCCACATCCCAACCGAACAGGGTGCCACGCAACGCCACATCGGCAGCGGCATCGAGCCCCAAAGGCAGGAAAATGCTGCCTGGCAACTGAGCACGGTTGAGGGCACTTGTCACCCGTGACAAATCGGTCATGCCTTGGGGCACATCTGTCGCCACCAGCGCAGCGGCCCGTTGACCATCGGGCCATTGGCTGCGCGCCACCACAGGCACACGAACCATCCAATTCAGCACTTCGCGCAGCAGGCCATGCATGTCTGCCTTGCTGCGGGCCCAGGCTGTTTCCGCCATGCCCAACACAGCCACTCGGCTGGTCTGCGATGCCCCCAATTCATTGACGACAACAAGCCCCTCTGATGGCACATCAGGCAGCGTGGCATCCGACGTGCCCGCCGGTTGCCCGTCAAGAGGCAACGCCAATGCCACGTGCCCACCTGTCAATGTCAATGACTGCTCTGCGACAGCGGACAAGACAAACCTGGATCCGGCGGGAAAAGCCTGCGTCACAGCACCCTCACCCACAGTCAGCCCTTGCACAGCGGGTTTCTTTGTATCGCTCTGTACTTTCACATCGGTCAACTGACGGATGAAGTCCCAACCTTGCCACTCTCCGGCCCCACCGCGGCTACCCGAGGCCCAGCTCAGTACGACAGCCCCTCCCAACTCCCTGTAGCGCAGGATGGCCGCACGCTCGGCAGCATCCAGCGCAATGGCGGACGGCAAGACCAGGACGTTGTTGCCACCGCTCGGCACACCGTCAAGACTGGTGAGCTCCTTCAAGCCCAACCCCTCTTCAGACGCAAACTCCCGCCAAGGTTTCAGCAAAACAGCGTAGTCCCCGCCCACCGTCGACAGATACCGCTCCGTGTGTGGCGAACGGTACAGCGACAAATGGGGCTTTTGAGAAAGCGACACAGAAAACGCAAGCGCGCCAGGCTGTGCAGACCAACCCAGGTATTGCATCACCGACGTGTACACCAACGCCCCGCCTGCAATACCCAGCACGGATAAAAACAGGAGATACAACCCCACCCGGTGAAAAGGGGATCGACTGTTGAAGTTCTCTGGGGTCATCTTGATATTGCCGGCGGTTGCACCGGCAAATTCGATCATGGTTGGCGGGTCAACCCTTTTGAAAGCCCGGCATCCGGCACACCTGCGCCAGGCGGGAGGTAGCGGGTCAAGAAAATCGGTGCACTCCCAGGCCGAGCACCTTCACCGGGGGGGCGCTGGTGACTCGGCTTGCGCCGCTCCCGCACCTTGAACGCAATGTATGCAGCCACAGCGACCATGATCGTGCCCGCCGTTGCCAACAAAATGACTGTCGAAAGAATGGCGATGATGTCCATACAAGCCTCAATTCACTGATCGGTTCGAGCAACACACCGACGAACGCAGCGCAGCCTCACAGCTTGCCTTCACGCTGCAACTTACCCCAACTCATGGATGTGCCCCGCCACTCTTCCAATGTGGCGAACACCTTGGCCACGTCAATGACCGTGATGTAGATCACCCTGAACAAGATGGCATACGGGATGAGCACCGGGTCTTCGTCTTCAACCACCACGCAGTACACGGCAGCCACCAAATCCAGGATGGTCAATTGCACCCACCACAAAAACAACAGGCTGATGGCACCGTAGTTGAACCCGACATAGATGAAGAACAGGTTACCCAGCACCGTGGAGAACGGCCACAGGATGCTTTCAAACAGCATCAACCAGAGAATGAAACTGTTCAACCCTGCTTTGCGGGGATGCCAGATCACCCACAAGTGTTTGCCTGCAGCTTGAAGAATGCCCCTCGTCCAGCGGTACCGCTGCTTGAGCAAGTCCAACCAGGTGCTGGGTGTTTCGACCCAGGCGATTGCAGTGGGTTCATAGACGACATGTATACCCGCCATCAGCAGCTTGAGGGTCAGGTCACAGTCCTCGGCATACGTGTCATGGTCATAGCCCCCCACCTGCTGGAGAACAGACTTGCGAAACATGCCTACCGGGCCAGGAATGATGTTCACCGCACGGAAAAAACTTTGCGCTTTGCGCGCCATGGCCAAGCCCTCGACATACTCAAGTGCCTGGATACGTGTCAGCGTGTTCTCGCGGTTCAGCACCTTGACGTTGCCAGCCACAGCCCCTACCCGCGGATCTTCAAAATGCCGGACACAAGCGCGAAGGGTATTGGATGACAGCTTGGTGTCGCCATCCATGTTGAGAATCAGGTCACCTTTGGCAAGGGTCATCCCTGTGTTGAGGGCATCGGCTTTGCCACCGTTTTTCTTGGTGACCACGCGTACCGGCACGCGAAAACTCTCACGGGAAATCGCCATGGCTTTCTGGTACGTGTCATCGGTAGACCCGTCGTCGATCACCAACACCTCGTAACGCGGATAGTCCAACGCCAGCAGCGACCTCAGCGCCTGCTGGATCACAAGGCCCTCGTTATAGGCGGGCACCACCAGAGAGATGAGTGGCAGCACACTGTCATCTGCAACCGTGGGCTCGGCATGCTGGTTGCGAAACGCACCATGGATTCGTTCGTAATGCTCGAAGAACGAATACAGCATCAGCACGAGATAACGCACCACCAGCAGACACAGGAAAGACAACAAATAAATGGCGATGACCTTGAGCACCAGGTTGCTCAACAGCACAGACAGCGCCCCAGCCCCCTGGTCTCTCACCTGCACATAGATGAACGCACTCAGAAAAGTCGCCAGCGACAAACCCAGGACACCCAGCACCAACCGAAACAAAGGTCTTTTCTTGGTCATGAGATGCGCAAGGTCGAACCGACTTCAATCATAGAAACGGCTCAAAAAAGAGCCCGCTTGCTCGAACTGGCGGCACCTGTTGCCGCGCTGGCCGGACGGGCAAGGCGACGGATGAACGAGGCCACGTCACGCTCGTCAACCGGCTCAACTGCCGGTGCAGGCTGACGGACAACGGGCACCGAGGGAACGGATACCACCTGCTGAACAGGTGCGTGAGGCACGTCCAGTGGATCGGTCTCATCGACCTGCAACATGGCCGTGCAGACAACAGCCTCCTGCTCGGGCTCGGGCTCGGGCTCGGCATACACCTGCGGCAAGGGTGCCACCTCAGGCACATCGGCCACCGGATCAACGTGCTCTGCCGACTCGACGTGCTCTGCTGGTTCGACTTGCTCAACCTGCGCGGTTTGCTCAGCCGTCGCGACAGTCGCCACAACATCAACGTGCAACACGGGCTGAAACGCTTCGTCCGGTGGCTGCACCGACAGCGGAGCCAAGGCCGCCTCTGCCGCCCGGGCGTCCTCGTCGTACGCCGTCAGGTTGAATGGCTGGCGAGCATGCGCATCAAAGAGCGAGGCAATCAACCCATCCACGTCGCGCTCGCTGCTCATCCAGTCGACCGACCTGACAAACCGCTCAGCTTGGCCTTCAAATGTGCTGTCAAGGACTTGCTGCCCCCGGGTCAGCGAGCATGCACTGAAAAACACCACCATCTGATGGCCATCTGTCGTGATGAAATCCCCGTTTCGCCTGAACCGCGCCGCAGCAAGTGCGTGGCCAATGCTGTGTGGAACCGGTTTGATCACGGCCAGCGCAAAAGGCACATCCAGCACGCGGCTGCGCTCCTGCGCCTCGTGAAGCTGCGCCAGAAAGTCTGGCACCACCAGGTACCCGCGGCTTTGAGGTGACGCGGCATTGGTCATGGCCGTTTTCACATCGACATCGGGCATGGCACGGGGTGGTTGCCCTTTCAAAGCGCCCAAAGCTGCCGGCCAACGTGCCAGCGGGATGTCTTGCCGGATGATCGCGTTGGCACCCAAACGCAGCAACATCATTTCGTTGGCGTAGCGCAGTGACACCCTGTGCTCTGCGACAACGATCCGCGCCAATGCGCCCAATTGAGTACGCAGGCGATGCACGCTGGCAGCCAAATCGGCCAACGCTGAATCGGCCCCAAATCGCAAGACCAGCAAGGGTGCCTCCTGGTCAGCGCAGGCTTGTGCCATGTCTGCGATGGCCGCACACGCACGCCACTCTTGGCCGGTGAGCATTTGCAGCTCCCTGGCCCAAACCTGGTCTTGCGCGTAGTGGATGACCGGCGCAACCACCGCTTCGTGCCTGACCGACTCGGAATCACCAGATGCCGCCGGAGCTGGCGATGCCAACGGCACTGGTGAAACCGGCGCGGTCAGTGGCAGCCTTTCAGGCCTCAACGTGTAGCCTGCAGGGCCCTGGACCAAGGGCAGCGTCCGCTCTGCCGCCGTGCCCAATGCACCCTGCCAGTACTCCAGCGTCAGCACTGGGCCAATTGGGTCACCGTGTATTCTGGCCAGACCAGACAAGTTGTCCATCAGCCGGGTCAGGCTGGAAAGGCCCGCAGCCGAGGCTCCCAACGTGAAATTCAGCAACACGGGCAAGTTCTGGCTTCTCACCCAATGGCGCAACTTGGCCAATTGGTTGGTGGCCAGCGTCACGTCGTGCAAACTCAGCAACTCGTCTGCCGCATCCACCAGCAGCAACTCGCCAGGCCCCAACCCCCAATATCCAAACTCTGCGGTCAGGCCTTCCATGTCAAGGCGGAACAAGTGAATGGAGAAGTCTTCGACCATGGGATAAATGCGCAACCGCTCGTCCATCCAAGCTTCACGGGCCTCTGGCCAACCGTCTCGTGACAACCGTTCCAGGAAATCAGGGGCCGGTGTGCGGACCAGCACGTGACACCGCTTGCCATCGCGTGTGGCTTCTCTGAGCAAGCCTGCCCAAAGTGGATACCTGGCTGGCGGTGACTGAGGCACCACGGCATATACGCCACCGGACACCAAGGTATCGAGCTGCCCGCTGTCCTGCCCGGCAAGCAAGCCCAACTCAGACGTTGGCAACGACGGGGCGGGCGTCAGAAAATCAAGAGAGCTGGAAGTTCTCATACGGCATTTGCATTCAAGCGGAACCCATTCAGGCAGTGCCCTGAGTCTACCTGCCCTCTGTGAGGAGAGCCGCCCCCCATGCGCTCAAATATCCATGCCATGTGACGACACATCCGAGCGCAACCGATTTGACAGCCCACTGTGCCGCTGCGAAGGGCGCAGCAAGGCGGTTTGCAACGTGCCATGCACGCCCTCCACCACCGTCAACCGCTTTTTGGCGCGCGTGATGCCGGTGTACACCAACTCGCGGGTCAGCATGCCCGCGCTGTGGTCGGGCAACACCAACACCACGTGGTTGAACTCGGAGCCCTGGCTTTTGTGTACCGTCATCGCAAACGCGGTTTCCACGTGTGCCAAACGGCCCACAGGCACCATGCGCAACGTGTCCCCCTCCAAGAAACAGGCCTTCAAGCCAACCTTGCCGTCTGGCCCGGCAGTGCCGGGCAACACCACCCCCACATCGCCGTTGGAAACACCCAACCCTGGGTCGTTGCGTGTGACCATGACGGGGCGACCCGCAAACCACTCTGCGCGCGGGTTGAGCAACCCCGCCTGCGCCAAAGCGGCCTGCACCCGTTGATTGAGCCCCTGCGTGCCCAACGGCCCCTCGTGCACCGCACACAGCACACGGAAACCCTCGAACGCCGTGAGCACGTCACGCACCCATTGGCCATGGCGCACCGCGTCTGCGTCGGTGCCCGTGTCGGCCATGCCCTTCACCTGCTGCCCCACCGGACCCGGCCCCTGAGCCATTGTGCGCAAACAATCCCCGTAGCCCGCCACGGCCACGGCCATCAACCGGGACAGCAGCTCAGCGTCATCGCCACGGGCGTGCCCGCCCGTCAGGCGCACCAAGTCGCCCCCTTCACGGGCGTGTGCCAACAAGTCCGCGGCCTCGTCGGCGTTCCCCGCATTGACTGCCAATGCCAGTTGGCCAATGGCCCCCGCAAACCGGTGACTGCGGCGCAGCATGACCGTTTGCTGGGCCAGTGCAGACTCGGCCGCCCCCTGTGCCAGGGCACATGCAGGCGGCATGTGTTCGCCCACCGTGGCCCACAGGTAACGCGCCGTTTCCGCGCCGTAATGTCCCTCGTGCGCGTGACGGCACAGATCGCCCAGCACCGCACCCGCTTCAACCGACGACAACTGATCCTTGTCGCCCAGCAACACCAGTTGCGCGTGCGCGGGCAACGCGCGCATCAGCGAGGCCATCATTTCGAGGTTGATCATCGATGCCTCGTCCACCACCAGCACATCGACATCCAGGGGGTGGTGCGCGTTGTGTACCAAGCGGCGGCTGTCAGGGCGTGCACCCAGCAGCGCGTGAAGCGTTCGGGCAGGGCCGATCCGCTGAATCAACGCAGCCAGATCGAGCGTACCGGCCAGCCCAGGCGCCAGCACCGCCAACGACTGTGCCAGCGACTGGCGCAACCGCGCTGCGGCCTTGCCAGTGGGGGCGGCCAACGCCACACGCAACTGCTGGGGCTGCGGCGACAGCGCAAACAACAGCGCCAGCAACCGTGCTGCTGTGTAGGTTTTGCCGGTACCCGGCCCACCGGTGATGACTGTCAACCCCGCACGCAAAGCCAATGCGCAGGCCCACTGCTGCCAATCTGGCACCTGCGTGGGTGCCCCACCGGCATCCCGCGCAAAAAGCCGACCCAACCAATGCGCGGCGGCACGCTCGTCCACCGGGCGCGATGCCCCCACCCGCTGGCGGACGTGGTGCACCACATCACCCTCGTCCTGCCAATACCGCCGCAGGTAAAGCAAGGCCTGTGACGGCTGCGCCCCCTCCCACAGCACCAACGCAGACGTGGCACCCGCCTGCCCGGCAGGTGCCACCAGCACCGACCGGCCCAGCGCACGTTGCCACGCCACGGCATCGGCGGGCAACTGTGCCCACAGCGCGGCCACGTCAGGCTGCGCCTCGGGGGGCAGCGACAGCCCCTCGGCAGCCGGGGTGCACAGCAGCGCCAGTGGCAAACAGGTGTGCCCCCGCCCTTCCAGATGCGACAGGCACGCCACAGCCACCCACAGCGCCGCAGGGCTGGCAGGGTCCAGTGCAGCCATGTGATGGGCCAATGCGCTGTCAAGGCGACGCAGCCAACCCTTGTCGGCCCAGGCATGCAGGGTTTGCAGCACGGGCGGCAAACCTGCACGGTGCGACAGGTTCATGGGCGGCGGCACCGGCAGGCTGGCGGGCGCAAC
>JACCDS011385794.1_pt1 | contig 21711 bp, 20 predicted proteins | sample 7446441 | NCBI WGS metagenome assembly JACCDS01 (sample SAMN15323445, study PRJNA562643) | freshwater metagenome | isolation source: river surface water | place: USA:Blue River Watershed | collected 2017-08-17 | reverse complement strand
TCTGTTCTTGGACATAGACGATGTCCTCTGCCTGACCGACCCGTACGGTGGTCGGCACCTCTCGCTCCGGCCACCTCCTGCAGACCTCTGGCAGCGCCTCTTCGCCAGCTCAGCCGTCGAGGTGCTGAACAGCGTGCTCGAAGAGCACGCGCCGGCGGTCGTCCTGACGACCAGCTGGCTTCAAATGCTGGACAGGGTCGGCTTCGAGGGCGTGTTCGCCCGCACCGGTTTGGAAGCGCTCGGAAGAGCGCTGCACCCACACTACGAGGCACCCCAGAACCGCGGCACAACCAGGCTGCAGGCCATCGAGGCCTGGCTGGCCAAGCATCACCAAAAGGAAGCCTTCGTCGTCATCGACGACAGCGAGTCCGGAACGGGGCTCAAAGGGTCTCGCCTCGACCGGCAGCACCGGGTGGTGCTCTGCGAAGTTGGAAGAGGCCTGCAGCAGCTCCACATGGAGCCAATTCGGCGAGCGCTGACGAGGAAGTTTGAATAATTGTTACCGTGACTAGGTAACGATAACTAAAGAAGGAACGAAAAGTGCCGTTCCTACACCTAAGGGTGACCTGCTAGGCCCCTGACATTGGCCCCTCTGCTACCATCAACCCGCTATGAAGCACGCTTTCATGACCAGCTTCGCCATCAGCCCGGCCGCCCCCAAGGCAAAAACGGCCACAGCTGAAGCACGGCCGCGTTCGGCCAAGATGGACCAGTTCCTCAGCAAAGTGAACGGCAGCCCGCGCTTCAACGCGGTGAACGCCGTGGCGCGGGTGAGCGAGGCGATGGCCAAAAGCAAAAAGGCGATGTGACGCTAGAGCAGCGCCCGCCTTCCACTGACAACCCGCCTTGAGCGGGTTTTCTTTCGTCCAGAATGCGCCTCAATGGTTACCAAAGCAGTCCTGCCGAAAGTTCAGCTCACCCAGGAATTCCGCGAAGAACTAGAGGCGGTTGGCGCGAACCCTGACACCTTGGCAGAGGCGTTTGCCGAGTGGAAGCAGGGCTGGCCCAAGTTCGAGGACCTGGACTACTACTTCGGCAAGGACGGGGAGTACCACACCCCGACTCGCGCCGGCAAACGGGTTCTGACGCACGTTCACATGCCGCCGGAAGACCCGGACAACTGGCCTGCGGATGCTCTCCCCCTGACCCCAGACGAGAGAACCAAGATTGAGAAGGAAATCCAGGACTGGGAACGGATGTGGCACCTCAGGCGCTCGGCTCGCAATCGAACGAGCAGCCGAGTCCTGGTCTATGCGAACGGCGGCCGCCACGGCTACTTGTTGCTGCGCCTGGCGCGTGAGCCTCACGGGCACGATGAGACCACCGCTGACAAGCAATTGATGAACGACCTGGCTGACGTCGCAGAGGCGTTCATCCACGACGGCACCATCCTCATCTAAGCTCAGAGGACAGAGAGACCCTGCGCCACCGGCATCGAGCTAACGAGTTGTATCGTATGAATGATACAAAAACACCCTCAGAACAGCTCAAGCGCTTCGAGAACGAGGTGGCGGCCGGCGTGCGTGACGCGCGCAGCCTAGTCGCCATCCCGGCTGACATGGCCCAGCGGGCGACGCTGACCTTCCCGAAGGACGCTTTCGGTGAGCCTCAGGCGTGGGACGCGGAGCTCGCGTTGGACGCTGACTTCGTTGCAGCTCACAACGAAACTGTGGAAGCCGAAGGCCTGCCGTTGGATGCGTGGAGAGCTTTCTGACAGAGAGCGAGCGCAGGGCTATTTCGCTTGTTTCCGCTATCTCCAACCCTCTGCAAGATATTCGGTTGGAAAGCCCCTGGTCCTCGAGCTCGGCGATTTAGAAAGTTCCGACAGTGTCGATAACGGAAGCAGCCGTTTCCGCAAGGGCTGGCTTGGCCATGCCTCCGGCGCTTCTCGAGAGACACCATGAGCAAAAACAGAGTCCCCATCGACTACTCCGTGGGGCCGCAGCCTCACTTCGACATCGTCGAAGTACCGAACTCGAGGGACTCGACGTTCGCCTACCGGGTGACGGTCACCAAGCCGAACGGCAAGCCGCTGATGCCGACGCTGGTGGTCGACAAGCCGCTGGACTCGGGCTCCATCGCCTACGTGACGGCACAGGCCATGGCCAAGGAGAAGGGGCTGGCCTATGGCTACAACAATCAGGCGTACCTCTGGGATGGCACCCATTGGGTCAACGCCGACGACTGGATGAAGGCGCTGTCGCACTCGATGCATGGCCTCATCCGCACGGGGCTGCTGGCGGGTAAGACCTCCAAGTGCTTCTACACCCTGATGCATGCGACCTGGCTGTCGCTTTGCCAGAAGCCGATGGAGCTCAAGCCCTTCGGCAAGTGCAAGGGCTTCCCCGTCAACGAGGGGGTCCTCTACTTCGAGGAAGACGGGAAGAAGGGGTTCGTGCTCCACGAGCCTGCTCACGAAAACCTCCACGTCATCCCGGTGGGCGCGATGGACGTGATGAGGGAGTACGCCGAGCTGTGGCACGGCCGCCGCGGCGACTCCTTGCTCATGCGCTTCTTGCGCTCCTCGCTCGATGAGGACCAGCTGGTAACGCTGCGCCGGTGGTTCGGCTTGCACCTGGTGGCCCACCAGGTCGGCAACCCCGAGAAGCTGCTCTACATGTACGGCCCGGGCGGCAACGGCAAGGGCGTCATCGTGGGGCTGCTGCGCGGCCTACTGACCGACCCGGCGGTGGCCACGCTGCGCCTGAAGGACCTGCGTACGCCATCCAACCTCGAGCTCCTCATCGGCAAGCTGTCGATGATTGGCGCCGAGGGCAGCCCGGAGACGGACAACGAACTGCTCAAGACCATCGTGAGCTGGGAACACCTAACGGTGAACCCCAAGTACCGGGACCCGTTCGAGCTGCAGCCTATGTGCCTGGTCACCCAGGCCTCGAACCCGGCACCGCACTTCGATGACGACTCGGATGCCATGGTGCGGCGGGTCATCGTGCTGCACATGGACCACCAGCCGGCGGCGGAGGACAAGGTGGTCGGCATCGCCAACCGGGTGCTCAAGGAGGAGTACGCCCTCCTGGTCGCCTTCGCGCTTCGCGGCGCCGAGGAGGTGGCTGAGGCGGGGACCCTCGTGGTGCCAGCCTCCGTTGCAGAGTACTCCCGGACCATCGTCCGCCCGGTACGCCCGGTCGACCGCTTCTTCGGCCTGCTGGAATTTGGCAACTTCGAGGTTGCCGACGATGAGCTGTACGAAGGCTTCCGGCTGATGTGCCTGAAGCACCGCCTGCCCCAGCTACCGCCAGCGGAGTTCTTGGCCGAGCTGGCCAAGCGCCTGGAACGGGCCGGCAAGCCGTTCCTGCGTCGCGCCAAGGTCACGGGCTACCCACCCCAGGTCCACATCAACGACAGAGGCGACAGGGCCTTCCTGGTGCCGCAGCTGCAGGCCGCTGAGGAGATGAAGCTCTTCTTCGGCGTGCGCATAGCGGAGGGGCCCTACGGACCCCCAATCGGTCAGTCGATTCCGGCCACCAGGCGCGGGCTACCGAGTTTTGCCAGTCAGCTGGAGCTAGAACCGGCAGTCGGTTAAGCAGCGACGGCCGGTCTCCTGGACGTTATCGGACCACGGAGCCGAAATTTGGCTCAGGAACGTTCCCGGCCGATAGGCGGAAGGCCCTCAAGACCCAAGCACCAGCTCGTCGACCCTACCCTGACCGCTCACGCGGAATCGCACCGCCAGGCCTACGCGGAGCGGACCGGTCTTCGAACGCTTGATGGCGGTACCGAACACGAAGATGTAGCAGTGACCGGTCAGGTCCTGGACGTAGCCAAAGCCGGCGTCGCGGTTCAGCCGAGCGATGGTGCCCTCACGGAAGACGCCGCTCAAACCAGCTGTCCCTGCCCTCGACGGCACATGGGCCGCGGTACTCGCCGGCGCAGCCTGGTCGGATTCAGTCGAAGCCATCAAATCATCGTACTACTGCGATGATTCTCCCGCACGCACAAACCGTATGAACGGTACACACCATATGCTGAATATGCGGTGTATGCCGGATATCCCCGACAACTGTCCTGGCCCAACCTAGGGAATATCCCAAGTCGCACTCTCTTCGGGTAGCGGCACCCCTTGGCCCAAGAAACCGACTCTTCACAACAACAAGAAACCCAGGAGAACGTCTTCTCTGGCACGTCGTTTCGCTAAGTTGTTGATTTTATTGACTTCTTGGAAACGACTAGCGGCCTAATGTTGTGAATATCAGGCATTAAAGGACGAGCTGGTTTTCGAGATATCAGATGAGCACGTCGAGGAGCACACTAAAATCATCGACAAGGTGATGACGGAAGCAGCAGAACACTTTCTGATGCCGTTCGGTGTGAAGGGCGAATGCTCCCCGGCCATTGGCCAAGTCTGGGTGAAAGACTAACGAAATCAACGAGTTAGCCAAGTGCTGGCTCTCATTCACAACCCTTCGGACGGCAACGTTCGGAGGGTTTTTTCTTTAGCTCTCGACATTCTACCAGTCCTTAGCTTCGTCCAGAAATGCGACATTAAGAATGGCGACCTAAACAGTTTTCCTAACAATTTCAGGACTCAATTGTTAGGAGCGTAGGAAACAGCCCTTTTCGGATGTGAAGGCAGCTCGCAGCCGGAAGCATCAGATTCGACCAAAGAACTGACACAAGACGACGCTCCCACGAGTGAAAACATGCGTGTCAGAGGCTTGTGTCGGATGTAGCTGTACGAGGACGGTCATGTCCAAAAAAGAAGGACGGCGAGAGGCTCGTACAGAGGGAGATGAGAGAGAGATTGTGTGTGTGTCAGTTCTTGTGTCAGTTGCCTTGCTTTCCGTGTCAGTTGCTTTGTGTCAGGCCTTCAAACTGGCTGTCACACCGCCCCCCTACTGACACGCGACCAAGCCACCATTTTTTGGTTATGAATCAATGGCTTACTGTTTCCCGTGTCAGTTCGATGTGCCAGTGTCAGATGTCTGCCCGGCGTAACGTCGCATCTGGCACCCCTTAAGCACACCTAAAAACGCGTTCTTTTGTACACTGGTTTGACAGCTAGACAACATAGGCCGCTTTAGGATAAAGTGCAAAAAATGCTGATGAGCCCCCTCGCTATGGCTGACTTTCCACGCTTGTTGAGTGGTCGCCCTGTCCTTCCTCCGCTGTCCGACAAGCAGGAGGAGGTACTGCTGTGGCTCATCACCTACAGCGAGAAGAATGGCTACTTCCCGGTCTTGCGAGAAACAGCGACGCAGTTTGACCTGTCACTCGCTCGCGTCCAGGCGCTGATGCAGCAACTGGAAAAGCGTGGCTACGTGGCCAAGACGTTGAACCGGAGCCGCAACGTACAGCTCACCGAACTAACGAAGAGCTGGTTCGAGCGGCAGCAGGAGAAGCAGCAGGACGCTCAAGGACAACTCGGATTCGAAAACCCCTAACCCCTCTGCGTAACGCCTAGAAAGGCGAAAGCCCGAGACGGCTGCAACCGTGTCGGGCTCTCTGAGGCAAGTGAAGCTTGGCGGCATCACACTTGGCTCGGATTGTCTTTCGTGGCCGTACGCGCGTCAAGTCGCGCATGCATACCCACGTCCCTACATCCCTTCCTATCACCCGCAAACCTGCGGAACAGCTCACCCACCTGGACCTCCTGGAGGCCTTGTGCCGCGAGCGAGCGTGGCCTGAGCAGTCTCAGGACACGCGCTCGTTCAAGTCTCATCTGAAACGGTGGTGCGCCTACCTGGGCTCCACGCTCGAGGACCGGGCTGCTCAGACGCTTAGCTCCGTCGCTTTGGGTAGGTTGTCGGCTTTCACTGATGAGCTCGTGGCTGCTGGCAAGGGTGGAGTGGCGAAGAACGTCCGCTGGGCCGTTATGGACGCGCAGCGGCTCTACGAGAGCCTGCGCACCAGCGACTCGCTTCCGACCAACTTCCGCGAGGCGCTGGTGGCCGCCCTTGCTGCTAAGGGCTGGGAAATTGCTGACCTAGTCCGTGCGTTCCAGGTCAAGTTCGACCGGCCAGGGTGGTCGGGTCAATCCGTTCGCGACTGGCTCAGCTCCAAGACGGCACCCGCGGCCAACGTGAAGAACTCCCACCTGCTTGTCGCGCAGATGGAGGAGGTGCTCGAGCTGCCTTCCGGCTCCTTGGCGGCTCGTGCCTTCAAGGGCCCCAGCCTCATCCAGCTTGGGACTCTGACGTCCATCCCTTACCGGGAGTACCAGTCTCGCCGGACCAAGAGCACCTATGCCCTGCCCGCCATGCCCGAGCATCTGGCAGAGACTTGGCGCGCAATCGCTGCTTGGCGGTCCCAGTCGGCACTTCGCGTCAACGGCGAGCTCCACGTTCTCAAGAAGGGCAACTTCTGGACGAGCGTTGCCTCCGTCAAGAAGTACGAAGCCAACTTGGTGCGGTACATGGGTTGGCTCACCCTGCCTGCGCCAGCAAAGCCACTGTTTGACCTAGCTGAGGAAGAGCGCTGGCAGGCCGGCAAGGGCATGCGTGTCGAAGACATCACCCTGGCCCACTGGTTGGACCCCGACCTGCTGTGGCAGCACTTCGAGTTCCTGCGGGGTCGGCAGCACAACGGTGTGTTCACTGAGGAGCACATGCACTTCCTGGTGTTCATCAACTCGTTGGTGAACCACCCCTACAGCTTCGTGAAGGCCCACGACAAGCTCGCTCGTGAGTTTGGCAGCCGGTTGAAGGGTGAGAAGTGGGCCGCGCATGTGGAGGTCGCCTACCACCAGCCCATCCTGAAGCTTGCCCGTCAGATGCGCAAGGCGCTCTCACCTGACAAGCAGCGTGGTGCTGATGAGGCGTTGAAGACGGTGTTCGCGGACAAGGACCCGATGCTGCTCATCATGGAGATGGTGCAGCGGATGGAGGAGAACCTGGCCCCCGCGTCCCAGCGCCAGAAACATGCGGCTCAGCTTCGAGACATCGCGATGTTCCGCATGTGCCTCGACGTCCCCTTGCGAGCCAAGAATCTGGCAGAACTGCGCATCGGGCAAAGCCTGGTGCGCAACAGCGCTACGGGTCTCTGGGCCCTGACGTTGGCCAAGAAGAACCTGAAGAACCACCACTCGCCTCACGCGTACGACATCGACCGCGAGTATTCGCCGGCCACTTCTTTGGCCATGGACCGGTACCTCGAGGAAGGGCGCCCCAACCTCAAGGGCGCTGAGGAACGCGACTGGTTCCTCCTGCCCGCTTCAAGTGGCCCCGGCCGCAAGCTGCAGCCGGGTGATTGCCCCTACCAGTTCGTGCCCAACAGCATCTATTGGGCGGTGAGGTGCCGCACCGAGCAGTACTTCGGTAAGGGCTCGGGCACCGGCTCCAACCTCTTCCGGCACCTGCTGGCCACCTCCATCCTGAAGGACGACCCTTCACAGGTTGAGACGGCTGCAGCAGTGCTCAACAACGCGCCCAACACCATCCGCGACAACTACAAGCACCTCACCCAGAAGGACGGCCTGCGTACAGCCGCCACCTGGCAGGAAGCCCAGCAAGCCAAGTTCCAAGCGCGGTTCGGCCGCCCTGGGGCTGACGGAGGCTGAGCCGGATGGCCGAGTTCACCGACCGCCAGAAGGCTGTCCTGGAGATGGTCAAGGGGCCTGCTGAGCCCTTGTTTCAGCTCCATGGCATCGAGACCAAGAAGGCTGGCGCCAAGGGCTACCTGAACCTGTCCCGCTGCCCGTGGTGTGGTCACGGTGACGGTGACAAGCCGAACTACCAGTGCGGGGTGCGTGAGACGCCCGGCAAGTCGGGGTTCGTGCACTCCTTCAAGTGCCATCACGCTCACCACTCACCCTCTGGTGAGGACACGCCGCACTACGCGGACGTGTTGGCTGCCCTGGGGGCGCTGAGTACCGAAGAAGCTGGGTGGGTCAAGAACCTGCGCGCCGAGCTCGACCGCCAGGCCATGCAGGTCCAGGTGAAGAACTCGTCCTCCGAGCTGCGGTTGGCCAACCAGACGTTCCGCGAGCGGCTAGGGCGGCGCCTGCGCGCCAACAAGGCCGCGATGGACTGGCTCCTGGCCACCCGTGGGTTCAGCCCCGCGGTCATCGAACACTTCCAGATTGGCCTGGGTGAGCCCTACATCCCCAACAAGGAGACCGGGGAAGTCGCCACGTCCGACGCCCTCACGGCGCCCCTGCGTGGCCGGGACGGCAAGTTCTATTCGAAGTACGTCAACTACGCGGTCCCCGGGGTCACGGTCGACAACCGGCCCAAGAAGCTCAAGGCCTGGAGCTCAGGGCCCGCCCGGACCTACTTCAGCGACCAGGCCACCGAGCAGAAAACCCATCTTTTCGTCTGCGACGGTCTGAAGGACCTGTGGGCCATCTGGGACAAGCTGCGTGGTACCGAGCTCGGCGAGCGGCTGGTGCTCATCACCTCGACCAACGGCGGTTCTGGCTACCCCGACGAGTGGAAGGTCCCCGGCTTCTGGGAGCAGTGGGAGGCCATCTATCTTGGCCATGACAACGACGAGCCTGACGCTCGCACAGGCAAGAAGGCCGGTGACGAGCATGCCAAGGCCGTCGCCAAGATGGCCCTGCGGGAGATGCGCAGGGTCTGGCCCATCGGCTACAAGGACTGGAACGACTTCTTCCTGGCTGGCAAGACGGTCGAGGACTTCGAGACGCTGCTGGCCGGGGCCTACCCTCTCAGCCTCAAGGAGCTCAAGGACGACGGCCCAGACCGCTCCTTGGGTCTGCACGAGGCCATGCCGGTGTCCCTGGTAGGGGCCTTCCACAACGGCTACATGTACGAGCCCGTGGACGTTCTCGAGCGCATCGCCGACGAGGAGACTGGAGAGCTGCTAGAACGGTATCGGACCATGGTTGTCCGCTCTGACGGCACGCTGCACACGGTCGCCAAGATGCCGGCGCCCAAGGGCACTGCGGCTCATCGCATCGTCTACCGCCTGGTGCCCGATGGCACGCTGCTGGATGGCGCGCCGAAGCCGCGCACTCATGCCACCTGGGCGTGGAACTCCATCCAGGAGTTTCTAGAGGGAAAGTCTCGGCAGGTTCCATTGCGTGAGATGGTCACGAAAATCAAACGACACCTGCAGGCGTCTGTTTGGCTGCCCTACGAGAACGACTACACCCTGCTCGCTTGCACGGTGGTGGCCACCTACGTCCAGTCCATCTTCGACGCGGTGCCACTGTTGCTGGCCACCGGTGCAGCCGGTACCGGCAAGACCCAGCTCGGCATCGCCATGACCGAGGTCTGCGCCAACAGCCCGAACACGGCTGTTGGCCAGATTTCGGCTGCGTCCATCGCTCGCCTCATCGACCTAACCCGAGGCTTCGTTGTGCTCGACGACCTGGAGTCGGTGGGTGGCCGCCGCGGTAACGACGTCCAGTTCGGCGACCTCATCCAAGCCCTGAAGCTCTCCTACAACAAGCAAAGCGCCATCAAGTTCTGGACGAACATGAAGACGAACACGCTGGAGCGACTCAACTTCTTCGGCATCAAACTCATCAACAACACCCAAGGCGTCGACGCCATCCTGGGCTCGCGCATGTTCACCATCGCGACCAGGCGCATGCCGGAGGGTGTGACGATAGCCACCGAGGGGATGCTGACCTTCGAGGAACGCACCCAGCTGCGCAACGACCTGCACGTGTGGGCGTTCAGGAACGCCCAGGCCGTGTCCCAGGCGTACAGCCTGGTCTTTCCAAACAAGACCACCCGTTCGGACGAGATTGCGGCTCCCCTGAAGGTGGTGGCCCTTCTTTCTGGTGATGAAGGCATCGCCCGTTCGCTGGACGCCGCTCTTGCCCATCAGGCCAAGGTCGATGTCCAGCCGGAGACTCCCGAGCAGGTCCTGCGCGAGGCACTGGAACGCATCATCGTCACCAGCTTCGAGCAGCGCGGCATGGTTCGAACCATGGTGACTGTCTTCGAGCTCTGCATGCAGGCCGCGCTGATGGTGGACAGCTCCAACTTCGGCAAGACCTCGACCACCGACCTTTCAGACATCGAGAGCCCGGAGGTTGTCGGTCGATTCCTCAAGCAGCACTTCGTGAAGCCGGGCGCCGAACAGGTCCGCTTCCAGCTCTTCGGGAAGTACCTCCGGGGCTACGTGCTCGAGGACGACTTCGTCAACAAGGTGCTGACGAAGTACTTCCCCGACGGGGTTCTAGGCGAAGCGCCTCGCGAGGCTGACCCGAAGGACTTCTGCCGAGGCTGTGGCGACTGTGGCTACCGAGACCGCTGCGAAATCCGCGCATCGCGCGAGGCGAAGGAAGGCGTGCGGGTCGTGAAGGCTCCGCGCAATGGCACCAGGCCAGCACATTGAGGCAACAGTTTCTGTGACTAGGTCACCTTATCAATTGCGAATGATTCAATTCGTTCATACGATGCTACCGTGCAAACGGTATAAAAGTTAATACGGTTTGTAGTATGCAAATCGTTAATACGAATTGCACGAAAGAATTAACATCGTGACCGGCTCACGATAACGAAAGGTCAAGCTGCATGGCGGCTCGCATCATCACAGTGGCGAATCAGAAGGGGGGCTCCGGCAAGACGACCCTCTCGATGACTCTCGCCGGGGCCCTGGCCCTTCGCGGCAACAAGGTCCTGGTCGTCGACGCAGACCCGCAGGGGACCGCCACCCAATGGGCCGGAGCGGCGTCGGAGGACAAGCCGTTCCCCGCCTCCGTCATCGGCCTGGCCAGCGCAAAGGGAAAGCTCCACCAGATGGTCAAGCCGCTGGTTGGCGACTACGACTTCGTCATCATCGACTGCCCCCCGTCCGTCGATGAGCAGGCCTCCCAGAGCGCGCTGCTGGTTTCCGACGCTTGCGTCATCCCGCTGCAGCCGACGCCGGCAGACATGTGGGCGACGGTCGGCATCGTCGAGCTGGTCGGCAAGGCTCGCCTGGTCAACGCGGACCTAAGGGCGTTCGGCGTGCCGAACCGCGTCACGGCAAGCAGCCTAGGCAAGCAGGTCCTGGACGTGATGCGAGAGAACGACATCGAGTTCCTAGACGCCAAGCTGGGCAACAGAACGAGTTTTCAGGAGGCCACCATTCGAGGGAGTGTTCCCTCCCAGATGGGTGCCGCCCATAAGGTGGCCGCTGCTGAGGTCGACGCCGTTGCGACCGAGCTGCTCAAGCGACTGGGGTGGGTATGACCAGGAAGAACTTCTCCGACGCCCTGCGGAAGACCGCGGGCACCCAAAAGGGTGTCATCGACGACAGGTTTGCAAAGGCCGACTCTGTTCTGTTGGGCATGAAGCCCGATGCCTCGCCAGAGCCCGCCCCCGTTGAGGTGCCCCCAAAGGTGGTCCCTCCGGTCCCCCCTTCGGTGGGAGCCCCTGACGGAGGGGCCACCAAGGAGGGCCCTCCTACAGAGGCCCCCAAAGGGGAGGCGATGGTCGTGCGGGACACCTTCTCGATGCCGCCAAGCGACCACGGGCTCATCGAGCAGCTGCGCGTGCGCGCCGCACGTGAGGGCCGGAACACGAACAAGAGCGAAGTGGTGCGCGCAGGCCTGCGCGCGTTGACCAGCTTGCCGTCGGCGCAGCTCGTGGAGCTCCTCGAGGGACTGGAGCGCGTGAAGCCCGGGAGGAAGTGACGGTGGCACGGCCCAAGATGAAGTTCACCCCGGAGGAGGCGATGTCCCTCATCCGGGATTTTGCAATGGGCCTCGACGACTACAAGTTCTGCGAGCGGCACCTGGTCAAGGAGTCAGGCAGTCGGTACGCGGTCTCGGCGTATGAGCCGAAGAAGGCGCTGGAGCCGTTGGTCGCGATGGCGGATGCGGCGCGCGGCCTGCGCGGCAACGAGGAAGTGCCCTTTCCTGAGGATGGCTGCGGATTGCTGAAGGACTGGGTGACCGCCTGGATTTCGCCCGAGGGCTGGACTCGTCTCTTGGCGGCTCGCCGGCAGCGCAAATCCAAGGAAAACCGACGCAGCGGTTCGACGAAGGTGACACCCGTGGCCACGGCCGACATGGCTGCCTACTACCTGAGCGAGATGGCTCAGGCCGTCGGGTTCAACCGGTCAGCGTTCGTCGACAAGCTCGTGCACCACCTTCGGTGGGACGAAGAAGGCCAGGCCTTCATGAAACGGTTCAACCTGCAGCTGCTGGCCGAACAGCGCAAGGAAGGCCGCCAGCTGCTCATCGAGGCTTTCAGGTGCACCCAGGGCCACCTTGACCGTGAGCTTGTGCAGGCGGTCGGCGCTGGCCAAGAGCGTCACGACCTGGTCGTACAGTCTGCCCAGAAGGTGGGCAAGGTCAAGCTCGCGAAGCTGGCAGCACTGGCCCACAAGGTCGCCCCTGAGAATGTTCTTCGTTTTGCCCTGTTACCCCAGGACCAGCTCGCTGGAAGGTCGCCTCTCATGGCCCTGAGCGAAGGTGAGCCCCTGACTGCCCTAAAGAAAACCACGCACGCGGCCTAGAGACATAAGCCTTTAGGTTCGCTTGGCCCCACGGCTTCGGTCCTGGGGCCGCTCCCTTTTGGCTATGAACCTGGAATCTGCAGCCTGTGAGCTATGAGAGCCTGACCCAAGAAGAGCTCGTTGAAATCCTGCGTCGACGCGATGCCATTGCAGGCACCTACGGTCTGCACTGGGAACGCAAGGGCATCTCGCAGGACAAGGCGCTCAACAACGACTTCGTCGGCTTGACGCTGGACCTCGGGCACTCTTGTGGAGCCGGGCCCTGGCGCAATCTCATCATCGAGGGCGACAACTACGACGCGCTGCGCAACCTGACATCGGTCTACGCTGGCAAGGTCAAGCTGCTCTACCTTGACCCTCCATACAACACCGGGCGCAAGGACTTCGTCTACAACGACTCGTTCTTCGAGGCCACGAATCAGTACCGGCACTCGACCTGGCTGGAGTTCATGGTCCATCGGCTGAAGCTGGCCCGCGAGCTGCTGGCCTCGGACGGTGCCATCTTCGTATCCATCGACGACAACGAGCTGTTCAACCTCGGCCTGCTGATGAACCAGGTGTTCGGGGAGCAGAACTTCGTCGCCAACGTCATCTGGCAGAAGGTCTACTCGCCGAAGAACACGGCCGTGCACTTCTCTGATGACCACGAGTACGTGCTGGTGTACGCGGCCAACAAGGCGGAGTGGAAGGTGAACCCGCTGCCTCGGAGCGAGGCGCAAGACAAGGCGTACAAGAACCCAGACAAGGACCCGCGCGGCCCGTGGAAGCCAGGCGACCTAACCGCACGGAACTCCTACAGCGAAGGCCGCTATCCGATAACCTGCCCTTCTGGCCGCGTGATTGATGGACCGCCCGCTGGTCGATATTGGGTCGTCTCGAAGAGCAAGTTCGACGAGATGAATGCGGACAACCGCATTTGGTGGGGCAAGGACGGCAACAACATACCGGCGCAGAAGAGGTTCTTGTCCGAAGTGAAGCAGGGCGTCGTCCCTCAGACGCTGTGGACCTACGACGAAGTCGGGCACACCCAGGACGCCAAGAAGCAGCTCAACGACATCCTGCCCAGAGAGCGGAACGACGACGTCTTCTCGACGCCCAAGCCACTGCAGCTGATGGACCGAATCCTTCGGCTGGCCAGCAACCCGGGTGACCTGGTGATGGACTTCTTCGCCGGGTCAGGCACCTTCGCTCAGGCGGTGCTGCAACTCAACTCGGAAGGCAAAGGCGACCGCCGGTTCGTCCTGGTGTCGAGCACTGAAGCGACCGAAGAGAACCCCGACATCAACCTTTGCCGCGACATCTGCGCCGAGCGCGTTCGAGCTGCCATCCAGGGCTATCAGTCGGGCAGCGGGTCAGCCGTCCCCGGCCTCGGCGGTGACTTCGCATACCTGCGCGCGCACCGGGTGCCGATGCATCGTCTCGAAGAAGGGCTAACGGATGAGATGGTTTGGCACTTTGCCTTGATGGCGTGCGACCACGTGCTGAGCCGGGTCACGCTTCCCTTGGCCATATCTGTTCGGGTCTCAGACAGCCACATGGTGGCCTACTGCTCGAACACCAAGGCGGCCACGCTGGAGAAGCTCTGCGAGACCGTCGCTTCTCACGAGGGGAAGATTGCTGTGCTTACCTGGTCAGCGGAGCCGGTCGTCGCCGCGCTGGGGGAGCTGGCCGCACGAGTCAGCGTAGTCAGCGTGCCATCGGACTTACGCCGCGTGTTCAAGCAAGGAAGCTACCAGGCGCCAGTTGAACAACCAAAGGGAGAAGAATGAGCCGAGTCACCCCGTTACGCTTCCAAGGCGAACACATCGAAGCCCTGCTTGAGCGCTTCCGAGCCCTCAAGCAGCGGTACGACGTGCTGGGCCCGACGCCCAAGCCGGCGCAGTGGGACCAGTTGCGCAAGGCTAGCGCCTGCGTGATGCTGCAGGCCCCCACCGGCATCGGCAAGACGCTGATGGCTTCCGAGGTTCTGAGCCGGTTCTCCCTCGAAGAGAAGATTCTCTGGTTCTGGTTTGCGCCGTTCTCCGGCGTCGTCGAGCAGACGCGAGCGGCCCTGAAGACTCAGACACCAAACCTGGTGCATCTCGACGTCCAGTCCGACCGCAAGGCGGTTCAGCTCGAGCCAGGTGCCATCTTCGTGCTGACGTGGCAAACCGTGGCGAACTCAAACAAAGAAGGGCGACGAGCACGGAAGTCCGGCGACGAGGGGTTGAGCGTTGACGCTCTCATCGAAGTCGCGCGCCAGGAGGGGTACCGCATCGGCACTGTCGTCGACGAGGCCCATCACACCTTCTTGACTGCTGCCGAATCAGTCAACGTGTTCACGAAGGTCCTGCAGCCGGACTATGTGCTGATGATGACCGCGACGCCGCGGGATGCCGACGTGGCCGAGTTCTCGAAGAAGACCTCGTACCAAGTCGGAGACTCCTCCGAGTGGGCGACCGTGCCGCGCCAAGAAGGGGTGGACGCCGAACTGTTGAAGGTCAGCGTCAAAACGGTTCGGTTCATCACCCGTAACACCAACGACGCGCAGCTGCTGGAGTTCGAAGAGGTCGCGATGTCTGAGTGCGCGGTGATGCATCGCCACTTGAAGCAGACGTTGAAGGATGCTGGTATCGACGTGGTACCCCTGATGCTGGTCCAGGTTCCCAACGGCGATGAGGCGGTTGACAAGGCCGTGAAGTACCTGGTCGAACAGGTTGGCTTCGACCAGGAAGCAGTGCGCAAGCACGTCTCGAAAGAGCCCGACCCGAACCTGATGGCCATGGCACGAGACCCGAAGGTCGAGGTCATCGTGTTCAAGATGGCCATCGCAACGGGCTTCGATGCACCTCGTGCCTTCACCTTGGCCGCTCTCCGCGGCGCCCGAGACAAGCAGTTCGGCGTCCAGGTGGTGGGCCGCATCATGCGGGTCCACCGGCTGCTGCAAGGGCGCATGAAGACCGTCGCTCCTGTGCTGCGCTACGGCTACGTGTACCTGGCCAACACCGCCGACCAGGAAGGCCTGCGTGCTGCCGCCGACCAAATCAACAAGGTGTCAGGACACCTGGCCGATGCGTCGGTATCCACCGTGGTGACCTTCATCGACGACCAGCCACAGGTCCAGGTCGTCAAGGAGGGCGAAAACCTCAGCTTGCTCGCCGGCGAGACGGCAGAGACCACCGATGGCTCGGAAGATGACAGCTCGCCTTCTTCTGGCCATGACGATGGAACCCAAGCTACGGATGGCCAGAAAAGCGGCGGCGCCCCCAAGGAGCAAACCACCCTCTTCGACAAGCTGACAGCAGGGACCTCGGCGCACGGCTTCAGTACCGATTCGAAGCTGACTTCGGCGCTGGAGCTGGACGCGCAGCCCAAGGTTCACCGCTACGTCCGCAAGGACAAGGTGCCTACCGAGCTCATCAGCGAGCGGCTGCCGAAGGCGGCAGAGGACATCGAGGCCCGGTTGGTCACCTTCATTGACTTCGCGCCGGTGCTCGGCGACCGCCTCCGGAAGAAGACCAAGCTCACCAAGCGAACGGAGGACGTGTTCTCCGGAGACGAGCCGGACGATGCAGACAGCTTCCAGAACATGTCGGCAGAGCGCATCGCGGAAAAGGCTCGTCAGATTGCTTTCGCGTTCGACGACACGGACCGTCGGGAGCTGCTCAAGGCGCTCAAAGACCGGTTCCGTGAATGCCTGACCAACGAAGGGCACGAGGTGCCAACCGGCGACGAAGAGCTGACGCGACAGCTCGAGCTGGTCTTGGTCCGGAACGACCAGCTCATGAAGAACGCCTACAAGCGACTACGAGCTGAACAGGTACGGGAGATAAAGGTTCAGCTGCCCACGTCATACGAGACGGTGGACCCTTGGCCCCCCGCGAAGCGCAACACCCACGGCGTCTTCCCCCCATCGATGGGCGAGGAGGACGAGTTTGACTTCGCCATGCTGCTGGACACCGAACCAGAGATTGAGTGGTGGTACCGGAACCTGCCCGGCAAGGAGCGAACCGACAACGTGGGGCTCTACAGCTGGTCGGGCGGCACGGGCTTCTACCCTGACTTTGTGGTGAAGGTGAAGGGGCGCACAGAGGGGGACGGCGTGGTGCTGGTCGAGGTCAAGGGCCCGCTGCGCGAAAAGACAACCGAGAAGGTGAAGGCCGCGGCGACGCACCCGAAGTACGGGCGCGTGATGATGGTCAGCCGCAACAGCAAGAAGGCGCCCTTCCGGTTCTACCGACTGGTGCAGCAAGCGGAGGGCGAGCCCGTGCTCGTCGACGACGGGCCCTTCGAGGTTCAGCGGCTACGACATTCATGACACCGTGGCGTAGCCAGCGGCGAGGAGGAACTCACGAACCTCTGCTGCGCCCACGCCGTGGCGCATGTGTCGAATGAGCACGTCCATCGGGTCTTCGTCGCGCACATGCTCCGGTAGCTCAGTGAGCTGCATCCAGAGCTCACGTTGTCCATGCCCAAAAGCGAAGGCCTCAGCAACCAGGTAGACCCGGTCTGACGGAGGCCAGGTCGAGGTCCAGCTAAGGTCCCTTCGCCACCCTTCCCCGGCGTTGGCCACGAGCGCGACCGCCGCGGCGTACGAGGCTGCCTGCACGAGGAACGTTGTTCCTCTGTGTTTGCGGAGGATTCTCATGTCGGCCAGGTGGGCCAGGAAGTCGTAGACAGCGACCTCGGGCTTGCCACGACTTCGGTCGAGTCCGAACCATGTAGCCAGCCACCGGACAACATCGTCGACGGTCACAGACACCTCGATGGGCGACTGCCGCCGGTGCACGAACGCAGCAAAGACGCAGGGCTGCCAGACCCGAGGCGTTGCTGCGACGGAGCCCGCCGCCCGCACGCGGTGCATCAAGAACGCGGGAGGGCTGCTGTTCTCGCTTTCCATCGAGCGAAAGACTCTCCGGAGCTTCTCTGCGTCAGGGAGCGCTGCGAACTTGGCTGCCTTCTCCGCCGTTGCCTGCCGTTGCTTGAGGAGCCGGGTCTGCTCAGATTCCCGCTGGGCTCTGAGAGTGGCTGCGTCTGCTGCATCGCGTGCAGCCTTGAGCTGAGCATCGTCCTTCAGGTCAGCGGCAAGAAGCGCCATCAGCTCAGCCCGGAGGGCCACCAACACAGGATGGAAGAGCCACTTCACCTTCATCGAAGGCGTGAACAAGCGCCGGGCCAGCTGGTCGAAGTCTGGGACCACCAGGTCGGAGACGTCGACCTCGAGCGCGGGGATGTTCAGCCTGCGGATGAGGTCGAGCTTGTTTACGTCCACGAAGTGCGTGAAGGCCACCTCCACCATCACCTGCTCGTTGCCCGTATGGACCAGCAGGTCTGGCCGGATGGCACCAACGGGCTGCTCTTGTCGAACCTCTGTCAGGGAGGTCAACCCTCCTGGGCGCGCGGTACCCGTGCGGGTTCGGTGGCGCAACGCCCCCATGGCCGAGACCTCATCGACCAAAGCGGGCATGTAGAGCTCGCGCCTGTCCTCGATGAGCTGCTTCACGGCCAGGTGAATCGCGCTTTCAAGCCCACCGGCACACGAACTCTGTGCGGTGTGAGCGAAGTGCGGCCGGACCTTGCCTGCAGGCGCATGCTTGGCTACCAGCGCGTCCCCGCAGCCTGGGCACACGCAGCCGCATGCAAGACCAAGAGGAACCTGGAGCGGCTCGTAGAGCCGTCCGGCTCGAAGGCCAAACGGGACCTGGACCCCCATCACGCGCCCGGGACGCGCAAGCTCATCGAGACAGGCCAATGCTCAGCACGACGAGCACGAAGCCCACAACGCCCAAGGCGAAGGTGCCGACTGCGAGAGTCTCGCGGGCACGCTGTGCATCGCAGAAGCGGCTCTTGAGCCCGGTCAGCGGTCTTTGCATGGCGCACAGCTCCCCTGCCCGTCATCAGCGATTGGATGCTCGGGTAGCAGTGACTCGACGACGTGGCCGTGTCCCAACGGTTCTGCAGCGTGGATGGCGGCGTGCTCACCTCTGGTGAGAGGTGCTAGCTCACCCGCAACCTGCTCTCGTCGCCGAGGTGCCAGCTCTGCGCCGGGCACCTGCCCGCCGAGGCTCGCCAAGGCTAACGCGGCGGCTTGCCGCTGTTCTTCATTGGTCATGGGGTGGTCTTCCACGCCGGAAAGTTTGCCCTGCTCTCCACCATCGACGCGCAGATTTGCGCGTCGATGGTGGAAGCGCCACTTCGGCTCGACAGGTAAAATTTCATACTTTACTATTCGTATTAACGAATTGCACAATATGCCTCAGCCCCAGTGCCGTTCTGGTCGACCGCACTGCACGTTGCTCAAGAGCTGTCGCTGCCATCAACATGACTGCCATGTCCAACCCCGAACCGCCACGCGCTATGCCCGAACTCGCCACAACCGTCGAGGAGCTCGTCCGTGACAGCGAGGTATTCGCAGAGACCCATGAGGTGCCCCCGCCTTCACCGACGGCTGCGAACCAGACCACGCTGGACGCTATCGCAGAGGCCAAGGCTGGCAACACGACGCCCACCTCGCTCGATGACCTCTGACACCACAGGGAGCGACCGTGCCCACTTTTGACAAAACACCCAAAGTGTCAAACCTCGACAGCCAGCCGGACCTCTTCGCCCAGGAGCCCTCCACCGCCCCGCCGGCGACCGCCACGCGGCGAATTGACAAAAGTCCGTCAATTTCTGTCGGAAAGCATAAACGTGAGCAGCTCACGGTAGATGGTCACGAGCGGCACAAGAGGGACTTCCTGACCAAAGGAGAGATGGACCGGCTGCTGGCCGGCGCCAGGCAAGGCCGCTTCGGCGTCCGAGACCATGCCCTCCTGCTCATCTCCTTCCGGCACGGCCTGCGGGTCACCGAGGCCGTCGAGCTGCAGCGCCAGGACCTCGACCTGGATGGTGGCCGCCTGTGGGTCAGCCGACTCAAGGGCGGACTGTCGACCTCACAGCCCTTGCAGGGCGACGAGCTCAGGGCGCTGCGCGCCTACCTGCGCACCCGCTCCGACAACCTGCCGTTCCTGTTCCTGAGCAGCCAGGGCTCGAGCATGACCCGTCAGAACGCCCACTACCTGGTCAAGCAGGCCGGGGAGCGAGCGGGACTCGGCTCCGTGCATCCGCACATGCTCAGGCATTCGTGTGGCCACGTTCTGGCCGACACCGGCACGGACACCCGGCTCCTGCAAGACTGGCTGGGGCACCGGGATATCCGGCACACGGCGCACTACTCTCGGACGGCCAGCAAGCGGTTCGAGGGGTTGTGGCGGTAGATATGCTCAGGCTGCGAACAACAGACTGAGGGAGCTCGGATGCTCGGGTGGCTCAAGGCCAAGAAAGAACAGCAGCAGAAGGAGGGGGACTGCGACTTCATCATCGCCGGCCTTCTGCACAGTAGAGCTCAGGCTGAGGTCGAGATTCGGCGGTTGGAGACCGAGGTGGACCGCAGTGTGCGCAGGGGTGCGGCCGTTGCGCTGATGCAGGTGGTGATTGACTGCCCGCGGACCATCGAGGACGTGAAGAGCCGGAAGGCACGGGCGGAGGAGTCCCTCGCTGCCGGGAAGATGAGGCTGCAGCACTACATCGGACGTCAGCTGGGCCTGCGCCTAGTTGGCGGGGGTGCCCTGTTGCTAAAGCTCCAGGGTGAGCAGTGGATGCGTGCTTCGTTCGCCTTCGCAGAGCTGGAAGGGTTCCTGCACGCCTTCGTCAAACACTACGGGGTGGTGCCGTGGGAGGGTACATATGCCTTCGACCACGAATTCGAGCAGTACCGTCTCGCCGAGCTGGCTCGTCGAGATGCAGAGGACGCCGACTGCCGCCGGGAAGAGGAAGCGATGCGAGCTGCCGCGGCTGGACGTTCCAGCGCGGGCCGAGACCAGTCCAGCTAGACGAGCGCGCCACGTCGCTGACGGGGACCTTCAACGCTGATACCTGTTCAGTACCGGCGTGTGAACGCTCAGGCTGCCGGCTTCTGCTTCACGAACGCCCGACGCTTGGCACGCGCATCAGCCAGGAAAGACCTGACGCTCTCGCGCCGGGCAATGCGTTGTCGCACCTCGCTCGGTGCGGGCACAGGCGCAGCCCGCCGGGCAGCCAGCTTTGCCGTGATGCTGGCCAGCTTCGCCTTCAGCGCGACCTGGTCCACCGGCGAGGCCTCCTCGGCCGCTGCATCGGCGGCAAGTTCGGCGACGTGCTCTTCCACGGCACGCTGGAAGCACGCGCCGATGGCGACCTCCAGGTCATGGCCAAAGGATGAGGGCAACGGGCATTGCGCCGCGCCAGGCACGGCCTGTTCTGCCCTCTTCAGCGAGGCGAGCACGATGGTCTCGGTTGGGTCAAGAACGGGCCTCGCGGCAAGCTCCGCAAAGTACGGCTCAAGCCAGTGCAGGACGACCGCCAGGTCCCCGTCGGGGTCGTGCTCCAGGGCCTCGTGGATGCGCGCCATCATCAGGTCATCGCGCTCGTCCTCCGTGGCCTTGAACGCCTCGCAGGCTTGCTCGACACGGTAGAGCGGAACCCGCCAGTTGGGATGGCTGCCCCGGTGGGCGTCCTCGTTCGTCCAGCGCGCGACGCAATGCTTGTCGGTCTTGGAGAACCAGGCGGACACCGTGCGAGCTGACAGCCGGGGCGAGCCGGGAAATTGCCGGGACCACTCCGCTGAGCAGCGCTCGAACAGGCGCCGCAGGATGACCGCACTCGAGTCAGACATGCCGGGCGGCCTTCGTGAGCGCAGCGGCGGCCAGGCGCTTGGCATCTGACTCCCGCTTCGCGCCGATGGCCACCCGGATGAGCCAGTCCGCCGTCGTCACGTCGAGGTGCATCCCCTTCTTGCCGCTGCTCGCGGCGCAGCAGAGGCGGAAGAGCCGCAGCGACTCGAAGTCCGACAGCGAACACGCCTCCTGCAGCAGCGGCAACTTCGCCGGCGGCAGCAGCGTCTTCTCGTGCTTCGGGTTGAGCACGGTGCTCAGGAAGTTCGGGTGGTCCAGTTCGAGCTTGGCTGCAACCGCGGCCTGGGTGAGGCCATCGTCGAGCAGGACTTGGACGTGGGTGCGGACGGCTTGCTTGTAGGTCATGTTGGTGCTTCCTTCTTGGTCAGTTGCGGTCAACGCCCATCGCGTCTTCCTGGCCCTAGTATTGCCATCCGTGGCCTGAAAATCCCCGCAAATTCTCGCGAACTCGATAGCTGATTGACTATCGGCATACGATACAATTTATTCATACCGTATGCAAATAGACCGCAAGCTTCTGTTCTTGGACATAGACGATGTCCTCTGCCTGACCGACCCGTACGGTGGTCGGCACCTCTCGCTCCGGCCACCTCCTGCAGACCTCTGGCAGCGCCTCTTCGCCAGCTCAGCCGTCGAGGTGCTG
>JACCDS012286330.1_pt1 | contig 21726 bp, 14 predicted proteins | sample 7446441 | NCBI WGS metagenome assembly JACCDS01 (sample SAMN15323445, study PRJNA562643) | freshwater metagenome | isolation source: river surface water | place: USA:Blue River Watershed | collected 2017-08-17 | reverse complement strand
GGTACCACTACGATCGAGACCACGCGTTGGAATTCCGCCGCACAGCCGGATGCGTTTATCCAGGCCGATTCATTCAGCATTCTCGGCGGTTCCGTGAGCGCCACCGGCCGGCTCGTGGTGCCGAGTGTGGCGAATCAGGGGATCTTCCAGATCGGCAGCGCCGGGCTCGCGGTCAGCGGCGGTTTCTCCAACCAGAGCGGCGGCGATTTGCGGCTGAACGGACGGCTCACGCTCGGCGGTCTGTTCACCTTCGGCACGAACACGCGGCTGCTGCTCGACGGGTCCGCGGCCGATGTGTTCGTCGGCGGCGCTTCCATTTTTGGCAGCGCCTTCAATACGCCGGCGGGTTCGACCGTGGAACTGCGCAACCGCACGCTCACCACGTCGGCGACCATGACGACCGACGGCACTTTGGTCGTGGGCGCGGGCGGCGTGCTCGAGCGCTGGGGCGGCGGTTTGGCCGGCAGCGGCACCGTCCGTGTCGGCTCGGGCGGCCACCTCAATCTGTATTTCGATTTCAACGGTTCCGGCCCCGGCCTGATCGACATCGAGGCGGGCGGGCGATTGACCCTCAACGGCAGCCGCGAGCCGGTCCGGCTCTACGACCGCCCCATCGTCAACCGCGGCACCGTGGACCACCTCGCGTCTCCCTTGCTCGTCAACGGCGCGACCCGGATCACGAATTACGGCGTGTGGAACGAGAGCGCCAACGCCAATTACGCCAACGGCGATGGCCGCACCGGCGTCGGCGTGTTCCGGAACGAAGCGGGCGCGCTGTTTCGCAAGTCCGGGCCGGGCTCCGTGTCGCTCGAGCGCATGACGTTCGAAAACGCGGGCACGATCGAGGTGCTCGGCGGCAACCTCGCGCTCGATGCGGGCGCGACCTTTGCCGGGACGAGCGTCGCCACCATCGCCGCCGGGGCGACGCTGGTGGTGCGCGAAACCGGGACCATCGCGGGCGGCGCGCGGTTCGAGGGCGCGGGCACGTTCCACCTCAACGCCCCGACCACGATCAACGGCAGCATCTACGCCGCGAACGGCATCACCGACGGCCCGCTCTCCGGCGACCACACGCTGCGCGGCAACTGGACCGCCGGCTACCACGGCTGGCAAAACTCCGTCGGGACGACGCGCATCGGCCACGACGGCGCCTACACGATCCACCAGCAGGCCAACGACGCCCACCGCTATTACAACCACACGCTCGTCAATGACGGCACGGTGCACCACCTCGGCTCCGCCATCCGGACGAATGCCGGCACCACGATCACCAACAACGCCCTCTGGCTGGATAGCTCCGGCGGCAGTTTCACCACGGGCGACGGCCAGACGGCCGGGGGACAGTTCAACAACGCGGGGACCTTCCGCAAGCTGGCAGCCAACACCATCTTGTTCGACCAGCAGGGCCCAGCCTTCAGCAATGCCGGCACCGTGGAGGTCGTGGCGGGAATCCTCTATTTCGCGCCCGGCCGCCTGTCCAATCACGTGGGCGGCACGCTCACCGGCGGCACTTGGGACATCGGCCACGGCACCTATATCCGGCATGAGAATGCCAGTCTGACCAGAAACCAGGCTCACCTCACGCTGCGCGGCACCGGCTTTTTCTGGGATCAAGCCCTGACCCGCAACGAGGGCACGCTCCGCCTGCTCGACGGCCACGCGTTTGCCGCGCCGAATTCCGCTTTCACCAATACCGGCATCCTCGAAATCGGCCTCGGCAGCAGTTTCACCACCGCCTCTTCGCTGACCAGCTCCGGCACCCTCAAGGTGGCCGGCCGGCTCACCGCGACCGGCGGCCTGACGAACACCGGCACGATCGGCGGCGGCGGTACGTTCGTTGGCTCAATCACGTCCTCCGGCACCTTGGCTCCGGGGGAATCGCCGGGTCTGCTCGCCGTCACCGGCAATCTGACGCTGCAGGGCACGTCGCAGCTGCTGATGGAACTCGGCGGCGCGGCGCGCGGGACGGGTTACGATGCCATCGATGTGAGCGGCACGTTCAACTTCGGAGGTGCCCTCGTGCTGAGTCTGGTCAACGGATTCGTGCCGGCGGCCGGCACGAGTTTCGATCTCTTCAATTTTGCGACGGGGCAGGGGACGTTCGTGAGTTTGACCCTGCCGGCGCTCGGCGCCGGTCTGCAATGGAACACCGGCGCCCTCTATACGGCGGGAATCCTCGGCATCCAGGCCTCCGCGATTCCCGAACCATCGACCTACGCCTTGATTGCCGGCGGGGCGATGTTGGCCGTGGCGTTGATCCGCCGGCGCCGGTCCGCGCGGCGCTGACCCGTGCCCGCGGCTCGCCGCAGCGCGCGCGGCAGCGGGCATTAGCGGAAATGCGCGGCCGGCAATTCATGCACCGCGATTGGCAACGCCTGCGTAGAGCAAACCGGCGGCGCGTGGCACGATGGGAAAACCGGAAAGTCCCCCGGTCCAATCTCCACGCCCATGTCTTCCCCCACCCGGAAATCCGAGTTCGTGACTTGCGATGCCAACGAAGCCGTGGCGTCCGTCGCCTACCGGCTCAAGGAACTGATCGCGATCTACCCGATCACGCCCTCGTCCCCGATGGCCGAGTCCTGCGACGAATGGGCCGCGCTCGGCAAAAAGAACCTCTGGGGCGAGGTGCCGAAGATCGTCGAACTGCAGTCCGAAGGCGGCGTCGCCGGCGCCGTGCACGGCGGCCTGCTCGGCGGCGCGCTGACCACGACGTTCACCGCGTCGCAGGGTCTCCTGCTGATGATCCCCAATCTCTACAAGATCGCGGGCGAACTGCTTCCGTTGACCTTGCACGTGAGCGCGCGCGCCCTCGCCGCGCAGGGCCTCTCGATCTTCGGCGACCACCAGGACGTCATGGCCTGCCGCGCCACCGGCGCCGCGTTGCTCTGCAGCAATTCCGCCCAGGAAGCGCACGACCTCGCGCTGATCGCCCACGCCGCCAGCTACGACGCGCGCGTGCCGTTCATCCATTTCTTCGACGGCTTCCGCACCTCGCACGAGGTGCAGAAACTGAAACTGCTCTCCGACGACGTGCTCCGCGCCGTGATCGACCAGGACGCCATCGCGTCCTTCCGCTCCCGCGCCATGACACCGGACAAGCCGACCCTCCGCGGCACGGCGCAGAATCCCGACGTCTACTTCCAGGGCCGCGAGGCCGTGAATCCGTTCTACCGCGATTTGCCGAAGATCGTGCAGGCGGCGATGAACCGCTTCGCCGCCGCCACGGGCCGCGCGTATCATCTCTTCGACTACTACGGCCATCCCGACGCCGAGCGCGTCGTCGTCGCCATGGGCAGTGGCGTCGAGACCCTCGTCGAAACCGCGGAGTGGCTCGCCGTCCGAGGCGAAAAGGTCGGTGTCCTCGCCGTGCGGCTTTTCCTGCCCTTCGACACCGCGGCCTTTTTGGCGGCGTTGCCGAAATCCGTGCAGGCGATCGCCGTGCTCGACCGCACCAAGGAGCCGGGCTCCATCGGCGAACCGCTTTATCTCAACGTCCTCGCCGCCCTCGCCGAGCGCCGCAGCCCCTTGGCCGCGTCCCCGCGCATCGTCGGCGGCCGCTACGGTCTTGGTTCCAAGGAATTCACCCCGGGCATGGCGCGGTCCGTGTTTGCGGAAATCGTGAAACCGGAACCGAAGAACCATTTCACCGTCGGCATTTTCGACGACGTCAGCGGTTCGTCCCTGCCGTGGGACGCCGACTTCGACCTCGAGGCCGCGGACGTACGGCGCTGCGTGTTCGTCGGGCTCGGGGCCGACGGCACCGTCGGTGCCAACAAGAATTCGATCAAGATCATCGGCGAGCAGACGGAGAACTTCGCCCAGGGCTACTTCGTGTACGACTCGAAGAAGTCGGGCTCGATGACGATCTCGCACCTGCGTTTCGGCCCGCGGCCGATCCGCGCACCGTACCTGATCCGTTACGCGGACTTCGTCGCGTGCAGCCAGTACAGTTTCGTCGGCCGCGTCGACGTGCTCGGCTACGCCGCTCCCGGGGCGACGGTGCTGCTGAATTCGCCGTATCCGGCGGAAAAATCCTGGGCCCGCCTGCCGCGCGAATGGCAGCAGACCCTCATTGCGAAAAAGCTCAGGCTCGTGGTCATCGACGCGACGCAGGTCGCGCAGGCGAGCGGCATGGGCCGGCGAACGAATACCGTTTTGCAGACCTGTTTCTTCGCCCTGTCCGGCGTGCTGCCGCGCGACGAAGCAATCGCGCAGATCAAGAAGGCCATCGCCAAGACCTACGGGAAAAAGGGCGAGCAGATCGTCCAAATGAACTACGCCGCGGTCGACGCCGCGCTCGCGGGCATGCACGAGGTGCCGATTCCCGCCGAGGTCGATGCCGGGGCCGTCGCGACCGTGCCGCCGAGCTACGCCAAGGCGTCCGACTTTATCCAGAAGGTTACCGCCAAGTTGCTCGACCAGCAGGGCGACCTTATGCCGGTGAGCGCGCTGCCGGTCGACGGCTGCTGGCCGACGGGCACGGCCCGGATCGAGAAACGCAATCTCGCCCTCGAGATTCCCGCCTGGGATCCGAACATCTGCATCCAATGCAACAAGTGCGTGATGGTGTGCCCGCACGCCGCGATCCGCGCCAAGTTCTGCGCGCCCGAGCAACTCGCTGCCGCGCCCGCCGGTTTCGTTTCCGTGCCCTTCAAGGCGAACGATTTCCCCGGCATGCGCTACACGTTGCAGGTCGCACCCGAGGATTGCACCGGTTGCTCCCTCTGCGTGCAGGTCTGCCCCGCCAAGGACCGCAGCAATCCGCGGCACAAGGCGATCGACATGGTCGCCCAGCCGCCGCGGCTCGAATCCGACCGCGCCAATTGGGATTTCTTCATGCAGCTGCCGGATCCCGACCGCGCCAAGCTGGATACGAGCACGGTCAAGGGTTCGCAGTTCATGGCGCCGCTCTTCGAATTTTCCGGCGCCTGCCTCGGTTGCGGCGAAACGCCGTACATCAAGCTGCTCACGCAGCTCTTCGGCGACCGCATGGTCATCGCCAATGCGACCGGCTGCTCCTCGATCTACGGCGGCAATCTGCCGACCACGCCGTATTGTTCGAATGGAGACGGCCGCGGCCCGGCCTGGGCCAATTCCCTGTTCGAGGACAACGCCGAGTTCGGGCTCGGCCTGCACCTCGCGGTCGAGCAACGCGCCCGCACCGCGCGCCTGCTGGTGAGCGAAATGGCCGGCCGGATTCCCGTCGATCTCGTCCAGGCCGTCCTCGGCGCCGACCAGACGACGGAGGCCGGGATCGCGGCGCAACGCGAGCGCGTCGTCCTCGTCAAAGCGGCGCTCGCCGGCGATGCGCGGCCCGAGGCCCAGCGTCTGCTCGCCGTGGCCGACGACCTCGTGAAGAAGGTGACCTGGATCGTCGGCGGCGACGGTTGGGCCTACGACATCGGCTTCGGCGGCCTCGACCATGTGCTCGCCTCCGGCGCCAACGTCAAAGTCCTCGTCCTCGACACCGAAGTTTACTCCAACACCGGCGGCCAGGCCTCGAAGTCCACGCCGATGGGCGCCGTCGCCAAGTTTGCCGCCGGCGGGAAGCCGTCGGCGAAAAAGGACCTCGCCCTGCTCGCGATGCAGTACGGCCACGTGTACGTCGCCCGCGTCGCCTTCGGCGCCAAGGACGGCCAGACCCTCGCCGCCATCCGCGAAGCCGAGGCGTATCCGGGACCGGCGTTGGTCATCGCGTACTCGCACTGTATCGCGCACGGCTTCCCGCTCCACCTCGGGCTCGAGCAGCAGAAACTCGCGGTCGACACCGGCTACTGGCCGCTCTTCCGCTTCGATCCGCGCCTGGCCGAGCGGGGCGAGATCGCCCTGAAGCTCGATTCCGCGCCGCCGAAGACCGACCTGGCCAAGTTCATGGCCAACGAAACCCGTTTCGGGATTCTCCGGAATGTCGATCCGCAGCGCGCCGACGAGCTCGCTTCCCGGGCCCAGGTGCAGGTCCGCAAACACTTCGCCCTCTACCAGCATCTCGCGACTTCGCCTTCGGTGCCCGCGCCGGCCGCGGCTCCGGCGGCGGCGCCCCGTCCCGCTTCCCCCACGCCATGAATCTCACCACCACTTACCTCGGCCTGAAACTGGCCAACCCGCTCGTGGTCGGCGCCTCGCCGTTCTGCGATGCCGTGCACGTCGCCCGCCAGCTGCAGGATGCCGGCGCCTCGGCCATCGTGATGCGGTCGCTCTTCGAGGAGCAGATCGACGCGGAACAGCGTGCGCTCCACCACCACACGGAGAGCATCGCGGACAGCAATCCCGAGGCCTCCTCGTACCTGCCGCCATATTCCGAGTACCAGCTGACGCCCGACCACTATCTGCGGCAGCTCGAGCACCTGAAGCAGAGCCTCTCCATCCCCGTCATCGGTTCGCTCAACGGCTGCCGGCCCGGCGGATGGACCGATTACGCGCGCAAGTTCGAGGCCGCCGGCGCCGATGCCGTCGAACTCAACCTCTACACGCTCGTCACCGATCCGGCCCGCGCGGGCGACGACGTCGAAGCCGACATGCTCGAGACCGTGCGCTCGGTCGTGAAAGCGGTGAGCATTCCCGTATCCGTAAAGTTGTCACCCTTCCACACTTCGCCGGCCAATTTCGCCGCCGCGATCGAGCAGGTCGGCGCCGCCGGCGTCGTGCTCTTCAACCGTTTCTACCAGCCCGACATCAATCTCGAGGACCTCGAGGTGCAGCCGCAACTGCGCCTCTCCGATTCCGGCGAACTGCTCCTGCGCCTGCGCTGGCTGGCGATCATCTCGCCGCACCTGCGCGGTTCGATGGCGGTGAGCGGCGGCGTGCATTCGGCCGACGACATCATCAAGTCGCTGCTCGCCGGGGCGCACACGGTGCAGATGGTTTCCGTGCTTCTGCGGCACGGGCCGCGGATTCTGTCGAGCCTGCTCGGCCGCATGACCGAATGGCTCACGGACCACGGTTATGAAAACCTCGACCAGGTGCGCGGCGCGATGAACCTGCAGCGCTGTCCCGATCCCGCGGCCTTCGAGCGCGCGAACTACATCAAGATCCTCCAGAGCTGGCGGGTCTGAGCGCCATGGCCGACGCCCTCCAGCCAAATTCGGGAACGCCGGTGTCCGCCGGGGCAGTTCCGTCGGGCGGGGGAGCCGCGTTCCCCGCGAATGCGAAATACGCCTGGGCCCGGATTCCGCGCCAGGCGCCGCCGAAGCGGGCCGCGGACGAACGCGTCGGCGATTTCCGCGAGATCTATTCCAACCACGACGAGGCCGCGATCCGCGCGCAGGCGAGCCGGTGTATCCAATGTCCGAATCCGCTCTGCGCGCAGGCCTGCCCGCTCTCGAACCGGATTCCCGAGTGGCTGGCGCTCGCCGCCCAGGGCCAATTCCTCGAGGCCGCCGCGATTTCCCGCACCACGAGCAATATGCCCGAGATCTGCTCGCGCGTGTGCCCGCAGGAACGGCTCTGCGAAGGCGCGTGTATCCTGACGTGCCGGACGGACGCCGTCGCGATCGGCGCCGTGGAACGTTTCATCAACGACTACGCCTTCGCGCACGGCGCGGTGGAGGCGCATGCCGCGCCGCCGAGCGGATTCTCCGTCGCGGTGATCGGTTCCGGTCCCGGCAGCATGGCCTGCGCGGACCAGTTGGCGCAGTCCGGCCACGCGGTGACGGTTTTCGAATCGCAGCTGATTCCGGGCGGCCTGCTCGTGAACGGCATCCCGGCCTTCAAGTTGGAGAAACACATCGTCCAGCGCCGCATCGACCTGCTGTCGAAACGCGGCGTCCGCTTCGAGCTCGGGGTGAAGGTCGGCTGGGATGTTTCGCTCGCGCACCTGCGCCGCGACTACGATGCCGTTTTCCTCGGCGTCGGCGCCCAGCGGCCGAAGCCGCTCGATCTGCCCGGCGGCGAATTGCGCGGCGTCTGGCCGGCCTTGCCCTTCCTGATCCAGAAGAATGTCGCCTCGCCGCTGGTCGACGGGGAGCCGATCGACGTCGCCGGCAAGCGGGTCGTGGTGTTCGGTGGCGGCGACACGGCAATGGATTGCCTGCGCACCGCGCTGCGTTCCGGGGCGAAGGAAGCGGTGTGCGTGTATCGGCGCGATTTGGCCAACATGCCGGGCAGCCGGAAGGAATACGCCAACGCCCTCGAGGAAGGCGCGCGGTTCGAGTTTCTCACCAATCCGACGGAGATCGTGCCGGACGGCGCCGGCGGCATCGCCGCGGTGCGCTGCGTGCGCATGCAACTCGGCGCCGCGGATGCCTCGGGCCGCCGCAAGCCGGCGGTCGTGCCGGGATCGGAATTCACGGTGCCGGCGGAGGTGATTCTGGTGGCGTACGGTTTCGATCCGGTGCCGTTTCCGCCGACGAGCGATTTCGCGGTGCTGCAGACCGACAAATGGGGCGGCCTGAAAGTGGACGCGAACCAGATGACGAGCGAGCCGGGCGTGTTTTCCGGCGGCGACGCGTCCCGCGGCCCGAGCCTCGTGGTGCACGCCGTGCGCGACGGCCGCGACGCGGCGCTGGGCATCGACCGCTGGCTAGCGGGTATCCCGGCCCGTTGAGCCGGAAGGGGCGTGGGCGCGCGCCGAGGTAGCACGGGCCTTCAGCCCGTGGGTTTGGCTCCAGCGAATCTGCACTTCGCCAGCGCAGGGAATGGCCAATCCCGCGGGCTGAAGCTCCGCGCTACATTCCGGCCCGCGGGCACGGATGAGACCGGGCAGAGGGTTGCTCTGCTCGCGTTCCCCGACCTGACCCCTTGCACACGCCTCTCGCGTTATTTTTTCGGCTGACCGAATCGCAAGCCGGACTCCGGCGGAGGGTCGTCGGGTGTGTAACCCGGCTGGTCCTTCAGGAACTTCGGGGTGGTGCCCAGCGGAAATGAGCGCGTCGGCGCAGTCGACGGCGCCGCGGGCGCGCTCTGGCCGGTGATCTGCCAACGAAGCAGCCGGGCCTCGGCCTTGGTCTCCGGTTTGGCCCGCGGGGAATCGAGCACCGCTTGGACGATCGAAGTGGCCGTCGCGACATCTTGGGCCCGCGAGCGGATGACCGCCAAGGCCAGCAGGGCCGGGTTCGGATCCTTGAGCGTCTGCACCCGGCTCTGGACGAGGTTCACGATGCTCACCCGAAACTCCGGTGCGCGGGCCTCGACCCAGGCCAATACTTCGAGGGCGTCGTCGTCGCGCGGACTGCGCGTGAGGGCCCGGTCCAGCCAGAGGCGCATCTGCGCCGCCTCGGCTTCCGGCAACCGCAAACTCAGATCGGCGCGCGCGCCAAGCCCCCGGATTTTCCACCGCGCGGCCTGCACGGCGGCGAAGGAACTTTCGCTGCGCAGTTCCGCGGCGCGCTGCCATCCGTCGTAGGCTCGCTCGAATTCGCCGTCCTGCGCCGCGATCGCCGCCAACAGTTCGTGCGGACGCGGGGAGTTCGGCTCCTGCTGGGCCAGCCTCAGGGCGGCCAGCATCGTATCCCCCGGGCGCTGCACCCGCCACCGGAGATTCAGGAGCGCGAAGTCGCGCTCGAAGTCGGTCGCGGCCCGGAGCGCGATGCGGCCGGCGAGGTTGGCCAACGGGACCGGCCCGCTGCGCTGGAAGTAACGGCCGCCCTGGAGATAGCCGCGCAGTTTGCTCTCCAGCCGGCCGAAATCCTCGGCGAAGATCTCCCGGAATTTCCGGTCGGAATCGCCCGGCTCCAAGGCCATTTCCTGCAGGTAACGTCCCAGTCGCTGCGCGTTGGCGCGATCCTCTCCGCAAATGAGGTAGTGGGCCATCGCCCAGGACTGCGCATAGAACATTCCGGCGCGCGTTTCCTCGTTGTAGTCGGGGGAGGATTCGTCGACCGCCAGCAGGCGCGACATCGGCATCAGCGCGCTGTGGTTGAGCAGGGTCACGTACAGGTCCTTCGGGCGCCCATACTCGACGGTGCCGCCGTTGACGCGGAACGTGGAGAAGACCTCGGCCAGGCCTTCGTTGAGCCACGTCGGCAGCTTCAATCCGCGGGTGTGCAGCAGCAGATGCACATACTCGTGCAGGACGGTCTCCAGCGGGTCGTCCCACTCCCCGTCCGCCGAAGCGAGCGTCAGCGCAATCACGACCTCGTCTTTGCCGCCCACGAAGTAACCGCTGACCTCCTTGGGTTTGCCCTCGTAGAGCGGTTTGTAGGGCGTGAACGCGCGATCCGAATCGAACAGCATCACCGTGACACGGGGCTCGTGCGCGGGCTGGAGCGCAAAGGTCGCGATGAAGCTCGCGCGAAACTGCTCCAGCAGGACGATGACCTCGCGCGTCTTTTTCTCGGAGGCCGAACTGAACACCTCGAAGTGCTGGGTGCGCGCGGTGCGCCATTGCTCGCGGGCTGCTGCGTCGGATCCGGAAGCCAGAAAAAGGCAGCACAAGGCAACGGGCAGAGTCAAACGGCGGAACATCGGGATGACGGTGGCGGAAATCGTGGCCGACGGGTTTGATCGCGCAACCTTCGAAACCGCTGCAGCAGCCGGACGGCGATGGAGCGCAATTCGCGACTCGGTAGTTTGGGAAGCAACTCCCGCGTCTCGGGAAAACGGGGTGGAGCGGTGCCGCTTTGCGAGTTGAGACCTGTCCCCCTCGGAAAGCTCAAACACGCGGGCTGAAGCACCGCGCCACGTTTCGGGAAATCGCGTACCGTGGTCTCCCTAGCGTTGGCCGGCGGTGCCGAATTCGGCGCGCAGGGCACGGAAGCGCTCCCGGGCATCGGTGTGGGCGGCGGCAAGTTGCTCGAAGTCCAGGCCGAGGCCGGCGAGGGCGGAGCCGACGGCGGCGTCCGGCCGAAGCGGCAGGCTGAAGTCGCAGCCGCTGGTCTCGAGCACGAGGTTCGTCAGGCGCAGAACTGCGGTGAGATCCGCAGCGGTGGCGACGGCGTCGCCTTGCCCGGCGACGGCAACGCACACGCCGTCGGGAAAGCCCCATTGGCGCAGGAGGGCCGCGCCGATTTCGGGATGCTCGTGGCCGCAGGCGCTCCGCTCCCAGTCCCGGACGGGCACGGTGCAGTCCCATTGCGCCGCATCGCCTTCGGCGGACAGCGCGTGGTCGATCACGACCATCCCGATCTCGCGCATCAGACCGGCAAGGTAGGCTTCGTCGGCCGGGAGGCCGCAGGTGCGGGCCAGGGTTTCGGCGAGCAAGGCGGCGGCGATGCCGGATTCCCAGAACACCTCGGGCGGGATCCGGTAATGGCGGAGCTCGCGCCGGTAAACAGCTTCGGCGATGCAGCAGCTGACGATGCGCATGATCTCCCGCAAACCGACCCGCTGGATGGCCTCGACGAGGGTGGCGCTCGGCGTGCGGACGTTGAAACAGGGGCTGTTGCTGAGGCGGATGACGGTGCTGACGAGCGACGGATCCAGCACGAGAATGGCGGCGAGATCCTCGATGGACGCGTCGGGATCGCGGACCTTGGCGGCGGCGCGGGCCATGACCTGCGGCAGGGGAAAAAGCCCCGCCACGCGGGGGAGATGGCGGGAGAGGTCGTAAGGTGCAGCCATGGGCAAAGCTTCAGGGGCGCGGAAGGGCCGGCGCGCGGGATTCGCGCTGGCGGTTGGCGCGGCGTCCGCTGTGATCCGACGGCGGCGCGAGTCGCCGTGACGTTGCATCCCGCATATGCGCATCCTCGCCCTCTCCGACCTGCATTTCAACCGGCAACAACTCGGTTGGGTGACGCTGCCGCCGCCGGGGTTCGATCTCGTGGTGATCGCGGGTGATCTGCTCGACTTGGCCGGACACCGTTCCCTGCCGGATCAAGTGGCCGAGGTGCGGGAGCAGTTGATCCGGTTAAAGGCGACCGGACCGTTGCTCGTGGCCTCGGGCAATCACGATGCGGATCGGACGTCCGCCGATGGGGAGCAGTTTGCCGGCTGGGTCGAGGCCTTGAAATCGGAGGGCATCACGCCCGACGGCGGCGGCTTCGACCTCGGCGCGGACCGGTTGACGGTTTTCCCGTGGTGGAACGGCCCGGCGCAGCGCGCGCGGCTGGTGGACCACCTGGAACGGGAGCGGAGCCTCGTGCGCGGCCGCTGGATCTGGGTGCACCATGCGCCGCCGCGCGGATCGCGCATCGCGTGGACGCGCCGGGGCGATGCGGGCGATCCCTTTCTCAGCAAGCTGATCGGGGCGCACCAGCCGGCCGCGGTCCTGTGCGGGCACATCCACGAGGCGCCCTTCCACGCGGACGGAGCGTGGTGCGAGCAACTCGGGGGCACCTGGGTCTTCAATCCGGGCCGCCAGCCGGGCGAAGTGCCGGCCTGGATCGCGCTCGATCTGGCGGCGGGAACGGCCGAGTACCGGAATTGCGAAGGTGCCCAAACGGTCGAGTTGGGCTGGGCTACGTCGTGAGGATCGACTGCGTCGGGTCGCAACGCGCAAGAGCCCCGGGACCGCGGCGCGAAATCACGGCAGCGGGCGGATCCGGACGCTTTTGAAGTAGAAGACGCTTTTGGGATCGTGCCCCTGCAGGGCGATGGCGCCGCCGAGCGGGTTGAGTTTGCGGCCCTTGCGTTCGGGCGGGCGTACGACGTCGGCGGGCTCGGTGTAGTCGACGGTGATCCGGCCGTTGATCTGAATCACGATGCGGCGGTCCTTGACGGTGATCAGCGTGGTAAACCATTTCGTTTCGTCGACGGGAGACGCCGCAAGGTCGACCACGGCGTAGAGACTGCCGGTCTTGCGCTTTTCCCTGGCGGTGCTGTTGAGCTGGATTTCGTAGCCGTTCGTGAGCCGGAGGGCGGAGGCATTCGTGGCGAATTCGGTGTGGACAAAAATGCCGCTGTTGGCCTCGGGTTCGCCGCGGGAGACGACTTCGAGTTCGAAGTTTTTGAAGCGCTCGAACTCGGCCGAGCCGTCGCCGACGTAGAAGAGATGCGAACTCTCCCTGGTGGCCTGCGTGCGGAGGGTGCCGTCGGCGACGGACCAGGAATCGGGATACGCGTTGGCTTTCCAGCCGGCGAGGTCGCGGCCGTTGAACAAGTCGCGCCAGCCATCGGCGGCGAAAGCAAACGCCGGCAGGCAAGCTGCGAGCAGGACGAGAAACAGGGACTTCTTCGGGGGCGTGCGATTCACGGCTTGGGCAATGGCGACGGGATCACGGCGTCGCGAGCCGAGAACGGCGCGGACCGGACGGCGATCCCGGGCCAGTCGTCGCTTGACACGCAAATTCGACGGGCCGTATGCCCACGCACCTTGAAATCCCGCAAGCGAAAACCCGTCGACGAACGCGACACGACAGAGCGGTTGCTCGACACCGCCGAGCGGCTCTTTGCCGAGCACGGCTTTGACGGAGTGGGGATGCGCGCGCTGGCCGACGGGGCGGGCGTGAATCTGGGGGCCGCGACGTACCATTACGGATCGAAGGAACAGCTCTATATCGAGGCGTTTATGCGGCGTTTTCGGCCGACCAATGCCGAACGGCTGCAACTGTTGCGGGAGGCGGAGACCAAGGCCAAGGGCAAGCCGCTGCCGATCGAGGTTGAGGTCGAGTGCATGGTGCGGCCGCCGTTCCAGACCGTCCTCAGGTATCCCAATTTTCCCGCGCTGCTCGCCCGCAATCTGTTCATGCCGCCGCCGTTCATGCAGCACGTGCTGCACAAGGAAATGGGGCCGCAGGTCGAGGTGTTTGTCGGGGCGTTGGCCCGGGCGCTGCCCAAGATCCCGCCCGACCTGATTTTGCTGCGTCAGATTTTTACGATGGGGACGGTGTTGATTTCGGCGGGGCAGTTTGCCCGCCTGCCGGCCCCGGTCCGGGGAAATCCCGTTTTCTTCGATTACGCTTTGAAGGAACTGGTCCGCTATATCTCGGCGGGGTTGTCGAGTGCCCCGGCGGTAGCCCAGGCGGACCGGCCGCCGTTGCCCTTCCCGATTCCGAGGCGCTGAGGTGCGGGCCGCGGCAGCATGACTTTTTTCTGGAACAATCGGATTTCAATTCATACACACGTATGAAACATGACCTTGAGCCGAACATTTGCTTTGATTTCGGGAGCCGCCGCCGTGGGCTTGCGGCCGGGCGGCGCCGAGGCCGCCGATCCGGCGTTGCCCGGTGCTCCGGGTGGTTTGTGGAACGCATCCACCGGTATGCCGGGGGCGAATTTCAAAACGGCGCCGCTGCGCGGGCGGGCCGACCCCGGCGGATGGCGGGCGCCGGAGCCTGAAATCGACGGCGAACCGGACCGTGGTCTGCCGGTGCTGCCGTTCGTCGGGGCCAACGGGGCGATCAACGACCGGTTCACGCCGTCGTTCGGCCTGGAGGCGGACGCGGGCTATTCGTTGGACCGCCAGATCGAATACGAACGGATCGGCCAAAGAGTGAAATTCGAGTCGGCGCCGTATTTTCGCTTCGGGATGAAGTTCGGTTTCTGAACGCACCATGTTCGACATCGCCTTGCGCATGCTCTTCGGCGACCGCGCCAAATACCTGATGCTGGTCAGCGGCATCGCTTTTGCGACGATCCTGATGACGCAGGGTTTCGCGCTTTTTTTCGGGATCCTGAGTTTCTCCTACTCGACGATCTCCAACATCCGCTCGCCGATCTGGGTCATCGATCCGCTGGTGCAACAGATCGCGGACAACCAGCCGCTGCGCGACACCGACATCGACCGCGTGCGCTCGGTGGACGGCGTGGCCTGGGCGGCGCCGCTCTATGTGGGCGGCGCGCAGGCCCGGCTCAGCGGCGACGGCGGCACCTCGCAGCAGGTGCAGATCGTCGGGATCGACGCCAACACGCTGGCCGGCGCGCCGACGAAGATGGTCGCGGGCAACGTCCTCGACCTGCAGCTCGCGGAGAGCGTGGTGGTGGACGCGAACTTCGTGGCGCAGGTGAAAGCGATGCGCGGGATCGAGCTGAAAGTCGGCGACGCCTTCGAGATGAACGACCGCCGGGCCCGGATCGTCGGGATCGCGGAGTTGAGCCAAGGCATGGCGGGCGCGACTTACATCTACACGACGTGGGACCGCGCCAAAGACTACGCACCCAACCAGCGCAAGATGCTCACCCACGTCCTCGCCGCACCGTTGCCCGGCCGCTCGACCGAGGAGGTTTGCCGGGCGATCACCGAGGCCACCGGGCTGAAGGCGGTGACCGAAAGGGAATTCAAAAAGATGAGCGAGCGGTTCATGGTCAAATACAGTCCGATCCCGTTCGTCGTCGGTCTCATGGTGGTCATCGGCTTCGTGATCGGCGTGGCGATCTCGGGGCAGACGTTTTACGCGTTTGTCTTTGAAAACACGCGCTACCTCGGGGCGCTGAAGGCGATGGGCACCGGCAACGGCACGCTCGCGGCGATGATTCTCCTGCAGGCGTCGATCGTGGGCCTCGTGGGCTTCGGCCTCGGAGTCGGCGTGATGAGCGCGTTCTTCTCGGCGATTCCGGCGGGCCGGGTGCCGTTGTTGCTGCTCTGGCCGGTGCCGGTGGGCGTGCTGGGCGCGGTGTTGTTCATCTGCATGGGCGCGGCGCTGCTGAGCGTCGTGCGCGTGGCGCGGATCGAGCCGGCGATCGTTTTCCGTTCATGATGGCCGAATCCTCGCTTCCTCCGGTCGCCGTGCGGTTGCGCGGGGTCGAAAAGTCGTTTCGCAACGGCGACCAAGTCACGCCCGTGCTCAAGCAGGTCGATTTCACGGCGCTCGCGGGCGAGATGCTGCTGCTCGTCGGACCCTCGGGCTGCGGCAAGACGACTTTGCTCTCCGTGCTCTGCGGCACGCTCAACGCCGATGCCGGCGAGATCGAGACGCTGGGCCACGCGTTGCACACGCTGTCGCCGGCCAAGGTGACGCGGTTTCGCGCGGGCCATGTAGGTTTTATTTTCCAGCAATTCAACCTGCTGCCCACGCTGACGGCGGCGGAGAACGTCGCGGTGCCGCTGCGCATCCAGGGTGTTTCCCGGGGGAAAGCTCTGGCGCGTGCGAAGGAGATGCTCGCGCGCGTGGGCATCCCGGAGAAAGTCGACGAGCGGCCCTCGCGCCTCTCCGGCGGCCAACAACAGCGCGTGGCGATCGCGCGCGCCCTCGTCCACAATCCCGCCCTGATCGTGTGCGACGAACCGACCTCGGCGCTGGATTCCGTGATGGGGCATCAGGTGATGGAACTCCTGAAGGGCACCGCCAGTGACGGGAAGCGCACCGTGATTGTGGTGACGCATGATCCGCGCACTTACCGCTACGGCGACCGCATGGCCGAGATGGAGGACGGCCGCATCACCCGGGTGCTTTCTTCCCCGGCGGCCATCGCGGCCGCGCACCCCGTCACTTAACCGATCCTACTATGTTCCTATTCAAGAAACTCTCCCTCTGGGCCGCGTTCGTCGGGATCGCGGCGGTCATTTTTCTGGTCCGCAACACGACCGCCAACGAGCCCATGCCCGCGCCTCCGCTCACGCCCGCGGTGAAACCTTCGGTGCGCGGAATCGGTGCGGCCGGGCTGGTCGAAGCTTTGCGGGAGAACACCGCCGTCGGCGTGCCCGCGGCCGGACTCGTCACGCAGGTCCACATCCGGGTCTGGGACAAGGTCGCGGCCGGCGCGCCGCTCCTGCAGCTCGACGACCGCGAACTCGTTGCCCAGCTCCCCGGACTCAAGGCGGAACTCCGCGTGCAGGAAACCCAGCTCGCCCGCGCGCGTCGGCAGGCTGCGCGGACCGAGGCGCTTCGGGCGACGAGAGGCGTTTCCGAAGACGAGGCCGACGGCCGCCGCGACGACCTCGCGATTCAGGAAGCGCGGGTCGAATCGGCGCGCGAGGCGATCTTGAAAACGGAAACGCTGATCGAGCGCCTGACCGTGCGTGCGCCGGTCGCCGGCACGATTCTTCAGCTCAACACGCGGGTCGGGGAATACGCGGCGCCCGGCGCGGCCACTCCGCCGATGCTGCTCGGGGCGATCGACGAGGTGCAGGTGCGCGCCGATGTGGACGAGCAACTCGCCCCACGGGTGCGGCCCGGCAGCAAGGCGACGGGCTACCTCAAGGGCGACACCCGCAATGCGATCCCGCTCGAATTCGTGCGGATCGAGCCGTACGTCGTGCCGAAACGGAGTCTCACCGGTTCGAGCGCTGAGCGCGTCGATACCCGTGTCCTGCAGGTGATCTTCAAGTTTCCCAACGACCTGGCGCGGCGGATCTACGTCGGCCAGCAAATGGATCTCTTCATCGAGGAAGCTGCCGCGCCCGCTTTATGAAACCGCTGCAATTCATTTTGCCGCTGGCGATGTTGGCCGGCTGCCGCTCGGTCGGTCCGGACTACGCGCGCCCGGAGGCGACGACCCCGGCGGGTTGGCGCGAACCGTCGCCGACGGCGGCGCAGGCGGCGCCCGACCCGAGATGGTGGCGGCTGTATGGGGATCCGGTGCTCGACGAACTCGCGGCGCGTTCCCTGGCGGCCAACCAGAATCTGCGGAAAGCGGTCGCACGGCTCGACGAAGGCCGCGCCACGCTGCGCGCCGCCGTCGCCGATGTCGGTCCTGCGGGGACGCTCGCGCCGTCGGCCAGTCGCGCGCGGATTTCGGAGAACGGGAGACAGCAGAATCAGGCACCGGCCGGCGGCGGCGGACCGAATCCCACGCAGAACACGTGGCGCGTCGCTCTCGACACGAGTTACGAGTTGGATTTTTGGGGTCGCGTCCGCCGCTCGCTGGAGAACGCCGAGGCGCAGCTCGATGCGCTGGAAGCCGCGACCGGGACCGTGCGGCTCACGCTCACGGGCGACGTCGCGCAGAACTATTTCGGCCTGCGCATCCTCGACGCGGAGCAGGCGGTGCTGCGACGCACCGTGGCGCTGCGCCGCGACGCGCTCGCCACGAACCGCGCGCGGGCGGCGGGCGGTATCGGGCTCGACGTCGAGGTGAGCCGGGCCGAGACCGAGCTCGCCAATGCCGAAGCCGAGGCGATCGACGTGGCGCGGCGGCGCGCGGTTTTCGAGCGCGTGCTCGCCGTGCTCTGCGGAGAACCGCCGGCGACGTTTCGCATCGCGTCGCGGACGGAGGCGCTGCGGTTGCCGCCGGCAGTGCCGGCGGGTTTGCCGGCGGAGCTGTTGTTGCGCCGACCGGACGTCGCGGAGGCCGAGCGCCTCGCCGCCGCGCAGAGCGCCGCGATCGGGATGACCAAGGCGAGTTTCCTGCCGACGGTGCGGCTGACGGGTGCGGCCGGACTGGAGAGTCTCGAGCTCAAGGATCTGCTTTCGTGGGACAGCCGACTGTGGTCGGTCGGGCCGAGTGTTTCGCTGCCGGTGTTCAAGACGAAGAGCAACCAGGCCAATCTCAGGGCGGTCGAGGCGCGCTACGAGCAGGCGGTGGCGGAGTATCGGCAACGGGCGCTCGTGGCGTTTCGCGAAGTGGAGGACGCGCTCGGCAACGCGCGCGCGTATGCGGACCAGGCGGCGGCGCAGGAGCAGGCGTTGGCGGCGGCGCGGACGACGGCGGAATTCTTCGAGCAACGGCTGCGCGGGGGCATGATCGGCGCGCTGGAGGCCGTGGAGGCGCAGCGGACCTTGCTCCAGACCGAGCGGGCGGCGGTGCAAACGCTCGGAGCGCGGTACACGGCGAGCGTGCAACTCATCAAGGCGCTGGGCGGCGGGTGGAGCGGCGCGGAGTAAGCGCCGCCGGAAACAAGCTATTCCATCGTGGAGGGACGGTCTTTCCTCGCTGGGCGCAGGGAGGTCGTTTTGCGTTTCGTGAAGGAGTCAGGCCGCAGCGCACCGCCGGCGCGCTGTTCCCGTGGAAGTATCGACCGAGGTAGCACGGAGCTTCAGCCCGTGGGTTTGGCTCCGGCGGATCTGTGCGTTGCCAGCGATCGCAATCGCCAATCCCGCGGGCTGAAGCGCCGCGCTACCGCTCAGGAAACCGCGCGGAGCACAACCGACGGGAAGAGGCCGAGGAGCAACAGCAGCGCGGCGGCGAGGAGCAGGGCCGTGGCGGCGGCGACGGGGACCTTGATCGGCGCGGCGACGGGGCGGCCGGGGATGACCACGGCGTTTTTTAGCACGAGCAGATAGTAGTACAGGCCGACGGCGCTCATCGCGATGGCGAAGATCGAAAGCCAGCCGGCCCAGCCCGCGAGGCCGTTGAGTTTCAGCGCCGCGGTGAAGACGGCGAATTTGCCGAAGAAGCCCGCGAGCGGCGGAATGCCCGCGAGCGAAAGCAAAAACACGACGAGGCAGAACGCGAGCAGCGGGGAACGTTGCCGCAGTCCGGCCAGATCGGCGAACGAACCGCCGACTCCCGCCGCATCCAGCACCGCGATGACGCCGAAGGCGCCGACCGTCGCGAGGCCGTAGGTGCCGGCGTAATACACGAGGGCCGCGGGACCGAATTTGCCGGCGACAATCACACCGAGCAGCAGCACGCCGGCGTGCGCGATGGCGGAATAGGCGAGGAGGCGCCGGACATTGGTCTGGGCGATGGCGCCGAGATTGCCGATCAGCAACGAGGCCACGGCGGCCAAGGCCACGGCCGGGACCCAGCCGGGCACGACATCGAAGGTCGCGACGCTGCCGGCCGAAGGCCCGACGCCGCTCCAGAGCAGGCGGGTGAACATCACGAGGCCGGCGAGCTTGGAGCCCGAGGCAATCAGCGCGGCGGAGGTCGGCGGCGCGCCTTGGTAAACATCGGGGGCCCACAGATGGAAGGGGGCGGCGGCGGCTTTGAAACCGAAGGCGACCACCGTCATCAGCACCGCGGCGAGCAGCAGCGGGCTCATGGCTTGCACGCTGAGTTGGCGGGCGATCTCGGGCAGCGCGATCGAGCCGGTCAGACCGTAGAGCAGGCTGAAGCCGAAGAGGAGAAACGCGGCCGAGATGCCGCCGAGCAGAAAGTATTTCAGCGCCGCCTCGGCGGACTCCGGCCGCGAGCGGTCGAAACCGGCCAGAATATAGAGCGAGAGACTCGCCAGCTCGAGGGCCAGGAACGCGACGAGCAATTGCTGCGCGATCGCCATGAGCGTGAAGCCGGTGGTCGCGAGCAGGACGATGGCGACGTACTCGGCCGGTTGCTTCACCCTGGTAACACCGGGCAGCAGGGCCAAGGTCAGGGCCGTCAAGAGGAGCACACCGACCCGCGTGGCCAGTGCCAGAGAGTCGAGAATGAAGACACCGCCGAAGACTTCGCCGTCGATGCGCGCGTCGTAGCTGTGGTACACGGCTGCCGCGACGGCGAGCAGGCCGAGGACGGTGGCGTACACGGTGCGTTGCGCGAGATCGTGGCGGCGGCCGACGACGAGGTCGAAGCCGAGCACCACGAGGGCGCCGAGCACGAGCGAGGCCTCGGGCAGCAAGGCGTGGAGGAGGGAGAGGTAGTTGGGCGTCACAGCTGGCCTCCTTTCAGCACGGCTTGGAAGAGCGGCGAGCGCAGGGCGGGGGTGATCCAGTCGAGCAGCACATCCGGTTTCAGGCCGATGTAGACGGTGGTGGCGATGAGCAGCAGGGCGCCCGCTTTCTCCGGCCAGGTGATGGGCTCGAAATCAGCGTGCGGATCGTGGGGCGCGGCCGAGGTCGGCGTCGCGGTTTCGGTGGAGCCGAAGAACGAGACCTGCACGGCGCGCAGCGTGAAGGCGGCGGCGATGAGAATGCCGAGACCGGCGAAGCCGGCCCAGAGCGGGGCGGTTTTCCAGGTGCCGATGAGAATCGTGAGTTCCGCCGGGAAGCCGCTGAAGCCGGGCATGCCCATGGAGGCGAGACCGGCGAGCACGAAGGTGAGCGCCGCGAACGGCATGGTTTTGTGCAGGGGCAGTTTGCGCAGATCCGAGAACTGCCGCGTGTGCGTGCGTTCGTAGACCATGCGGCCGACGACGGCGAAGAGCAGGCCGGCGATGATGCCGTGCGAAAACATCTGCAGGACCGCGCCGCCCACGGCCTGGGAATTCGCGGCGGCGAGGCCGAGGATGACGAAGCCCATGTGGCTCACGCTCGAGTAGCCGATGACGAATTTGAAATCCTCCTGCACGAGCGCGATGCAGCCGGCGTAGAGAATGCCGGCGATGGCGAGGGTCGCGATGACGGGTTGCCAATAGACGAAGCCGGCGGGGAAGAGCGGCAGCGCCACGCGCAGGCAGCCGTAGGCGCCGAGTTTCATGACGACGCCGGCGAGCAGCATCGAGGCGGCGGTGGGCGCGGCGACGTGGCCGGTCGGGGCCCAGGTGTGGAAAGGAAACATGCCGGCGAGGACGGCGAAGCCGGTGAAGACGAGGGCGAAGATGCCCTGTTGCACGCCCGGGGAAAGCTGGGCGCCGGCGGCGGCGAGGTCGGCGACGGCGAAGCTGTTCGCGCCGCTCGCGGCGTAGGCCCAGAGCAGGCCGGCGAGGACGAGGGCGCTGCCGGCGAAGGAATACAGCACGAGTTTCATCGCGCCGTACTCGCGGTTGGTGGAACCCCAGATCGCGATGAGGAAATACTTCGGGACGATCGCGATCTCGTAGTAAACGAAGAAGACGAAGGCGTCGGCGCTGAGAAACACGCCGTACACGCCGCCGATCAGCGCGAGGTAGAGGGCGAAGAATTCGCCGGTGCGTTCCTGGATGTTCCAGGAGAACAGCACGCCGGCGGTGGCGGCGATGCCGGTGAGCACGATCAAGGTGAGGCTGATGCCGTCGACCGCGAGATGGTAGCGGATGCCGAATTCCGCGATCCACGGGACGTCGACGAGCGTCTGGAGGCCGGGGCCGGATTTGAAGGCCGCGGCGGCGACGAACGCGAGCGCGAGGCCGGCGAGGGCCGTGGCGAGGGCGACGGTGCGCGCGACGGACGCGGCGCG
>JACCDS011055284.1_pt1 | contig 21728 bp, 17 predicted proteins | sample 7446441 | NCBI WGS metagenome assembly JACCDS01 (sample SAMN15323445, study PRJNA562643) | freshwater metagenome | isolation source: river surface water | place: USA:Blue River Watershed | collected 2017-08-17 | reverse complement strand
GGAAATCGGACCGGTTGTCGAACTTTACGAGCGTTACTGTCAGCGGCTTAATGATCTGGCGTCTGCTGAAGCCATGCTGTCGGATACCGACATGAAGGCACTGGCCCAGGAAGAAATGGCCGAGGTGAAAGCCGAACTGCCTGAATTCGAACGGCAACTACAAACCCTCTTGCTGCCGCGGGATCCCAGTGACGAGAAGAACGTGATCGTGGAAATCCGTGCCGGGACGGGGGGGGATGAATCCGCCTTGTTTGCCGGCGATCTGTTTCGTATGTACAGCCGTTTTGCCGAACGGCGACGCTGGCAGACTGAAATTATTTCAGCCAGCGAATCAGATCTCGGTGGCTATAAGGAAATCATATTCCGGGTGATGGGTCAGGGTGCCTATTCCGTCCTTAAATTCGAATCGGGTGGTCACCGCGTGCAGCGGGTACCCGAAACCGAAACGCAAGGCCGTATTCACACGTCGGCCTGTACAGTCGCCGTGATGCCTGAAGCCGATGCGTTGGAGGCGGTGACCATCAATCCAGCCGAGTTACGCATCGATACATTCCGTGCCTCCGGAGCCGGCGGGCAACATATCAATAAGACCGATTCGGCGGTGCGGATTACACATTTGCCCACGGGTACCGTGGTTGAGTGCCAGGATGGCCGTTCCCAGCATCAGAACCGCGATCAGGCCATGCGCGTGCTGGTGGCGCGTATCGAGGATCAGCGGCGCCGGGCGCAACATGCCCAGGAGGCGGCAACGCGTAAGAGCTTGATTGGTAGTGGCGATCGCTCGGAACGGATTCGTACCTACAATTTCCCGCAGGGTCGGATGACCGACCACCGTATTAATTTGACGCTTTACAAGCTGTCCTACCTCATGGATGGTGATATGGACGAGCTGACCGGTGCACTGGCGGCCGAACATCAGGCGGAGCAGCTCGCAGCCCTGGCCGAACAGGACTGATTACAGTGGCTGGCCGGGAACCATTGAGCCGGGCTGCAGCCATGCAGTGGGCGCGGCAGCAGGTTGATCGGTTGGATGCGCGCTTATTACTGGAATTCGCTGCACAATGCCGGCCTGAAGCATTGATTGCCTACCCCGAAGTATTGTTGACAGTGGCCCAGTGGGAGGCTTTTCAGACGCTGGTTGTCCGTCGTGCCGCGGGAGAACCGCTGGCCTATCTGGTAGGTGAAGCGGGCTTTTATGGCCATCAATTAGCCGTTAGCCCCGATGTGTTGGTGCCTCGGCCTGAAACCGAAGATCTTGTGGACTGGGCGTTGATGATTCTGCAAGGGTGCGGGGCACCGGTGATTGCCGATCTGGGCACGGGGAGCGGTGCGATTGCGCTGGCCCTGGCGCATGCGCGGCCGGATGCCCGCGTGATTGGGGTGGATGTTTCCGACGCCGCACTCGAGGTGGCGGAGTCCAACCGGCAACGTTTGGGCTTGCAGAATATCGAATGGCGTTGTGCCAGTTGGTTTGCAGGGTGGGATGTTGCGGGGGGGCTGGACCTGATTATCAGCAACCCCCCGTATATTCCCGCCGGTGATCCGCACCTGTCGGGAGACGGCGTGCGTTTTGAACCGATGCTGGCGCTAACCGATGGTGCCGATGGTCTTGACGCCTACCGGGCGCTGGCTGCCGGCGTTGCATCCCATCTGAAACCGGGTGGGTGGCTCCTGGTTGAGCATGGGCATGATCAGTCGCAAGCGGTTGCCGCACTCTGGGCGGCGGCCGGCTTGACAGATGTCGTTGGTCGGCAGGATTTGAGCGGTAATCCACGGATGACGGGTGGCCGCCGTGATGAGGTGGGTGGCAAATGAGGAGTCTGCGAGGGGTTTGGCAATCCTGGCCGCGGACCTTGCGTTGGGCACTGGCTATTTCCCTGGCGGCTCACTTGCTGGTAATTCTGCCGCTGGGCATCTGGCTTTATGCTACGCCGGTAGCGATGCCACAGGCACCGCTATCGGCCGTTCTGAAAGGACCGGGTGAGGTAACGCATCCCGCCAGTCGGGAGGCGCAACACCATGCACCGCTGTCTGCGGGAGAAAAAGCGAAGCCGGTGGTGGCAAAACGTCTTGTACCGACGCTTTCGAAAAAAGAGGCCGATCGGGCATTAGAAAAGCCACAAGCGGTGACGCCGGTGACGACCGGCACGGCTCAAGGGGATCCATCCGTAACACCCAATGCGGCATCTCGCAGCGGTGTTCAGGGGGGGGCACCGGATACGGCCCGAGATGGCGTTGATGCCGATGCTTTGCAGCGGTATCGCCTGGCGCTGGGTATGGAGGCGCGCAAAGCGCGTCGTTATCCGGAGGTGTCACGTGCGCGTGGACATGAGGGTCAGTGCGAGGTGATGGTGATGCTTTCGAGAAGCGGGGGGGCGCCCATCGTGATCTCGGGAAAAAGCAGTGGTTCAGCCACGCTGGATGAGGCGGCGCTGACGATGGTGCGTGTTGCCGTGGAACGAACGCCGGTGCCCGCCGAATTGCAGGGACGGAATCTGAAAATTCCGTTAAGGATCCGCTTCTCTCTCGATGATTTCTGATAGCTGCGTGTTTTTTGCCCCAAGTCAATCAATCGGAGCTTTAAAGCGGATGGTCTGCCCTGATATACGTGGACGAAGTGTTATAATTCGTTGATTTTATTAAGCCGGCGCGATATGCGTTTGCGTAGCGCTGGTAGATTTGCTGTTGCAGCATCGTGATCTTGAACGGGTGATGTTGCTGGTTGTTTTGCTTTTTGAGGAGCGCCTATATATGTTTAACGGACTCATCGATATGCCTTGGTGGGGTTATGTGGTGTACACGCTGATCGTGACGCACATCACAATTGCCGGTGTAACGATTTATCTGCATCGCCATTCAGCGCACCGTGCGCTGGAGCTGCATCCGGTTGTGTCGCATTTTTTCCGTTTCTGGCTGTGGCTAACGACCGGTATGGTAACGAAGCAGTGGACGGCGATTCACCGCAAACACCACGCTAAATGTGACCCAGAAGACCCGCACAGCCCGCAGATCTTTGGTCTGCGTAAAGTACTGTGGCAAGGTGCCGAGCTCTATCGCGCCGAGGCCAAGAACGATGAAACGATGAAACGTTACGGTGCGGGTACACCAGACGACTGGATGGAGCACCATGTGTACTCGCATTCGGTGATTGGTGTGTCGATTCTGATGATTCTCAACGTCATTCTTTTTGGCCCGATCGGTCTGACGATCTGGGCGGTGCAGATGGTCTGGATTCCATTCTGGGCAGCAGGCGTCGTTAATGGTGTCGGCCACTTTTATGGCTATCGCAATTTCACCTGCCCGGATGCGTCCACCAACCTGTTCCCTTGGGGCATCATCATTGGTGGTGAAGAGTTGCATAACAACCACCATGCCTTTGGGACTTCGGCGAAGCTGTCGAACAAGTGGTATGAATTTGATATCGGCTGGCTCTACATCCGCACATTGGAGATGCTGGGGCTGGCCAAGGTCAAGAAAGTGGCACCACGTCCCAAGCTGGGTAGGGAAGTCGCTGTGGTCAATGCAGAAACGCTGGATGCCGTGATTACACATCGTTTCGACCTGATGACCCGCTACGCTAAAGCGATTCGCCATGAATTTGCACGCACGCTGGAGCATCACAAGCACGACCACTCGCTGGCGGATAAGAAGACATTGCGTCAGGCCTCTCGCTGGGTGGCGGGGGATCTGGAGCAGATGCCTGTTGAGTTGCGTAAGCCAGTGGATAGTGTGCTGGCTGAAAGCCCCACACTGACGCAATTGTGCGCGATGCGTGCCCAGCTCGTGGCTATTTGGGAAAAGACCAATGCATCACGGGATCAGCTGGTGCAAAGCCTGCAAGAGTGGTGCAAACAGGCGGAAGCCTCTGGCGTTCGTGCGCTGGAAGAGTTGTCGGTGCGTGTCCGTCGTTACGTGATTTAAGTTTTTTCTGTTGCAAAAAACAACCGGCCGAGGCCGGTTGTTTTTTTAAAGGCTGTTTATGAGTGAATGTGAAAGCCAGGACACACTGGCTGCCGAGCTACCCCCTTCAGAGGCGTCGCCTGCGACCAATACGCAGCGGGCCAAAGGTATTGCCCCCGAGGTGGATCGTCGTCGCACCTTTGCGATTATTTCTCACCCCGATGCAGGCAAGACAACACTGACTGAAAAACTCCTCCTGTTTGCGGGCGCGATCCAGATTGCCGGTAGCGTTAAAGCACGTAAAGCCAGCCGTCATGCCACATCGGACTGGATGGAAATCGAAAAGCAACGCGGCATCTCGGTAGCCAGTTCGGTCATGCAGATGGAGTACGGTGACTGCATCATCAACCTGCTGGACACGCCGGGCCACCAGGATTTTTCTGAAGATACCTATCGCGTGCTCACGGCGGTGGATGCAGCACTGATGGTGATTGATGCCGGTAACGGTGTTGAGCCGCAGACATTACGTCTGCTCGAGGTCTGCCGCGCCCGAAACACGCCGATTATTACCTTCATCAATAAGCTGGATAGCGAGGTCAAAGACCCGCTGGATCTGGTCGATGAAATTGAAAAGGTGCTTAAACTCACCGTTGTGCCATTTACCTGGCCTGTAGGCATGGGCAAACGTTTCGCGGGCGTGTATGACATTCGTAACGATCAGATGCGCCTGTTCCGTTCCGGTAAGGATCGACTGGAAACAGAGTCAGAAACCTTGCAGGGTTTTGATCATCCGCAGCTGGCAGACCGTTTCGGGGCCGAGTTTGAACAAGCCCAGTCCGAAGTCGAATTGATTAGCGGTGCCTCCGAAGAGTTTGATAAAGAGGCCTTCCTGCGTGGCGAACAAACCCCGTTGTTCTTTGGTTCGGCCATTAACAACTTTGGCGTCAAGGAGGTTCTGGATGCCCTGTCGGAGCTGGCGCCAGCGCCTAAGTCGCGTGCCGCCATTCAGCGCGTGGTGCATCCGGAAGAGCCGGCGTTTTCGGGCGTGGTTTTCAAAGTGCAGGCCAATATGGATCCGGCGCACCGGGATCGTATTGCCTTTGTGCGCATTTGCTCTGGCAAGTTCACGCGTGGGATGCAACTAAAGATCGGGCGTACGGGCAAGAGCATTCGCACTGCCAGTGCCATGTCGTTCCTGTCACAGCGGCGTGAGCTGCTGGAAGAAGCGTATGCCGGTGACATCATTGGTATTCCCAATCATGGTCTATTGCAGTTGGGGGACACGCTCACCGAAGGCGAAAAACTTCAGTACACGGGTTTGCCGTTTTTTGCGCCGGAAATTTTCCAGGCCGTGGAAGTGGCTGATCCGATGCGCGCCAAGCAATTACGCACCGGGCTGATGCAACTCGGTGAAGAAGGTGCAATCCAGGTCTTCCGTCCGCATGATGGCGGATCGCTCTTGCTGGGTGCCGTGGGTACACTGCAGTTTGAAGTGGTGGCGCATCGCTTGAAGCATGAGTACGGTGTAGAGGCGCGCCTCATGCCAACTAAATATCGACTCGCAAGATGGGTGACAGCAGACGATCCGGCAGAGCTCAAGCAGTTCATTGATTTCAACGCCTATCGTATTGCTTATGACGTTGTAGAGGCACCGACGTTCCTAGCCTCCTATCAGGGTGAGCTGGTCATTCCGGAGCGCTGGAAAACCATCAAATACCACGCGCTGCGTGAGCATGCCGGTCTGATGTTCCAGAGCAAGCTGGCGGGGTAGTGTGGATAAGCTGCTGTTCTATGTGAGCAGCTTGCGCCAAAGACAAAGCCCACCTCAAGGGTGGGCTTTGTTGCGTTTGGGATGCGCGCAGCTTACTTAAGCTTGGTTTCCTTGTACGCCACGTGCTTGCGAGCTTTCGGGTCGTACTTAGTGATTTCCAGCTTTTCAGGCGTGGTGCGCTTGTTCTTCGTAGTGGTGTAAAAGTGACCGGTGCCAGCGCTCGACTCGAGCTTGATCTTTTCACGTCCGCCTTTGGCCATGATGTTCTCCTAAATTCGGGTGAGCGGCTTAAACTTCGCCGCGGTCGCGCAGGTCAGCGAGAACGGTCTCGATGCCCTTCTTGTCGATGAGACGCAGGCCGGCGTTCGAAACGCGCAGGCGCACGAAGCGGTTTTCGCTCTCAACCCAGAAACGGCGGTACTGCAGATTCGGCAGGAAGCGACGCTTCGTTTTGTTGTTGGCGTGAGAAACGTTGTTTCCCACCATCGGGCCCTTGCCCGTGACTTGGCAAACGCGTGCCATGGTTGACTCCTGTTATCCCAAACGGAAAGCCGATGATTGTAATGCCTAAACGGGGTAAAAAGCAAGTGTTATCTTTATTTGGGTTTTTTAGGGGGATCGCGGCACTTTTCCATGCTCGCTAAACGAGTAGGGATCAGCCATGCCGGCGATGATGAAATGATCCAGTAGCTGTACGTCGATAAGTGTCAGGGCTTTCTGGAGGGCATCGGTGAGCTGTTCATCGGCCGCTGATGGTTTGGCAACGCCACTGGGGTGGTTATGGGCAAAAATCACGGCAGCGGCATTGTGATGCAACGCGCGTCGAACAATTTCCCGGGGGTAAACACTGGTCTGGGTCAATGTGCCCCGGAATAATTCTTCGCTGGCAATCAGCCGGTTATGCGCATCGACCCAGAGCGCGTGAAATACTTCGAATTCGCGATTAGCCAGGCTGAGCTTGAGGTATCGCCGCACGCTGTCGACGGATGAGAGGGATATTCCCTGGGCCATCTCTTCTCGTAGGGTACGCCGCGCCAGCTCCAGTACGGCAATCAACTGGGCGGATTTGGCCGGTCCCAACCCCAGTGTTTTGCCGAGTGCTTGCGGTGGCGCCGAGAGTAGCCCGTACAGACCACCAAATTGTTCAATGAGCGCATGTGCCAAGGCAATCGCATCCTGGCCGGGCAAACCGGTACGCAAAAGTATCGCGACCAGTTCGCTGTCGGACAGTATCTCGGGGCCCCGTTGCAGCAGCTTTTCGCGTGGCCGCTCACTGCTGGGTCTATCAGTCAAACTCATGCGTGCCTCTATTTGCTGGGTTTAATCGCCCGGGTCAAAAGATGAACTACCCGCCTGAAAGCTAAATGTGGATAGAATAGCCCAAACCAAGAGCGCCTAAGGGCGATACTTAACAAAAAGGCTTTGGCTATGACGGTTTGCGTGCAAACTTCGAACGAATTGACGGGTAAAAAGATTCTGCTGGGCGTTACGGGTGGCATTGCTGCCTATAAATCCGCAGAATTGGTACGTCTGCTCAAAAAAGCAGGTGCCGATGTGGTGGTGGTCATGACGGAAGCCGCAACGCGCTTTGTCACACCGTTGTCGTTTCAGGCCCTATCCGGTAACCCGGTGGCCGTGGATGCCTGGGACCCTGAAAAGGGCGGCGGCATGACGCATATCGATCTGACCCGGTCTTCAGATCTGATGGTGATAGCACCCGCGTCAGCTGATTTTATGGCGAAAGTGGCGCAGGGGCGGGCTGATGATCTGTTGTCAGCGCTTGTGCTGGCAAGGGATTGTCCGCTAGCGATTGCACCGGCGATGAACCGCCAGATGTGGGCAAACCCGGCAACACAACGTAATAAGCAACTTCTTGAAAACGATGGTATTGCTATTTGGGGTCCCGGGGTAGGCGAACAGGCCTGTGGCGAAACGGGCGAAGGCCGCATGCTCGAATCGTGTGAGTTAGCCGAGGCGGTGATTGGTGCTTTGACCGCTAAGCAGTTGGCTGGAAAGAAGATTGTGATGACGGCAGGGCCGACCTTTGAACCTATTGATCCTGTGCGCGGTATCACCAACCTGTCCTCTGGGCAGATGGGTTTTGCGATGGCCCGCGCTTTTGCCCAGGCAGGCGCTGAGGTTGTACTGGTGAGTGGCCCCGTTGCTTTCCCTACCCCCTTGGGTGTGCAGCGCATTAATGTGCAGACCGCAGAACAGATGCGACAGGCTGTGATGGGGCAAATTGCCCAGGCGCAGGTCTTTGTTGGCGTGGCGGCCGTGGCGGATTATCGTCCTGTTGAAGTTGCTGAACATAAGTTGAAGAAAACCGAATCAGTAGCCGGTGACGGTGGACGTACGATTACGCTCACGCCGAATCCGGACATTCTGGCGGAAGTCGCCTCTTTGCCTGCAGCGCCTTATTGCGTCGGCTTCGCAGCGGAGAGTCAGAATCTGGATGATTATGCGGAGGCGAAACGTCTGCGTAAGCGGGTGCCGTTGGTGATTGGTAATCTGGTGTGCGATGGACTAGGCACTAGCGATAATCGCGTCACGCTTTACGATGAGACGGGGCGTTACCCGTTGCCTCCACTATCGAAGCCTATTCTGGCCAGACGATTGGTCGATGAGCTGGCGGCACGCCTCAACAAGCAATAAAGGAATAGCACCATGCACCGTATTGATGTTCGTATTCTCGATGCCCGTTTGCACGATAGCCCACCCGCTTATGGCACCCCGGGTGCCGCAGGACTGGATCTGCGTGCGTGTATTGACGCACCCTGCGTATTAAATGCGGGCGAAACCGTGTTGATCCCTTCCGGTATTGCCATTCATCTGGCTGATCCGGGCTTGGCGGCCATGATTCTGCCTCGCTCAGGTTTAGGGCATAAGCACGGCATCGTTCTGGGTAACCTGGTGGGTTTGATTGACTCGGATTATCAGGGTGAGATTAAAGTATCCCTGTGGAATCGGAGTGACACCGCCTTTGAAATTAATCCGCTGGACCGGATTGCGCAGCTTGTTGTGTTTCCGGTGCTTCAGGTCTCCATGAATATTGTTGATGCTTTTACAGAAAGCAGTCGTGCCGAAGGTGGTTTTGGCAGTACCGGAAAGCAGTAAGTCATGAAACCGGGTTCGGGCACATCCACAACCCGTCAGGCGACGGTGATTTTAGCGGTAGTTATGGCCGCGTATACGCTGTCGTTTTTTCAGCGTTTTGCCCCGGCATCGATTGCACAGGATCTGGCGCAGTCCTTTGAGACATCGGCCGCATCGCTGGGAGTGCTGGCTGCGACCTATTTTTACGTCTACACCCTGATGCAGGTGCCAACAGGCGTCCTGGTCGATACCCTGGGGCCGCGGCGTATCATGCTGCTGGGCGGGCTGGTGTCTTTTGTCGGCAGCATTTGGTTTGGTCTGGCTGATACGTTGTCGCATGCCCTGATCGGTAGAACCCTCGTTGGTCTTGGCGTTTCGGTGACGTTTATTGCCATGCTCAAGATTATTGCATTGACCTTCGAAGAACGGCGATTTGCATCGCTGACGGGCTTGGGCGTTTTCATTGGGAATATCGGATCGGTGATGGCAGGTGTGCCGCTCGCTTACGCGGCCGCTGAAATTGGGTGGCGGAATGTGTTTGTCGCGGTTGCAGTCGCATCTCTGGTGTTTGGCACATTATCCTGGTGGATGATGCGTGGCAGTGCTGCGATGGGGGGTACCAAGGTAGACCGTACGGTTGTGCTTGGGGGATTGCTTTCCGTGATTCGTAATCGCCTGACGTGGGCACCGGCCCTGACGAACTTGGGATTGTGCGGCAGTTACTTTACGTTTGCCGGCCTTTGGGCCATGCCCTACCTGACGCAGGTTCATGGCTATACGCGCAACATTGCAGCAACCCACCTGTCGTTAATGTATGCAGGCTTTGCGGTAGGTTGTCTTGCCCTCGGTATTGCCTCTGATCGTTTGCGCCAGCGCAAATCGATTCTGGTGGTGGCGAGTGCCGTCTATACGGTGATCTGGTTGATATGGTGGTGGGGTGGGGCATTGAACGTTGCCGCGACGATGATACTTTGCTGTCTGATGGGATTCACGGCGGCCGGCTTTAGTCTGACCTGGGCCTGCGCCAAAGAAGTCAATCCGCCACAGTTGGCGGGTATGTCCACGTCGATAGCCAACGTTGGTGGTTTTGCCGGTGCGGCGATTATGCAGCCATTGGTCGGCTTACTTATGGATAGCGTCTGGACCGGTACGCTCGTGAGCGGTGTGCGGACATACACGCTGGGAGATTTCCGCTTCGGCTTGACTCTGGTGGTTACGTTGGCGGTGTTTGGTTTGCTAGCGGCTCTGTTTATCCGAGAGACTGGCTGTCGGAATCTTTGGTCGGACGCGCAGCTGGCAGACCGAAGTGCTTAAACCCACCGGGCTACGCGTCCTGTTTTTACCCGAAAACGGCTTGTTTTAGTCGGAGTACGGTGTCGATGTGTGTTTGTAATTCAGGGGTGATGTCTAGACGTGCTTTGGGGTCGTCATTGAGCCGGTTGGCGTGTTGTAGACACCGATAGTTTCGGTACGCCTCTTGCGCGGCCTCCGAGAGCGCTTGATCAATCAGGCCATGATGTGCAGCCCGCTTGAGCAGCGCAATGTTACCAAGATTTTCGGTGAGATCCGGGTAGGTATGTGCATGCGCGAGTATCAGATACTGAACGATGAATTCGACATCGATGATGCCACCGGGGTCCTGTTTCAGATCAAAGACATTCGGTTTGATCGCACCATGGGCTTCGAACATTTTTTGCCGCATGTTGATCACTTCCTGGCGTAAATGCGGGATGTCGCGTCGTTGGCAGAGTATCTGTTTGCGCAGAGCTTCAAAGCGTTCGCCCAATGCCGCATCGCCAGCGACAAAACGGGCGCGGGTCAGCGCCTGATGTTCCCAGACCCAGGCTGATTTTTCTTCATAGTCACGGAACCCATCCAGACTGATCGCCAACATGCCCGACTCGCCATTTGGCCGAAGACGGGTGTCGATTTCGTACACGATACCGGAAGAGGTTTGTGACGATAGCCACGTCGTCAGGCGTTGCCCAAGTCGCATGTACGTTTGTGCCGCATCCGGGTCCGGGTCGTCAAAGAGATAGACCACATCCAGATCCGAGCCGTAGCCGAGCTCTTTGCCGCCCAGTTTGCCGTATCCAATCACGGCAAAGTGCGGCGTGTCGGTATGGCGTTTACTGAGTTTCTCCCAGGTGAGTTTGATGGTCCGGTCAACAATGATATCGGCCAGCTCCGAGAGGAAATCAGAAATGCGCTCCAGGGAGTGCAGCCCTGCCAGATCCTGAACCAGCAAGCGGAATAGCTGCGCATGATGCATTTCGCGCAAGATATTCATTTCAGTTTCGGTGTCGCCATGGGCTTCTGACAGGGCGCGGTCCAGCTCTTCACGGTACGCGTTGAAATCGGTTGCGCTTTCCAGTAGTCGTTGATCCAAGAGTTCATCAAGTAGGAGCGGGTGTCGCGTCAGGAACTGGGCGCCCCAACTCGAGGCACCGACCAGATCGGCAACACGCCTGAGTGCCTGCGGATATTGTTGTAGTAGTGCAAGGTAGGCGCCACGGCCAGAGATGGATTCAAGAAAATCCAACCCACGCAGCAGCGATTGATCAGGCGCATTGGTTTTTCCGGCAATGCCGATCAGGCTGCATGCAGCAGCATCAAGCCGCTCCCGATTGTTTGCGGGAAGCTGTTGATAACGTCCGGCCAGCGTGAGGCGTTTAATGCGTTCGATGATGATGGCGGCATTCTGGTAACCGAGGTTTGTCAGTAGCGCGTTGGCCTCTTCCTCGGGCGCGGTGCCTTGCCAGATGGTGATCAGCGTTTGTGTACCATCGTGATCGGTCGGATCGGAGAAGACAGCCTGAAAGTGCTTGCTCACGATATCTCGATGTTGGTTCAGTGCGGCATAGAGACTGCTCCAATTCTCGTACCCCATGCTTTCAGCAAGCAAGGCACGGTCATCTGGCGCGTCGGGCAACATGTGCGTTTGTGCGTCATCAAGATACTGAAGCCGGTGCTCTAGACGACGCAGAAAAACATAGGCTTCGATCAGAGCCTGTACTTCATCCGTTGAAAGTTGGCCTGTTTGAGCAAGGCGTCGCAAGACCAGGAGTGTTGGTCGGATTTGTAATGTGCTGTCACGGCCACCACGGATTAGCTGAAATACCTGGGCAATGAATTCGATTTCTCGAATGCCGCCGGGTCCCAGCTTGATGTGTTCTGTCCGATCCTTGCGCGTTACTTCCTGCCGGATCTGTGCATGCAATGCACGCATGGCATTGATGGCGCCAAAATCCAGGTACTTCCGGAAAATGAAAGGGCGTGCGATGCCGGTCGTCATTGTGGGATGGCAGGCGGGATCTGCGTCATTCATGACGCGCGCCTTGATCCAGGCATAACGTTCCCATTCCCGGCCCTGCGTGATGAAGTAGTTCTCCAACATGTCGCTAGAGCAGACCAGTGGGCCCGAGTCGCCATTCGGGCGTAGGCGCATGTCAACCCGGAAAACCTGTCCGTCGGCGGTTATGTCGTTCAGGCTGGCAATCAGGCGTTTGCCCAGGCGTGTGAAGAAGTCGTAGTTGTCGATTTTGCCCGAGCCATCGTCACGGCCCGTTGTTTCGCCCTCTTCCGGATACACGAAAATATAATCGACATCTGATGACACGTTTAGTTCGCGACCGCCGAGTTTGCCCATGCCAATCATGGCCAGATGCAGCACCGCTCCGTCACTGCCAAGGGGTTCGCCGTAGCGTTTGGCGAGTTCGTGATGCAGATGATTGAGCGCGAACAGGGTGGTAACGTCCGCCAGTACTGTCATCGTTTCAACAATTTCGGCCAGCGAAGCGCCGTCGGCAATGTCCCGGATGATCAGATGCGCCATCACACGCTGGCGGAGGCTACGTAACGCTTTCTGTAATGCATCATCACCCTGGTTTGATGGGTCGTTGGCCATCGCCGTTGCAAGAAAACCACGCATGCCATCTGCACTAAGCGCGGTGCTATCGTGCTCGGTAAGCCAGTTGCTGATGTCTGGCCGCGCGGTGAGCAGCTGTTCTAGATAGCGGCTATGTCGCCGCGCAAATCTCACCCGGTCATGGAATGAACAGGTTTTGACGGGGCTGAAATGAGTCTGACCGGCTTCGGGAATCGTGGCAAGCGGAAAGGGCATGGATTTCCATTCAAAAGGCAGGCGGCAGACTTGATCTGACGCATTGAGAGGCTTCATATAAAATTGTGGCACTAAGCAGCCTACTGGTCCATCATGGCAAGGCGGTCCTGCAAGTTTGATTATTTATTTTGGTGGCATTGTTGCGACAATTTCTGTCTCGTTCGTCCGGTTTGTTTAAGGTGCCTCTCGAAGGCCTTCGTGTGCTGTTTTCAAAAAAATGGTTCCGCAGGGGTGTTGCCGGCGTTATCGCGGGGGTTGTGGGATTGTGGATGCTCGCTGCATGCCTCTTGCAGTTCTGGTTGTTTCCAAACATTAACGATTACCGTGATCGACTCGCTACCGAAGTGGGCAGTGCTCTGGGCATGCAGGTGGCCGTGGGGCAACTGACGGCAGATTGGTCTCATTTACACCCAAGATTCACGTTGAACGATGTGGTGGTCTTTGATCGCACGCAGCAGCCCGCGGTGCGCTTAAGTCAGGTGAAGGCGGAAATAGCCTGGCTGCCTTTGCTGACCGGTTCATTGGGATTCAGAAGTCTTTTGGTGGAAACTCCCGACCTGGATGTCCGGCGAGATACCCATGGCGCATTGTTTTTGTCTGGGTTGCCACTGGGGGGTGGCGGTGACTTCCGTGTGGATGCACTTTTAGAACAAGGTGATTTGCGACTGGTTAGCCAGGAAGTACGCTGGACGGATGCCATGCGTAAATCGCCTACCCTGGTGCTGACCGATGTGAACATGCATTTACGCAGCCGTTCGGGCAAGCACCGCCTAGAAGTTCTGTTTGCCCCTCCCAAACACATGGGTACCCCTGTACAGCTGAAGGCTGGTTGGTATGGACGCAGCTTTGACGATTGGCAGAGTTGGCCAATCGATGTGAGTTTGAAGATTCAATCGCTGGATATGGCACCATGGGTCGCCTGGGTCGATTACCCGGTGCCGATTCAGTCTGGCAGGATCAAGGCAGACCTGAACCTTTCGTTGCAGGGTAGACAGCTGTCGCAGTTAACGGGCGATGTGGCGCTGACAGAACTTAAGGCGCAGCTTGGAGATGGCTTGAAGCCACTGATGCTTAAACAACTGTCGTCGGATATTGCTTATAAGCATGGTAATTCGGGCCTGTCGACTCAGCTGGCGCTGGATGCATTCTCATGGACAGATGAGACCGGGCATATGGAAGCGCCGGCCAATGTGTTCATTAATACCACCTTATCAGGTGATCAGCGGGATTTGACCTTCAGGGCATCGCGTCTGGACCTTGGGCGGCTACGGCATCTCGCCGAAGCATTGCCAATACCAGACTCCGTGCGGCGCCAGCTTGCCGAAGTGGCACCATCTGGGGTGATAGAAAAGTTAAAGGCAAAGGCCGTGCTTACCGGGGAGGCGGTGAGCAGTTATGACGCACAGGGGGCTTTTAGCAATCTCGCGCTAAAGTCGGCTGATGGCACGCGCTTCATCCGTGGGTTAAGCGCCAACTTTGATGTCAACCAGAATGGCGGCAAACTGCTACTCAATACGGGAAGGAGCATGTTAGCGGCCCCAAATATTCTACCGATCAATGAAGTACCGTTAGATCAGTTGACTGGCCAGATCAATTGGAGCAAATCGGGAGATCTGCTGACGGTTCGGGTCAAGGCGTTGCAGCTTCTAAACGCTGATTTGCAGGCTGAGGTCAACGGTAGTTGGTCGGGCAGTGTGTTGTCGACAGCGTCTGAAGAAGATAAAGCCGGTCAGGTCGATATGAAGATTGTTTTCGACGAAGCGAAGACCGAAAGTGGGTGGAAGTACATCCCATTAAGCGCATCGCCGGATATTTCAAAGTGGGTCAAGGGGGCAATTTCAGGTGGCACGATGTCCGATTTCCGGATCGAGATGTCGGGACGCGTCTGGGACATGCCGTACGGTGCACCTGAAGCAGGTGCAGCGCCTGGATCGACCGAGGCAAAAGGCGCTCCGGGCAAGTTCTATCTGGGCTTTAAAACCAAAGACGTCAATGTCAAATATGCCGATGGTTACCCTGCGCTCGAGAAGTTGAGTGCAACGTTTGATATGAACCAGAACCAGATCCGTATTGTTGCCAATCAAGGGCGGATTAATGAGATGCGGTTCTCTAACATTCGAGCGACCATGGCGGATGTCAGCGCATTCGAGAACCATCTGGTGGTCTCCGGGCAGGCTGAAGGCCCGACATCCAGTGCGGTAAGCTATCTGAAGGACACACCGTTAGCGGATCACATCCATCATTTTGCGGATGACATGTCGGCAGAGGGCAACGGAAAGCTCGATATTTCGGTGGATCTCAATTTGGCGAATGCATCGGGCGTCCGTGTTCAAGGGCAGTATGCATTTGTTAATAACCGATTGACCTTGTTGTCCAAAACGCCCCCGGTTTCTGCCGTGAACGGTACGATTCGGTTCAGCGAAGCTACAATTGAGAGCCGTGATTTGCAAGGGCAATGGTCTGGAGAACCTTTGTCTATCGAGATCAGCACCAACGAGCGCGGTGCGAATATTCATGCCAAAGGCCGGGCCAGTATTGCCGAACTGCGTCATTTTTACGACTTGCCCGTTTTCGAGCAACTCTCCGGACGTACCGATTGGCAGGCGGCGGTGTTGATGCGTGATGGCAAGCTGGATCTGAACCTGTCGTCTGATTTGCGCGGTATTACTTCGGCATTACCAGACCCCTTTAACAAGGGGGCGGCAACCTCGATGCCGTTATCGTTAACGCGACAGAATATGTCATCAGGTGGCCGCAAGTCACCGGGTGCTGTCGAGCAGGTTTGGCGGATGTCTCTAGGTAACGCAGCCGCCGGGCTTTTAGTGATGAATAGCCGAGGCCAACTGTTACGCGGCAGGATTGTTGTGGGTACTGGGCAGTCGCAGCCCAATCCGGATATGCTGGGGTTGCAATTAGAGTCGCTCAAACCGGTCGACCTGGATTTTTGGTTGCGGGCGATGGGCTTGAGTCAGGCTAAACAGCGTGGTGGCGCTACAGCGCGTACTCAGGTCCCGCCCCTGGCGATTTCGCTGAAAGCACCGATGCTCAAAGCCTTCGGGCGGAAATTCCAGGATTTCCGAGCGTCAGTTCAGACAACCGCTGATCGAACGGGTATCCAGATGTCCAGTCGGGAATTACAGGGTGAGCTGGAATGGATACCGCCAGGTGTTGGTGATGCTGGTGACCGGGGTTTGCTCCAGGGCAGGTTGAGCCGCCTTGATCTGACTGCCGCGACCGAAACACAGGCTGGTAATTCGGCCTCACCGAGTCAAGAGATTGAGTCATTGCCCGATTTGTCCTTCAAAGTGGAGGAACTGTTATGGCAAGGACAACCTTGGGGCAGGTTGAATTTCCGTGCCCGCAATCAGAAAAACGGCTCGAATCAGTCGTGGCGTGTTGATCCTTTCACGCTGGATGGCCCGGATTTGCGATTTACCGGTCGGCTGAACTGGATGACACGAAGCGCGGGCACGGGTAATCCGCCGGTGAATCTGACGTCGATGGATTTTAAGTTGAATAGTCCACAGGTCGGTAATTTGCTGACCAAGTTGGGTTACCCCGGTACCGTGAAACGGGGGATGGCAACGATGGATGGCCAGGTCAGCTGGCCGGCTTCTCCCTTTGCCTTTGATCCGGCCCGTTTGTCGGGTAACTTCAAGATGACTGCCAAAAACGGTCAGTTTTCAAAAATGGACCCGGGTGTTGGCCGATTGCTAGGATTGCTGTCCTTGCAATCGTTACCGCAACGACTAACGCTGGACTTTCGCGATATTTTTAGCGATGGGTTGGCTTTTGAGGCGATCGATGGGCGTTTTGACATTCGGGATGGCCTTATGAAGACATCCGATCTGCAAATGGATGCACCCGCAGCGAAAATCCTCATGCGTGGTGAAACAAACCTGGCGTCCCAGACACAGGATGTCGTTGTCACTGTGCAGCCTGCGCTTAGTAACAGTATCGCCCTGGGAGTGACAGTACTTAATCCCATTGCGGGGGCGGCTACGTTTGTCGCACAGAAAGCACTTGGCGATCCCTTGAGTAAGGTTTTTTCTTACCAGTATCACATCACGGGAACTTGGTCGGACCCCCTGGTTGACAAAGAGTCGCTAGCCAGCACTGCCGTTAAGGCTGGTAAGAGTGTGGCGGATCTTCCGGGTAAGGCGATTTCGGGTGCTACGGACGCGATAACATCAAACTCGCCGACTACCGCAGCAGATGCCAAAACATCATCTGTGACCAGCGCGGAGGTGTCCAAGTGAGTGATGTGGTCCGTATGGCGGCGATACAGATGGTGTCTACGCCGCGCGTTGAAGAGAACAAACTCACCGTTGAACGACTCGTTCGCGGTGCTGCGGCAGAGGGAGCGACATTGGTTGTATTGCCAGAGTTTTTTCCGATGATTGGTGCAACCGAAGAAGCAAGGCTGGCGATTCGGGAGACATTCTCTGGCGGCCCATTGCAATCGATGCTGTCACAGCTGGCGCGAGAATTAAATATCTGGCTGGTTGGGGGATCGATCCCGATGGCGGGGTCGGATGAACGTCGCGCATTGAACAGCACACTGGTATTTGATCCCCAGGGGCATCAGGTAAGCCGTTACGACAAAATGCACCTGTTCGGATTTAAAGCAGGTGCTGAAGCTTACGATGAGTCACTCAGTATTGAGCCAGGTGATTCGCCGGTTGCCTTTGAAACACCCTTTGCACGCATTGGGTTGTCCATCTGTTACGACTTGCGTTTCCCAGAATATTTTCGTGCGTTGGGCCACGTCGATATTCTTGTCTTGCCTGCGGCGTTTACAGCCACAACCGGGGAGGCCCACTGGGAAGTGCTCTTGCGTGCACGCGCTATCGAGAACCAGTGTTATGTGATTGCCAGTGCCCAGGGTGGACGTCACGAGACTGGCCGCAAAACCTGGGGGCACAGCATGATTATTGATCCGTGGGGAGAGGTGCTGGCCGTTTTGCCGACCGGAGAGGGATGGGTGTCTGCCGACTTTAAGCGGCAGCGGTTGGAAACCGTGCGGCACCGGTTGCCTGCATTGAAACATCGTAGAATTTGACTATGACCATTGAACATACTCCCGAGACTTCCGTTGCCGCGCTGCCGGTTGCCGAAAACCTTCTTCTGGATCAGCAGGGCCTGTCGTCGAGTCAGGTAACCGCTGTCCTCGAGCGTGTGATGCAGGCGGGTGTTGATGATGCAGATATCTATTTCCAGGCGACCCGCTCCGAAGGCTGGAGCCTCGAAGAGGGTATCGTCAAAGCAGGTAGTTTTAGTATCGATCAGGGCGTTGGCGTGCGCGCCATCAGTGGCGAGAAAACGGCCTTTGCCTATTCGGATGATGTGTCATTACCCTCCCTGAAGTCGGCCAGCGCTGCGGTGCGTGAAATTGGTTGTGTTGGTGGTCGGCAGGCAGCGGCACTGCCGGGTGCTGAATGCCCGGGGCGTGTTGAACGTTATCTACCATTGAACCCCATTGCTTCGCTTGAGGCGCCGGCCAAAGTGGCTCTGCTGGAAAAGCTCGAGCAGATGGCTCGTGCGCTAGATCCCCGCGTCAAGCAGGTGATGGCGTCACTTTCGGGTGAATACGATGTCGTCATGGTGCAACGGGCGGATGGGCAGCGGGTTGCCGATATCCGACCCTTGGTCCGTGTGGGGGTGACCGTGATCGTCGAACAGGATGGTCGTCGCGAGCAGGGATATGCAGGCGGCGGTGGCCGTACTGATTACGCTTATTTTAGTGACGCCATTTTAAAGCGATATGCGCAGGAGGCCGTGCATCAGGCGGTTGTGAATCTGGAAGCCCGTCCAGCGCCAGCTGGGCAGATGAGTGTGGTGCTCGGGCCCGGTTGGCCGGGGATCCTTTTACATGAAGCCATTGGCCATGGGCTTGAAGGAGACTTCAATCGCAAGGGCAGTTCTGCATTTGCCAACCGCATTGGTGAGCGTGTTGCGGCACCGGGTGTGACTGTCGTCGATGATGGCACACTGTCGGGCCGTCGTGGCTCGCTCAATGTGGATGATGAAGGAACACCGGCGCAGCAGACGGTGCTGATAGAAGACGGCATTCTCAAGGGGTATATTCAGGATACGCATAATGCACGACTTATGGGGGTAGCGCCGACCGGAAATGGGCGCCGTGAGTCTTATGCGCATCTGCCTTTGCCGCGTATGACTAACACCTACATGATGCCCGGGAAGATGGATCCCGCCGAGATTCTTGCTTCAATTGATCGTGGTATTTATGCCGTAAATTTTGGCGGTGGTCAGGTTGATATCACCAATGGTAAATTTGTCTTCTCGATGTCGGAGGCTTACTGGGTCGAGAATGGAAAGATTCAGTATCCGATCAAGGGTGCAACCCTGATCGGTAATGGACCAGATGCGTTGACCCGGGTGAGCATGATTGGTAACGACCTAGCGCTGGATTCCGGTGTGGGTACCTGCGGCAAAGAGGGACAGAGCGTGCCTGTCGGCGTGGGCCAACCCACCCTGCGTATTGATGGTCTGACGGTGGGTGGCACCGGGGTTGCCTAATTTTAGTTAACGCTGTTTGCGCCGTGCACGTTTGAGTTCCGGGTTGGTCAGTGATGGGCGGGTGTCTCTGCAGAACATTAGCACGCTGATGAAATAGATGCTGGCCAGTACGGATTCGACCAGCGCGAGTTGCTGGCTAAGGCCAGTGTCACTGGTGGCGCGCACCAGCCCCTCTGTTAAGTAAGCCAGAATCAGTAGCGAAGACCATTGATAGGTGTAGCGTTTACCATGCAGCAGCCCGCGTAGCGGGAGCAGGAGTGGCAAGGCTTTGAGCATCAGCCACGAGCCGCCCGGACGAATCGGTGCCAGCCAACGTTCCCAGAGCAGAGAGAGGATGATCAATCCCAGCAATGAGATGACGGCCGCCCAGCGCCATTGTTTCAAGCGATTAGTGACGATCGGTTGTGGTTGGTTCATGATGATTGCAGCTTGATGGCGGTTTCCGCCAGGCGTTTACCCATCGCGCGAGCCAGCACGATTTCTTCCTTGCTGAGTGCAGGATTGCCGCTAGATCCGGCAATATGACTGGGTCCGTAGGGAGTGCCGCCGCTGGCAGTCTCAGAAAGCGCTGGTAGGCTGTAAGGAAGACCCATCAGTAGCATGCCATGATGGAAAAGGGGCAGCATCATGCTGAGCAGCGTTGTTTCATTGCCACCATGCATACTGCCCGACGAGGTGAATACGACAGCGGGCTTTCCGGTCAGTTCACCTGAAAGCCAGGTGGCAATGGTGCTGTCCCAGAAATATTTCATGGGTGCGGCCATGTTGCCGAAGCGAACCGGACTACCCAGAGCCATGCCGGCGCATTCTGCGAGATCGGCGACAGTGACATAGGGGGCACCGCTGGGAGGAACCTCTGGTTCAGTGGCTTCGCAGACACTGCTGACACGGGGAACGGTTCTCAACACGGCCTCGGCCCCCGGCGTGCTGTCAATGCCATGAGCGATGGCAGTGGCAAGGGCCTCGACGGAACCCTTCTGGCTGTAGTACAGAACGAGAATTTTGTGCATGCCGTATCATACCTGCCACGTCCTTTAATGTGATGATCACTTTGTGGCACCCGCCAACATGCGTCCTATCTCTTTGCCATTTCTATCATCGTTGCGATTGATACGCCGAAAGCTGCAGCCGCTTTTGGCGTTGCTGGTGCGTATCCGTGCGGATGAGCTAGACGTGGTGGCTGCTTGGTTGGCTTATACGACCCTGTTATCGTTAGTACCGCTCGTTGCGCTGGTTTTGGTGATCGCGTCTTATATTCCCGGCTTCGCCGAGGTGCACGCAGCCTTTGATCAACTGCTCGTGACTTATCTGTTACCAGAGCGGGCGGGGAAACTCATTGCCAGTTATACGCTGACATTTTCGGGCAATGCTGCGCGTTTTACCGTCATTGGTATTGGTTTCCTGCTGGTGGTTGTCTGGGCGATGTTCTGGGCTATTGAGCAAGGATTCAACCGCGTCTGGCGCCTGAACCCGGATCGGCGCTTTTTGCAGCGTTTGGGCCATTATCTCCTCTTGTTATTGATTGTACCGGTGGTCCTCGGGATGGGGTTTGCCGGGGTTATGTGGGCGATTTCCCTGTCGCTGGGGTTTTTTAATGAGCCCCAATGGATGCGGCGCATCGTCTCTGGTCTGGTTGGTACGGCAACGCTGACGGCATTTCTGGCATGGCTTAATTTTGTCCTGCCCAATTGTCGTGTGCCGGCACGTTTTGCGCTTGTGGGTGGGTTGGTTTCGGCGCTGGGGGTTGCGCTACTGCAATGGGGATTTGGTCAGTACTTACAGAAATTTTCGTCATTTACAGCCGTCTACGGCGCCTTTTCGATCGTACCGGTTTTTCTCTTGTGGCTTTATCTGTGTTGGCTCATGGTGCTGTTGGGTTGTGTGGTGACGGCTGAATTGTCGGATTCGCCCGGTCGGCAGCATCACGTGAGGCGTTTTTTGTCCTAAAGCGTTGCCTACCTCTGTCATAATGCGCGACGATGTAATCCGATTGTCCTGGAGTGTTTGATGACTGCCCTGAATACAACCGACCTGCGTTCAAAGATTGTTGTGCCGCGTAACGAGCGACTGATTGTAGCGCTGGATGTGGCTGATCCTGCTGAAGCAAGAGCGCTGGTAGAACAGCTGGGTGACAGTGTTCAGTTTTACAAAGTGGGCATGGAACTATTTATGGCTGGTGGCTACTTTGAGCTGATTGACTGGCTGGGTGCCCGTGGCAAAAAAGTATTCGTTGATCTGAAATTCTTTGACGTACCAGAAACGGTGCGTTCGGCGATCCGTGCACTGGCCAAGCGTCAT
>JACCDS010129950.1_pt1 | contig 21736 bp, 19 predicted proteins | sample 7446441 | NCBI WGS metagenome assembly JACCDS01 (sample SAMN15323445, study PRJNA562643) | freshwater metagenome | isolation source: river surface water | place: USA:Blue River Watershed | collected 2017-08-17 | reverse complement strand
TCCACCTAAAGCAGATCCTTGGATTACTGGAATGTTATCGCCATCGAACTCATAGAATGAAAGAAGCTCACGGATCTCCATTTCTACTAATTCTAATAATTCAGGATCATCCACCATATCCACTTTGTTCATGAATACAACTAATTGAGGTACACCTACTTGGCGAGCCAAAAGGATGTGCTCACGTGTTTGTGGCATTGGTCCGTCTGTTGCAGCAACTACTAAGATAGCGCCGTCCATTTGAGCAGCACCAGTAACCATGTTTTTCACATAGTCAGCGTGACCTGGACAGTCAACGTGTGCATAGTGACGGTTAGCTGTTGAATACTCAACGTGAGCAGTGTTGATAGTGATACCACGCTCTTTCTCTTCTGGAGCTGAGTCAATTGAAGAGAAATCTTTCTTCTCAGCTAGACCTTTTTCAGAAAGAACTTTTGTGATAGCACCAGTCAATGTAGTTTTACCGTGGTCAACGTGGCCAATAGTACCAATGTTTACGTGGGGTTTACTTCGGTCAAAATTTTCTTTTGCCATGATTATTTAGTTCTTAATTATTTATAAAAAGTTTCAAAAATGTACTTACTGATTAATTCCGCTAGTATTAAGAGCCTTTGAGCAGGATTGAACTGCCGACCTCTTCCTTACCAAGGAAGTGCTCTACCACTGAGCTACAAAGGCTTATACCTTTTGGCTACTAACATTATTTAAGCTTTCTCAATAAAAAAATTCTTGAAGAAAATTCTCCAAGGAATTAATTTGTTGAGCGGGAGACGGGGCTCGAACCCGCCACCTATAGCTTGGAAGGCTATCGCTCTACCAAATGAGCTACTCCCGCTTAAACTTTGTAGGTAGAAAAAATTTATTTTTCCTTTATTTGAATTGTGGGGACAGATGGATTCGAACCACCGTAGGCATTCACCAGCAGATTTACAGTCTGCCCCATTTGGCCGCTCTGGTATATCCCCTAATTCTTAGTTCAACGTAACTTTTCGCTGAAATAGTTCGCAAAAGTAGCTCAATTTTTTATTTCTACAAAGCCTTAGGCTAAAATTTTTAAATAATTTTTATAATAATTTAATTCCAAAACTGAAACCTGTCATTTTAGGGCCATGCTTCACATCAAATACAGGACTTAAATCATAGTTAAAAAAGAAATCCGGAAAATTTTTAATGGCAATCTCCGCCTTAATGCCATACCTGAATGAATTGATATTGAAATTATTGGTATTCTTCACCATATTTTCATTTTTCTCCTCAATCGTTTTTGTCCAACTATCCATTCGATAGGACACGTAGCCTCCCAATCCAATCATTTGAATCGTTGAATTTTTTGAAAAAGACCAATATGGCATGATCGGAATACTTAAATAACTTATACCTAATTTATTTTTGGCATATTTGATTTCATTTTGATTGGCATCTAATTGCGGTTGAAATATTGTGATACCATTCCGATTCTCTAGAACTCGATGATGATCAAACATAAAATTATACCATTCCACTCCAATACCATAACCTATTTTTAAAGCACTTTTTTGGTATCTGGCTAAGGTTGCTGTTCTCGCAATTTCTAAATACACGTATCTAGAACTCAAAGGTTTTGTATTCCCATCCGTATCAAGGATCGTCGGAGGGTATATTGCCGTTTGAATGGCTGGCACCTCTTTTGTTAAACCATTTAAACCGAGATATAAATTGAATCCTTTGCGATTATATAAATTTAATTGCTTCTCTTTTGGATGAACCTTGCTTGTATCTTGGCCCCATATCACTTTGGTTTCACTTCCATCCGCTTCCTTTACCAAGACTCCGTTCCAATCCACATGTACTTCTTCCTTCCCTTCTACCACATGCACCCCTTTCAAGCCAACCTTAATTTCTTCTTTCACTTTTTCCTTTTCAATTTTTCCAAGGTTTCTTTCCTGAATTTCGACAACGGATTCTGGAATTTCAGCATTCTTCACCATGGCAATTTCGACTTTTTGGTTGCCCATTTGAATTTTTAATGTGGGATTTGCCCCATCCTCCGATTGGATCATTTTTCTAACTTGTTGCCATAAACTATCGCTTAAACTCAAGCCTTTTTTCTGAAATTCTTTTTCCAAAGCTTCTTTTAAGGTAGTTTTTCCATCAGTACGACTCCCAATGATTCGTTGATCGCGCTGATCAATTTTTAAATATAAGCTATCTTGATTGCTTTTAGCCCAAAGGTTTTGACCCAGAATCAGGAGTAGGATGATTAATTTATTTTTCATGATTTATTGGAATGTTTGTTTTAATTTTTCTTCAGTACGATAATAGGTGTTGGCTACTTGATGAATCCCGCCCCTGAGATTTTCAGGAACCTCTTGATTATTACTTTCACCATTCATTAAGTTCTTAATTTGTGTAATGAGTTTGAATAAGTTTTTTTTCTTTTTCTCTACAGGCCTCGCTTCTGTTAATTTTTCTAAAGCAGGACTGACTGGTAATGGATCGATGGAAACTTTTACCCATACTTCCTCAGATGATTCTTGCTCCATTGGCTGATTGGCTATAACTTCTGTTTTTTGCTCGGGCACAGGGATGATTGGGTTATTTTCTACTCGTTCATGCTCAATCACTTTTTCCACTGGATGGGTTGAATGGAATTGTTTAGAAGCGTTAGCTTGTATACTTGGCTCCTTGACAAGGCTGGCTGATTTTGGGGTTTTCGCTACCGATGGAATTAACAAGGGTCTTTTAGACGGTATTTTTAATTGAACAATAGAAGGCTCTTCTGTCTTCTTATTCCAAACAAAATACCAATTTAAACCAATCGAAAGAACAAAAATGGCCGCCCAATACCCATATTTTCTCAAGGAATTTTGGGAAATAAAGACTGGTTTAGGTTTTTCTTTTTTAGATAATTGCTCATCCAACTGAGACCAAAGATCCTCAGAAGGCGGCAAAGAATGGCCCTGGAGTTTATCTCTCCAGTTTTTTTCTATTTTATCCCACGAATCATTATGTTGATTTTTCATAGTAGTGAGCTTTTCATTTTACTTTGTAGGATCATCCTAGCTCTTGATAATTGCGACTTGGATGTCCCTTCTGAAATTTCTAATAAATCAGCTATTTCTTTGTGTGAATAACCTTCTATGGCATATAAATTAAAGATTGTCCGATAACCTGTTGGCAATTCTTCAATCATTTTTTCTATTTCATCCACCCGAAGATTCATTAAAGCATTATCTGGAGTCGAAATATCCCATGTTTCATTTATATCGATGGATTGGAAAGTATGATTTTTTCTAATTTTCATCAAAGCTTCGTTGGTAATGATTTTACGGATCCATCCTTCGAAACTTCCTTGACCTTGAAACGCATCTATCTTTGAAAAAACTTTCATAAATCCTTCCATTAACGTGTCTTCTGCATCTGGACTATTGCCCAAATATCGCTTGCAAACTGCCATCATTTTACCCGCATACAATTGATATAAAGCATATTGCGCAGATCTATCTTGGTTTTTGCATCCCAAAATAAGACTCGACTCGCTTGAATAATTTTGTATACGTTTTGTCAATGATTGAATGAATAATACAGAACCTATAGATGTATTTTAAGTATAAATGGTTGCGTGCGTTTGAAAAGAAATTCAAATTTACGTTCTTTACAAGGATTATATTTCATTTTTATGTCGAATTCAGCTCCAATTGGAATTTTTGATAGTGGTATCGGTGGTTTGACCCATGCGCATGCAATCACCACTTTAATGCCCAATGAACCCATTATTTATTTTGGAGATACTGCACATTTACCTTACGGAGATAAATCTGCGACAGCGATTCAGTCTTATGCAGTTAAGATTTGTCATTTGTTATTAGAAAAAAATTGCAAGCTTATATTAATCGCTTGTAATTCGGCTTCTGCAGCTGCTTACGACTTAGTTAAAGCCTACGTAGGCTCCAAAGCCAAAGTTGTGAATGTCATTGATCCTGTGATTGAATATTTAGGTGAAAATTGGCAGGATAAAACAGTCGGCCTAATAGGAACCAAACAAACCATTAATAGTGGCATTTACGAGAAAAAGGCTTTGGCATTGAATAAAAATATCAAGATTCAATCGTTAGCAACCCCTTTATTAGCTCCCATGATTGAGGAGGGCTTTTTCAACAATAGCATTTCGGAGCATATCATCAAGGAGTATTTAGATCAAAAGGTTTTATCTGAAATTGATGGATTAATATTGGGATGTACGCATTACCCATTGATTAAGCAACAAATTGAATCTTACTATAAAGGAAGCATTCCCGTTATTGATACCTCCATAATTGTTGCACAATACATTCAAAAGGTATTGGAAAAGGAAGAGTTGTTAAGGGCATCCAATGAAATGGGGACTAGACAATTTTTTGTTTCAGATTATACGGAGTCCTTTGAGAAAGCAACTCAAATTTTTTATGGTGAAACCATTAAACTTACCCAGTATTCTATTTGGGATTAAATTTTATTCCCCAATAATTGGGCCACTCTAGATTTGATTTTCAATTTGAATAATTTTTCCTCTTGTTCTTTTTTGCTTTGTTTGAACCAAAAGTAGGCAATTGCTGCTACTAGAAGATAAGGTGCGCTCAATAAGTATAAAATACCCGTATTTAATCCTGTCGCGATGTTGCTGCGCCCATTAGAAATCGAACTCTCAATGGTAGTCCGACACATTGCGCATTGCCCAAAAGAATCCACGGACACAATGCATAGTATGACTATCAGAATTAGAATGGATTTTCTAAGCATAGTAAGGTGAAATTAACAAATAAACAATTACTCCTGTTATCGATACGTAAAGCCAAATGGGGAATGCCCATTTAACAGCATTTTTATGTGCGGGTATATCATCTGTCAAAGCGAAATAAATAGCTTTAAGTACTAATCTAACCACTCCGATGGATAATAAAATATGGGTAATTAAGAAAAAATAATAAATGAACCTGATGATACCATCACCCCCAAACTTTGTAGAAGGGTTCGAAATATGGTAAAGAATATATAATATCAAAAATGCCGCACCTTGAACAAAGGAAAGTCCCATGAATTTTCTATGCCATTGAACGCTATTATTTTTAATGGCTATAAAACCCAATACTAAACAAATAGCAGTGGTAGAATTTAAAATGGCAATGATATGAGGAATAATCTTTGTCCAATCTCCTAAAGCTATTTGTATTTGCATTCCAATTAACACAGCTACGGCTACAGGAATAGCAATGGATAGGATATTTACAATTTGATCGTTTTTGCTTGATTTTTCTAACTTAAATGCACTCATATTATTTCTCGCTTAGGTATATTTTTTGTAATACTTTCATTTCCATGATTAGTCGATCTACCTCTTTTCTATCTGTTCCATCATAGAAGCCACGAATGACTCCCTCTTTATCAACTAATACTAAACGCTCAGAATGGATAAATGTTTCGTCTGGATTTTTAATGGCTTGGTCATATTCAGATGCGTCTGCCAATGGAACGTGGAAACCTTTTAAAATGAGCGGATAAATCGCCTTTTTCTCACCCGTTAAGAAATGCCAATTTTTGTTGGCTGTATCAAATCGATTGGAATAAGTTTTTAAAATATCGGCTTGATCAAACTTTGGATCAACGGATATTGAAATGAAATGAATATTGGAATCATTGGTAAATGCATCGGCAACCCGATTCACTTGTGAATTCAATTTAGGGCAAATGATAGTACATCTTGTAAAAAAGAAGTTGGCTACGTAGATTTTATTTTTTAATACACTTGAAGAAAAAGTTTCGCCATTTTGATTGGTTAGAACAAAAGAAGGAATTGTTTGAAAAACAGTATCCATTTTAGTTTCATTCCAACGTGGATGAGGTCTTTCTCTCATCATTATTTCACCTGTTGTGGAATCAATGGCGGGAATAAATCTAGGGAGAGTAAAATGATTTTCTCCAAAAGTGTTAAGGCCTAGATAAATAAAAACAGGCACTATTAGTACGAGTAATAAAATGCCTGCTTTTTTCATTGTAGAATGTTGAATATAAATTAATATAGGTGTCCGCCTTCGTAAATCAATGCTACTAATAACCAAACAACAAATATTACTGGAATTAAAACCATCCAAATCAAGGTCTTAACTTCATGTTTTAAGTGCATGAATTCTCCTACAATGTAGAATGCTTTAACAATGGTCATCCCACAGAAAATAGCCACACGTAAGGTGTTAGCAGGCATTGTAAATGCAATAACGAATTCGATTGCAGTAAGAATTAATAAAATCCAAAATGTTCTCCATATCGCACCTGTTTGTGGTGCTGGAATTTCTTTTTCAGAGCTATCGTGTGATGTTACGTGCGATGCCATAATTATAAATCAATTAAATATTAAACAAGATAAAAGAAGGTAAAAACAAATACCCAAACTAAATCGACAAAGTGCCAGTATAAACCAACTTTTTCAACCATTTCATAATGTCCTCTTCTTTCATAAACACCAGTAGCGGCATTAAAAAATATCAAGATATTTAAAATTACACCTGAAAAAACGTGAGTTCCATGGAAACCAGTGATAAAGAAAAACAAATCTGCGAATGCAGGAGGACCATAAGGGTTTCTAACTAAATTAGCCCCTTCGATAGGTTGCATGACTCCATCTACTAATTGCTTTGCTGCTAAAGATAAATCTTCAGGACCGTGGATAAAGTGTGTCCACTCCCAAGCTTGAGAACCTAAAAAAGTGAAGCCACCAATGATGGTCCAAAGCATCCATTTTTCAACATCTTTTCTATCACCTCTATGTCCTGCTTCTACAGCTAAAACCATGGTTACAGAAGAAGCAATCAAAATGAATGTCATGATTCCAACGAACACCAATGGTAAAGACATACCGTGTAAGAAGGGCACTGCTTCAAATACTTTTTCTGGAATAGGCCAATGGCTTGTCGAGAAGTAAAAAGTTTGTGGGGTTCCTTCCCATGCTGGTTGACTAAAACGGATCATACCGTAAGTGATCAATAGTGCAGAGAATGTGAAGGTATCAGATAATAGGAAAAACCACATCATTAGTTTTCCATAACTTGCTTTTAATGGTTCAGAACCACCATTCCAAGTTAAATTTTCTGGTACAGCAGGGGCAGCGTGTGCAACTGACATGAGGTTAAAGCTTAATTGTTAAACACTAAAAATAAAAATAAATAAATCCACAAGGCATCTAAAAAATGCCAATAGGTACTGCAAATTTTAATTTGGGTCAAGGCTTTTGCATTGATTTTCAGTTTGAAAGCTGCTACAAGCGCAACTAGCAAAACGATTAATCCGGAGATTAAATGTAGGCCATGTAGGCCAGATAAAACATATACAAAAGAACCTGATGGATTACCTACAAAATATACGTTCATTTCCACTAATTGAACCCAACCGTAATATTGTAGAATTAAAAAAAGTAATCCGAGCACAAAAGTAATAGAAATACTTGTTCTTAACGCATTAAATTGGTCTTTTTTTGCAGCAGATAATGCGAAATGCATAGAAATGCTGCTTAATGCCAAAATTCCTGTACTAATCCAGAACAAATTGGGTAATTTAAACTCGACCCAATTACCTTCAGCCTTTCTTACCAAATAGGCACTCGTGAAGGCTGCGAATAGCATAATAATTGAAACGATGAATAACCACATGGTAAATATTTTGGGATTTACGGATCTTGTGGGTGCCGGTTCCATTGAATTTAGTTCTTTTTTCATGTTGATTAAAGTTTATCAAATAAGTAGGCAATTTGTACAACGGGTAAATATAAAAACGATCCAAACATCATCCACTTAGCAGATTTGTCGGTCGGTTTCATCATTAGATAAAATGTTTGGCATAGAAAAAGTGCACTTGCGGTTACCGCCACAATGGCCGAATTTATCCCTGTCATCTGTAATAAATACGGAACAAATGCTAAAGGAACCAAAAATACCGTGTAAATCATAATGGTAAACGCGGTTTTCAGGTTTTTCTTCCCATCATTGGGTAACATTTTAAAACCTGCTTTTTTATAATCTTCATCTGCTACCCAGGCTATGGCCCAAAAATGGGGGAATTGCCAAAAAAATTGGATGGCAAACAAGATTCCAGGTTCCCAACCGAATACATTGGTTGCAGCTAAGTATCCTATCATTGGGGGAAATGCTCCTGGAAATGCCCCTACAAATACAGATATGGGCCCTACTCGCTTTAGAGGAGTATAGACAAACCCGTATAGAATATAAGATAATGTACCAATTGCTGCTGTTTTCCAATTGAAATACGCTAGCATTGCTATGGCCGAAATGGCCATTATTGCACCGAATAACATAGCGTTGGCTGGAGTGATGCTTTGCGTAGGTAAAGGACGCTTGGCAGTCCTTTTCATCAATTTGTCAAATTCTATCTCCTTCAATTGATTGACAATATTCGCAGCACCTGTTAATAGAAATCCTGCGATTGAAATGATAGCAATGTTGATAAATGAAACCTCTCTTTGACCCAATATATAGCCAAAAGTTCCCGAAAAGGCTACCGTCATAGATAGTCTTGTTTTCAGTAAGGCAATATAAGGTTTCATTTTAGTCATTTTTTAAAACTAATAAAGCTTTTATGTGAAGTCCTAAAATTAATAAGGACAAGGTAAGGTGAATAGGCTGACTACCCAATGGTAAGGCAAAATAGGCCATCAAGATTCCGCTCAATATAGAAATGGCCAAAAATGCAAGCAAAGTTCTCTTATAGGTAACTTCAAAGGTAGTCGTATTGTTTACCGCTCTATATAAAAGAATAGATAAAAATAGTATAAGCCAAGTAAAACTTCTGTGAATTATATAAACCAAGCCTAATTGATCAATCCAAAGATGTTTATTATTCTCGCCAACTGCTAAGATAACATGATCCATGTTCTCTCTTACTTGGGTCCCTAGTATAATTTGTATGGCAATAACGAATAAATTTACGATCATCAACTTTCTGATGTTAGGTTCAGTATGTATCCTTTCCACATCCCAATAAATGGCTTTCATTAAAAAAAAGATGACTGCGATTGTCAAAACCATGTGAGCCGTAACAACTCCTGGCAATAAGAACGAATCCACCACAAATTTTCCTAATACTGCATTTGCAATCACAAAGAATAAAGCGAATAGACTATAAAGAAATACTTGTCGCTTTTCTTTTAAAGCAAGGAGGGTGGTTAATAAAACGGATAATCCTGTTAAAGCACCCAATAATCGATTAAGGTATTCTATCCAAGTTTTAGTAGGATTGAACAGCACTTCACCATGCAATTTTTCTTTGTATATTTCTTGATAATTGAATGGTAATTGAGAAACTTCCGTGGGAGGAATAAATCTACCAAAGCATTTAGGCCAATCGGGGCAACCCATACCTGAGCCCGTGCTTCTTACGATACCACCGGCTAGTATTAATAGATACACTAAAGTTAAAGAAATTAACCCGAACGTTTTAAATTTCATTTTGGCAGAAAAAAAGGATGCATCCAAATGAGACCATTTCGATGCATCCTTGATATTGTTTACTATTAACGATTGTAACTCTCGTTCTGTGCTGCTAATAAACCTTCAATATCTTTTTCCATTGCAATCTCTTCGGTTTCTTCAGGAAGATTTGATTCTGGAGTTGCAGAGTAAGGTACATTTTGCGGAATAAAATCTGTTGCAGATCCTGGTTTGCTATAATCATATGGCCAACGATAAACTGCTGGAATTTCTCCCGGCCAGTTACCGTGTCCTGGTTCTACTGGTGTTGTCCACTCCAATGTATTCGAGTTCCAAGGATTTTCTGTTGCTTTTTTACCCTTAAACATAGAGTAGAAGAAGTTGATAAAGAAAATTGCTTGTGCAGAAAAAGTTACAATTGCTGCGATGGAGATGAATGCATTTAAATCGGTAAATGCTGCTGCTGAATCATTTCCTAAAGCGGTAAAGGAATAATATCTTCTTGGGAAACCTGCAATACCTGTGTAGTGCATTGGGAAAAATACAGCATATACACCTACAAATGTGAACCAGAAGTGAACATAACCAGCGGTTTTATTCATCATTCTACCGAACATTTTTGGATACCAATGGTAAACCCCTGCCATTAAACCAAAGAATGAGGCAGCACCCATTACTAGGTGAAAGTGAGCTACTACGAAATAGGTATCATGTAAATTGATGTCTAATGCAGAGTTTCCTAAAATAATACCTGTTACTCCACCTGAAATAAACAAGGATACTAAACCAATTGAAAACAACATCGCTGGAGTAAATATGATATTACCCTTCCATAATGTTGTAATGTAGTTAAATGCTTTTACAGCTGAAGGTACTGCGATGATCAATGTTAAGAACATGAACACTGAACCCAAGAATGGATTCATACCTGTCACAAACATGTGGTGTGCCCAAACGATGAATGCTAATACCGTAATACCCATCATTGAACCAATCATTGCACGATAACCGAAGATTGGTTTTCTTGAATTGGTAGCGATGATTTCTGAGGTCATACCTAATGCAGGAAGTAAAACGATATATACCTCTGGGTGACCAAGGAACCAAAATAAGTGTTGGTATAAAATTGGGCTTCCTCCCATGTTAGGTAAAGCTTGACCTTGAATATAGATTTCTGAAAGGTAGAATGAAGTACCAAAGCTTCTGTCAAAAATCAATAATAAAGCAGCTGATAATAATACTGGGAAAGATAACAATCCTAAAACAGCCGTAAAGAAAAATGCCCAAATTGTTAATGGCATTCTTGTGAAAGTCATTCCTCTAGTACGTAAATTGATTACCGTACAGATATAATTGATACCTCCCATCAAAGAGGATACAATAAAGAAAGCCATACTCGTTAACCATAGAGTCATACCTAATCCAGAGCCAGGCATTGCTTGAGGTAATGCACTTAAAGGGGGATAAATTACCCAACCTCCAGAAGCTGGCCCTGTTTCTAGGAATAAGGAAGCAAACATGATTACTGATGAAAGGAAAAAGAACCAGTAGGATAACATATTAATGAATCCAGAGGCCATATCTCTTGCACCAATTTGTAATGGAATTAAGAAGTTGGAAAAAGTTCCTGATAAACCTGCAGTTAATACAAAGAATACCATGATAGTACCGTGCATGGTAACCAAAGCAAGATAAAATTCTTTATCTAATTTACCACCTTCGTCAATCCAAGTCCCCAAAATTGGTTTCAACCAATCCAAGTTCATATCAGGGAAACCTAATTGTAAACGGAAAATGATGGACAATGATCCTCCAATAAACGCCCATAAGATACCAGAAATAAGGTATTGTCGAGCAATAACTTTATGATCTTCGGAGAAGATGTATTTTCTGATAAATCCTAATTCATGATGCTCGTGTTCATGATCGTGATCGTGAGCATGTGCGTGAACTTCTTCGGCGTGTGATGTTGCAGTTGACATAAGTATATTGTTTTACTTTCTTCTGTTCTTAATTATTTTGCAGTTACTTCTGTTGCTGTACTATCTACTGAAGTAGGTTCAGCAGGTACAAAATACTTTTGGGCTTTCGCTTTTAAATTTGCAGGTACCTTCTCCAAATAATTCGGATTTAAAGTCAAGAAAGGCTTTTGTTCTGCTTTCCACTTAGCGTAATCTGCAGGTTCATCTACGAATACAGTGATTGCCATACCAAAGTGACCTCTTCCACAAATTTCAGTACAGTTTAATTTAAAGTTGAAATCGCTCTTTCCTAATTTTGCTCTCATTTCTTCTGTTGATACAGTAGGAGTGAACCAAAATTTCGTCGGCATACCCGGTACAGCGTCCATTTTAACACGGTGGAAAGGTAGGTATACTGAGTGAAGAACGTCTTGTGCTTTGATCTTCAATAGAACAGGCTTACCTTTTGGAAGGTGTAATTCTGTTGCAGTAAAGTCATCAAATGAATTCTTATCTGTAAAGTCGATGCCAATGTTATTGGTATCATCAATTAATTTATAGTTGAAGTTTCCTAAAGTATTATCATCGTTTCCTGCATACCTAACATACCAACCGAACTGATGTCCTGTAATTTCAATTACTTCTGAACTACTAGGTGCTTGAGAAGTAATATCTCTCCAAGTTCTCCAACCTGTAAATACAAGGATTGCCATTACAATCGCTGGAATAACTGTCCAAATTACTTCCAATTTATGATTAACTGGATAGAAAGTAGCGACTCTATTTTTGTTGTATCTGTATTTGTATGCAAAAAATAGTAATAGTGTGTTGGTTGCAAAAAATGCGAATGTCACAACGCTCATTGATACCCAAAACATTTGATCTGTATTGACACCGTGCTCAGACGCTGCCGTTGGTAAGAAATCTGGTTTTGAATCTAAAAATGACCACACTCCTGCAATTGTTCCAAATAACCAGAATAAAAGCATTCCGACAGCGTTTGTATTATTGCTTGAATCCAAAGCTGTTTCAGCTTCTTCGCCACTTAAATTTTTATTTAACTTCAAACTTTTGCTGATAACAACAATTGCTAAGATGAAGAATACTACGGATAAAAGACCAATCAGGTAATTCATAAGATTTTATTTTTGAATCGTTCTTTTTAAAATATTAAATATCGTGGTGTAATGACTCTGGTAAGAATGGGTGATTCTTTGCTACCAATGATGCTTTTGTTAATTCATCTGAGATGATGTAAATAAATGCAGAAGCAAATACCGTTACCATTCCGAATTCAACTAAACCAAAACCTCCGTGAGGACCTAAAACACCTGGCATAATCATTTGATAAAAATCAATATAATGTCCACCGATGATAAAGAAACAAGCAATTTTCAAGAATATACGAGTTCTTTTAGCATCTCTTGTCATTAAAACTAAGAAAGGCATTAAAAAGTTAAATAAAATGTTTAAAACTTCTGAAGCTTTATAAATTTTATTGTGACCTTCCCATCTTTCTAAGAAGTAAATTGTCTCTTCAGGGAAATTTGCATAGTAAATCAATAAGAATTGAGAGAACCATACATAAGACCAGAAAATAGAAAATGCAAACATGAATTTTCCTAAATCATGTAAATGTGAATCATTTACATATTGCATATAACCTTTATCTTTTAGGTAAAGAATGGTTAGTGTAATAACAGCTAATCCAGTTACGTGCCATGAAGAGAACATATACCATCCAAACATGGTTGAGAACCAGTGTGTGTCGATAGACATTACCCAATCCCATGCAGACATAGAGCTAGAAATACCCATTACCACGATGAAGGCAACTGCAATTTTTACCATTTGGTAAAAGTTTTCAGTTCCACCATTTAAATCTTCTTCCAATGATTTTTTACGGATTGTTGTCCATAAACCTAACCATAATACAAAAAATGCAACTAACCTCGCTATGAAAAATGTCTTGTTCAAATAACCTGATTTCCCTGCAATGATTTTATCATAGTTTTCACTTCCAACTTCTGTAACGCCATGGTGCATCCAATGGAAAATGACATCTCCTTTGAAAATAAATACCAATAATAAAATAGGGAAAGTTACATATAAGAATTTAGGGAAAGCTTCTGGAATTCTTTTCACTACTGAAGACCAACCTGCTTTTGCTAAATATTGGATAGAAACGAAAAACATTCCGATAACAGCAATACCTGTAAAGAATACTCCATTCAACCAAAGATTTGCCCAAATTCTATTGGTCCAATCATAATGAGAATTGGCTTGATGAGAAGCTGCACCACCAGATAAATGTTCTGATGCTGCCTCATGACCAGCTTTAACTGCTTCGTGACCTGCGTTAGCAACTTCATGTCCACCAGATTCGCCTTTGGATAAAAGGTAAATACCAACAACTAAAGCAAGTAGTCCCGCAACGAAAGCATAAATAATTCTCTTTTTGCCTTCAGAAGTGAATTCGAAATGCTCTTCTACATTTGCTGGGGAAAAATGTGAATGTCCCGCCATCTTTATCTTTATTTAATAATTAAAAATTGATCCTATTGTTTTTGTAATTCATGTACATAAAGTACAATTTTCCAGCGATTGGCTGAAGAAATTTGTGAACCATGCGGCCACATTCTACCTTTTCCGTGTGTAATCACGTGATAGATATGTCCATCGTTCAAAGTTTTTAAGGCATCACTAGAATAAATAGGAACCCCTTTGTATTGCTTAGCAACTAATCCATCCCCTTTACCTGTTTCTCCATGGCAATGTTGGCAAAATCTTTCGTACTGAAGCTTTCCAGCTTCAATGTTCTCTGGACTAGCTGCCAATGGATTCGTTAATAATTTTTCCGAATAGGAAATACTATCGTTTGGAATCGTTTTTGAAATTAAATCCTGACTCAAAAACGCTTGTTTTAAACTATCTGGGCCTGTGAATTTATTTCTTGCAACCGTCCCTTTTACAGGTTGGCGCATGTTCATTCCGTATGGATTGATTGTATTAGTGTCACCCTCTGTTTGAGTCATCGGCTCATAAGCTACCGAATGATACATATTGGGTGCAAATTCTGTACCTGTATCGTTGGGGTTTTTACCGCATGAACTTAGTAATCCAATTACCAATCCTGCTAAAATAACGACTTTGTTGCTTTGATTAAACATCTTATTATTCTTCTTCTTGAACAATTTGTTCTTGATTAATTATTTAACATTTACTTCAACAGCTCCTGAACTTTTCAAGGCTTTTGTAATATCTTCTTGACTTACCTTGTTTTTTGACAAGTCGATGGCCATTACAAAACGATCATCCGTAATTCGAAGGTCTAATACATCTATTTTCTTGCCTGGGTATAAACCATTTGAAATACAGAACGTAATAACCATTCCAAAAGCTGTAAATAATACAGTTCCTTCAAAGGTAATTGGGATCCAGTCTGGTAATGCAAAGAAATCCTTACCTCCGATAATCATCGGCCAGTCGAATACCATGGTGTAATTGATCAATGCTTGCGCACAAACAAATCCTAAAAAACCAAACATAAAGGCGGCAATAGGTAATCTTGTGCGAGCATGTCCAATCGCAGTATCTAAACCGTGAATGGGGAATGGAGTGTAAACTTCTTCTATTTTGATGCCTTTTGCTTTTACTTCGCTTACCGCGTGTAAAACCTCATCCTCATCATCAAAAACTCCTAAAATGTAATTACTTGTAGAACTCATAATGTGTTAATTTCTGATTTCAATTTTCTTATTCTTCAGTTGTACTTGCTTTTTTGGCTTTTTTTGCTGGAAAGTTGGTTGAAACACCTTTCATAACAGATTTTACTTCAGCCATATTTACTACAGGTAAAAACTTAGCAAACAAGAAGAATAAAGTAAAGAATAAACCAAATGAGAAGATATAATCTCCAATATCATACATAGTTGGCGAGAACATTGCCCATGAAGATGGGATGTAATCACGGTGTAATGATGTTACAATGATTACAAAACGCTCAAACCACATACCTACGTTTACTACGATAGATAAGAAGAAACTTACCAATAAGTTGGTACGAATGCTCTTAGACCAGAATAATTGTGGAGAAATTACATTGCATGTCATCATCATCCAATATGCCCACCAATATGGACCCGTTGCACGGTTAATGAACGCATAGCTTTCATATTCCACTCCTGAATACCAAGCGATAAAGAACTCTGTTAAATAAGCGATACCCACAATTGAACCTGTTACTGTTATAATGATATTCATCATTTCAATGTGCTCAATCGTAATATAATCTTCTAATTTAAAAACGACACGCGTAATCAATAATAAAGTTTGCACCATTGCAAATCCCGAGAAAATCGCACCTGCCACGAAATAAGGAGGGAAGATGGTTGTGTGCCATCCTGGAATAACAGAAGTAGCAAAGTCCATGGATACAATTGTGTGTACAGAAAGTACCAATGGAGTAGAGATACCTGCCAAAATCAATGACATGTATTCATATCTAGCCCAAGTTTTAGCGGATCCATTCCAGCCTAAGCTAAACAAGCCATACCAGAATTTTCTTCCTTTGGTAGTTGCTCTATCGCGAATGGTTGCCAAATCTGGAACTAAACCCATGTACCAGAACAATAATGATACGGATAAATATGTAGAGATCGCAAATACGTCCCAAACCAATGGCGAGTTAAAGTTAACCCATAATGAACCGAAAGCATTGGGTAAAGGTAAAGCCCAATGAGCTAACCAAGGACGACCCATGTGAGCCAAAATGAATGATGCAGCACAAAGTACAGCAAAGATGGTCATTGCTTCTGCAGAACGGTTGATGGAGGTTCTCCATTTTTGACGGAACAATAATAATACCGCAGAGATCAAAGTACCCGCGTGACCGATACCCACCCACCATACGAAGTTGGTAATATCCCATGCCCAACCAACAGTTTTATTTAATCCCCATACTCCAATTCCTTGCCACCAAGTATAAAATAGGCAATAAGCACCATATGCAAAGATAATGCTTGAAATACCAAAAGCCCATTTCCATTCTTTGGTTGGTTCTCCCTCTACCTGCTTGCAAATATCGTGGGTAACATCTGAATAAGATTTGCCTCCTGTTACTAGGTGCTCTCTTATGGGTGATACAACGTGCGACATATATTTATTATAGTTTATTACGTTTTAAAATTGTTAATTCTGCAATTATGCCTTGTGAGCTTCTTTGTTTCTTACTTTCATCAAATAAGAGATGTTTGGCTTAACATTGATTTCTTCAATCACACCATAAGCTCTACCCTCTTTTTCAACAGCTAATAATTTTGAAATTTCCGATGCTGGATCGTTCATGTCTCCAAAGGTAATCGCGTTAGTTGGGCAAGATTGAGCACAAGCTACTTGGATCTCTCCATCTACTGGTCTTCTCTTTTCTTTCTTCGCAGTTAATTTACCTTCTTGGATTCTTTGAACACACATTGAGCATTTCTCCATTACCCCACGTGAACGAACAGTCACATCTGGGTTAATCACCATACGACCTAAATCATTGTTGAAATGGAAATCGAAATCATCTGTTTGGAAATAACGGAACCAGTTGAAACGACGAACTTTGTATGGACAGTTGTTAGCACAATAACGAGTACCAATACAACGGTTATAAGTCATTTGGTTAAGTCCTTCTGAAGAGTGAGTAGTTGCCAATACTGGACAAACTGTTTCACAAGGAGCATTATTACAATGTTGACAAAGCATGGGTTGGAATACAACCTCTGGATTATCAGACGCAATTTCTAATCCGTGGATATCTTCTACCTCTGCGTCAGATGAATAATAACGGTCGATACGCATCCAGTGCATTTCACGACGGTTAATAACTTCTTGACGACCTACCACTGGTACGTTGTTTTCAGCTGAACATGAAACCACACATGCTGAACATCCTGTACACGTATTTAAATCGATCACCATACCCCAAGCATGGTTCTCATACTTGTGACCATTCCAAAGCGTAATGTCCATGGCAGACTTTTTACCTTCTGCTGTACTAATCTCTGGCTTATATCTTCCTGATAATGGATTTTTAACAAATGCTCCTAAAACAGTTTCTTGAACTACTGCTTGACGAGCCATTACCGTATGGTGTGTTTGTGTTTGAGCGATAGCTTTTTCTTCACCAGTTGGTGTTAAGCTAACTCCTTGCGTACAAACTCCAACACAAGCACCATTGATTTCTGAAATAAAAGGATAAGCATTTACACCAACTCCATCGGCTGATTTACCAGCTTTCGTTCTACCGTATCCAATTGCGATGGCGATGGTATCTGAAGCTTGACCTGGTTGAACAAGAATTGGCAACGTTACTTCGTAACCTTTTGCGCTTACTTTAACTACGTCTCCTTGCTTTAATTTTAATTTTGTTGCTGTTGGTTGCGAAATAGATGCATAATTGTCCCAACATGCTTTTGATACCGGCTCAGGGAATTCTTGCAACCAAGGATTGTTTGCTTGAGAACCTGTTCCTAAACCTACTTTTTCATACACAGCAATCTCTAAATCAGAAGAATTTGCTTTGTATGCTTTTGTAATCGCGGCAGCTGATGCATTTACATCTACTGATGGACTTGCACTTGATACGATTTCTGATGATCCAAAAACTCCATCATGCAAGGCTGCTTTCCATTGAACCGCTCCACCTTTCAAAATATTCGCTTCCCAATTACGCTCTAAATAAGTAGCATAATCTCCTGCAATACCAGCCCAAGTCAAGAAACTATCTTGTGCTTGGCGAGTTTTGAAAATCGTAGAAATAGTCGGTTGAGTCAATGAGTAAGATCCTGCTTTTGGTTCTGCGTCATTCCAAGATTCTAAGTAATGAGAATCTGGTGCATTAAATTGACACAATGAAGCAGTTTCATCTGCTCTTTCATTGGTTGCTAAACTTAATCCAATATTTGGTAAAGCTTTAGCTAAGGCAGCACCCATTGGGTGATTATAAACCGGATTTGCATTGTAGAAGATCACTGCAGCAATTGAACCTGCACTAGCTTCTTTAATGAAATTAGCCATTGCCATATCATTACCTTGACGGTAATTTACTGGAGCAGCAGTATTGATAGTTGTACCATAAGCACCAACTAATCCGTTGATTGCTACAACAATTTTTTGAACTTCTGGGTCATTCGATCCAGCAACTACAATAGAAGCTCCTTTTGATGCAACTAAATCTTTGGCTGCTTTTTCTAAATGATCTATTTTAACACTTGCACCTGCAATAGCAGAAGCACCTGTTAATTTCGCAACTGCATTGTATAAAGCAATTGCCACTAAACCTTCTTGAGAAGGCTTGTATGTTGCTCTGTAATCTGCATTTGCTCCTGTATTAGATAAGATTGTCTCAAATTGATAATGACGAGACATGTCCTTTTTACCACCTTTTTCTGAACTTACACGACGAGTGATCGCCCATTGAGCAGCGAATTCAGTAGGGGCTACCCAAGTTCCTAAGAAGTCAGCTCCTAAAGAAACAATCGTTTTAGCCTTACTAAAATCTATGCTTGGTAAAATTCCACCATGTGCTTGTGTCAAACCATAAGCTGGATTAGCATCATACACCACATGCTGTGTAGTTGGATATTTTGAAATAAAGTCGCCAATTACTTTTTTAGTACTTGGAGAAAGAATCGTATTTGATACAATTCTAATTTGTCCACCTTTCGCAGCAACTGCTGATAATTTGGCAACAAATTCCTTATCTAATTGAGCCCAATCAGTAGATTTGCCTGCTGCTTGTGGGCCTTTTAATTTCTCATTATCATAAAGGCTAAGAACAGAAGCATGCGCTCTTGCAGAAAGTGCTCCTTTTGAAACAGAAGAAAGTTTATTTCCTTCTATCTTAATCGGGCGACCTTCACGAGTCTTAACCAAAATTGAAGCGTATTCTCCACCATCTACATAGGTAGAAGCATACCAGTTGGCGATTGTAGGCTCAACATCTTCAGGTTTGTTCAAATAAGGGATGGTGTTCTTAACTGGTGCTTCACAAGCTGCCAATGAAACTGCAGCTACACCAAAACCTAACATCTTTAAAAAATCACGACGATGAGTTCCTGATCCATCTACTAAAGATTCACCTTTAGCATCATTCTCAGAGGGCATATTGCCAAACTCATTGTGGATATTTTTTACAAACGATGGTTCATTGGTTAACTCCTCAATTCCTTTCCAATACCTTTTGTTCGAATTTTCCATATAATCTTTCTTATTCAGAATAATTTTGATTCTTTTAAAATACTATTAATAATGGCACTTAGAACATTCTAAACCACCGATGTTTTGAACTTTTAATGGAGTCTTGCTATCCTTGTTATGGATTTCAACCAATTTGTCGTAATAAGCATTCCCTTTTGAATTAACATCTGTCTCACGGTGACAATCAATACACCATCCCATAGTTAAAGTAGAGCGCTGCTCAACAACTTCCATTTTCTCAATATCGCCATGACAATTCTTACACTCTAAACCACCTACATTCGTGTGTTGCGAGTGATTGAAATAAGCTAAGTCTGGTAAATTATGTACACGAACCCATTGAATTGGCTCGTTTTTTTCTAAAGCAGAATAAATTTTTTGAATCTCAGGAGATTCTCTTTTGATTGCATTGTGGCAATTCATACAAATATTCGCTGATGGTACGTTAGCACCTTTTCCATCATATACTCCTGTGTGACAGTAGTTACAATTGATTTGATATTGACCCGCGTGTAATTTGTGCGAAAATTTGATTGGTTGCTCAGGTGCATATCCTTGGTGAATACCCACTCCGTAAGCAGAATCAATGGTTGCTTTACCTCCCAATAATAAAACCAAAACAATTACTCCTGTCTTAACAGAAGAATTAGCAGCTAATTGTTTTGCGTTTTCTGCCAATCTTTGGAAAAAGGGTGTTTCTGCATCTGCATTTGCGGTAGAAAGCTTACTCAATGAATTAACAATTGAAAGTAATGCGATCAATACCAAAACCATGATAGCTAGTAAAGCAACTAATAACACTTCCATGATACCGCCTGAGCTTTGAGCTGGAGCCGCTGCTGCACCCGCTGCCGGAGCTGCACCTGCCGCCGCTGCTGCTGGAGCTGCATTAGAAGCATCAATGTAAGCAATAATTCCTTTGATTTGAGCTTCAGAGAAGTTCGGGTAAGGAGTCATGGCTGCTTTGTTGAATTTATTGTACAAGTCATTGGCATATTTATCGCCTGAAGCGATTACAGCCTGAGGATTGTGTACCCATTTCACGATCCATTCAATCGGACGACGCTCACTGATTCCTTTTAAACCAGGTCCTACCAATGTTTCATCGGTTGACGAGTGACATGCCGCACAGTTGTTTTTAAATAAAGATTCTCCTTCTGCAGCATCTTGGGCTATTGTTGAGTTTGTCAAAGCAAATGTCAACACGAAAGAAAATAAAAGGGTAACGAGACTTATTTTTTTGCAAAACATAATATTAGAATTCTCATTTTAATTCAGTGCGCAAAACTACAATCCGATTTTTTAGGAAACAATTAATTTCGCATTGATTTTCAGGTTTTTTTAAGAAGTTCTCGCTTATTTAGAATTTTTCAAAATAAGACAAACTCTATTTTGTATTTTTTTTATACAAATTTGAACAAATTATATGAATTCTTTAGCAGACTAAGTAAACAAGGACTTTTTCAAATGAACCCAATTTCTGCTATTCCGCGAAACATCCATTTTTGTATTTGAAAAGAAATGAAAATAAAAAAACCTTCCAAGATAAATTGGAAGGTTTTAGGGAGGCTTCGAGCGGATTCGAACCGCTGTACAAGGTTTTGCAGACCTCTGCCTAGCCACTCGGCCACAAAGCCCTTTAATCGGGACACAAAATTAGTATTTTTTTAATAATCGAACAAGTGATTTATGAAAATAATGTTTCAAAGGTAATAAACTCCATTGTTTAGTTTAAAAGAGTAGAGAGAAAACTGGAAAAGAAGAGAGAAAACTGGAAAAGAGAAGAGAGAAAACTGGAAAAGAGAAGAGAGAAAACAGAAAAGAGAAGAGAGAGAAAATAGAAAACAGAAAAGAGAAAATGGGAGAGTGCCTTTTTTTCTATCTTCTCTTCTCCGGTTGCTGAGCCTGTCGAAGCATCTCTCTTCTCTTTTCTTTCATTTCTTCTCCGGTTGCTGAGCCTGTCGAAGCATCTCTCTTCTCTCTTCTCTCTCCCTAACTATTGCTCAATGTAAACACAGAAATTTCCGGTGGCATACCGACTCTTGCTGGATAACCTAAATAACCAAAGCCTCTGTTAAC
>JACCDS011090804.1_pt1 | contig 21741 bp, 19 predicted proteins | sample 7446441 | NCBI WGS metagenome assembly JACCDS01 (sample SAMN15323445, study PRJNA562643) | freshwater metagenome | isolation source: river surface water | place: USA:Blue River Watershed | collected 2017-08-17 | reverse complement strand
CTCGTATTTCAAACTATTTCACGGAGCGGCCCGCCGCGGCGGGTATTTCTACTCTATTTCAATCGTATTCCATACTTAGTACTTAGTACTTTGTACCTTGTACTTTCTTCGCTTTCTCCCAATACACATCCATCTCCGCCAAGGTCATGTCGCTCAGATTTTTGCCAGCTACTTTGGCTGCCTGTTCCAGGTACTGAAACCGAGAGATGAATTTGAGGTTGGTGCGCTCCAAGGCCTCCTCCGGATTGATGTCGATAAATCGGGCATAGTTGATCAGCGAAAATAGCAGGTCTCCAAATTCTCCAGCAGCCTTCTCTCGGTCGATTTCCTTCCCCTCCGCCGCATTGAATTCGGCATGAAACTCTCCCATTTCCTCCTCCACCTTTTCCCACACCTGCTCGGGCTCCTCCCAGTCAAAACCTACGCCTCGCGCCTTTTCCTGGATTCGCATGGCCTTGATGAGGGCAGGTAAACTTTTTGGCACCCCTCCCAGCACTGAGGTATTGCCCTTTTCGGTGAGCTTGATCTTCTCCCAGTTTTGCTTGACCGCTTCTTCATCATCCGCTACCGTATCCCCGTAAATATGCGGGTGGCGGCGGATCAATTTCTCACACAGGGAATCAATCACTGAGCGGATGTCGTAGTGGCCCTGTTCCGAACCGATTTTGGCATAAAAAACAAGATGGAGGAGCAGGTCCCCCACTTCTTTTTTGACTTCCTCTGGATTGCCTTCCAAAATGGCATCCGAAAGCTCAAACGTCTCCTCAATGGTCAGGTGACGGAGGCTTTCCGTGGTCTGCTTTTTATCCCAAGGACATTGCGCACGCAGCTCATCCATGATGGTCAATAGGCGATCAAAAGCAGCCAATTGCTCGGCTCGAGTACTCAAGTTAAACATGATGTAGAAACTATCCTTTCAGTGTAAACGTTTTCAAAGTAAAGCATTAAATTTGCGCAAATTAATCGGGTATGACAACTTTCTTGATCACACTAGGCTTCCTAGCACTTTTCTTTGTTCTGATGTCCGTAAGGCTGATTTTTCTTAAAAATGGCGAATTCAAAGGAACCTGTGCATCGCAAAGTCCCTTCCTCAACAAGGAGGGAATCACTTGCAACTTGTGCGGGAAGACGGTGGATGCCACAAGCAACTGCGCCAACCCAGACAATGAGGTAGACAAAGTGATGGCCAAATTCAAGTAAGTTTTTCTAGCGAAGCCAACTATTTTTAACAAACAAAATTAAAATTCGTGTCTTTAATCAAATCTATCTCTGGAATTCGAGGAACCATTGGCGGCAAGCCAGGCGAAGGCCTCACCCCCATTGATGTAGTCAAATTTACTGCTGCCTATGGCGCTTGGGTGCTGGAAACTACCGGCAATGCCAAAGTTGTCATCGGAAGAGATGCCCGCCTGTCTGGCGATATGGTCTCTAGATTGGTAGCAGCCACCCTTCAAGGCCTAGGCATCGACGTGATCGACCTTGGACTTAGCACTACCCCTACCGTAGAGTTTGCTGTACCTCGGGAAAATGCAGGTGGAGGCATTATCCTCACCGCAAGCCACAACCCCGCCCAATGGAATGCACTGAAACTTCTCAATGCAGTAGGCGAATTTATCTCAGACGAAGAAGGAAAGTCCATCCTAGCCAAAGCCGAAACCGAAGATTTTACCTTTGCCGAAGTACGTAAGCTTGGCAAATACAGCGTCATTGACGACTACATGGATCGACACATCCAGCATGTGTTGGACCTTGAACTCGTAGATGTTGAAGCCATCAAGGCACGTAATTTTAAAATTGTAGTGGATGCGGTCAACTCCACAGGAGGAATTGTTGTACCTAAACTTTTGCGCTCCCTAGGGGTCAGCGAAGTAGAGGAAATGTTCTGTACCCCAGACGGCAACTTCCCGCACAATCCAGAGCCACTCCCAGAAAATCTCAGAGATATCGCCAAGAAATTGGAGAAAGGAAATTTTGACCTAGGTATCGTGGTCGATCCAGATGTAGATCGCTTGGCACTCGTCAACGAGGACGGATCCATGTTTGGCGAAGAATACACCCTGGTAGCCGTTGCTGATTACGTGCTTTCTCAGACACCTGGCAACACCGTATCCAACCTCTCTTCTACCCGTGCCCTTCGTGATGTCACCGAAAAGCGAGGAGGCGCCTACAGTGCTTCGGCCGTTGGAGAAGTCAACGTAGTCAACCAGATGAAGGCCGTGCAAGCCGTCATCGGTGGAGAAGGCAACGGGGGCATCATCTACCCCACTTCCCACTACGGCAGAGATGCATTGGTAGGAATCGGCTTGTTTTTGACCCACTTGGCCAAGTATGGCAAGTCCATCTCCAAGTTGCGTGCGAGCTATCCCAACTACTCGATTTCCAAAAATAAAATTGAGCTTACACCCAACCTGGATGTGGATAACATCCTGTTGAAAATCAAGGAGCGATACAAAAGCCATCCGATCATCGACATTGATGGGGTGAAAATTGAATTCGAAAAAGAATGGGTGCACCTTCGGAAGTCCAACACGGAGCCCATCATCCGTATTTACTCCGAATCTGACTCGGAAGCAAAAGCGGAGCACCTTGCCAAAAAGATCATGCAGGACATCAAGGAAGTTGTGAATGAAACCTTGAGCTAAGTTTTTGTCTCGCCAAACTGCATTCCATGAAGCACGTATACCTCGACAATGCCGCAACAACCCCAATGGACGATCGCGTGATCGAAGCCATGTTGCCATTTATGCGTGGTCACTTTGGTAATCCTTCCTCGGTGCACAGCCATGGAAGAGAGGTACGCACGGCAATTGAAAAGGCACGTAAAAAAGTAGCCGAACTGCTTCAGGCTAGCCCTTCGGAAATTTTCTTTACTTCAGGAGGTACCGAAGCAGACAATACCGGACTAGTTTGTGGCATTGAATCACACGGCATCAGTCATGCCATCACCTCTCCCTTGGAGCACCATGCCGTACTCCATACTCTAGAGATGCTTGCCAAGAGAGGACAGGTAAACCTTAGCCTTCTCGAAGTCAATGGAAAGGGAGAAATTGACCTAGCTCAGCTGGAGGAACTCCTCAAAAAGAATCCAAAAAGCTTGGTATCCCTGATGCAGGGCAATAATGAAATCGGCAACCTAAACGACCTGGAGCGGATTGGCCAAATGACCCAAGCACATGGGGCGTTTTTTCATTCGGATACCGTACAGACCATGGGGCATTACAGCCATGATTTATCCACCCTTCCTGTGGATGCACTCGTCGCTGGCGCACATAAATTTCACGGACCTAAGGGCGTAGGCTTTTTGTATGTACGTAAAGACAAGAAGATCCATCCCTTTATCCATGGTGGAGCTCAGGAGCGCAACATGCGTGGAGGAACAGAAAATGTCATCGGCATCATCGGCCTTGCCAAAGCCCTGGAAATCTCCCTCGAAGAGCTTGCTGCGCACCGCAGCCACATTGAAAAGCTAAAGGGATACTTCATCGAAAAATTAGGCCAAGAAATTCCGGGTATCGCCTTCAACGGCTGTTCGGCAGACCTGCAAAAGAGTTTGTACACGGTATTGAGTGTCAGCCTTCCCCCTTCAGAGGCGAATCGGGGAATGCTCCTATTTCATTTGGATTTGGAAGGCATCTCGGCATCGGGAGGCTCCGCCTGCAGCTCAGGCGCATCAGTTGGGTCCCATGTGATGCGGGCCTTGCAGCATCCTGCAGACCGGGATGTAGTCCGATTTTCCTTCAGCCGATTTACCACGGTGGAGGAGATTGATTACACTCTAGGCAAGCTAAAAGCGCTTTACATCCACTAGTCGATAATCAATTCCCGTTTATTTATTGTTGAATTTTTTGGCTCAGAGGGGCCTACCTAACTTCGGTAACTCTTTAAAATTTTTAGTCTCGCAAAGGTGCCAGGCCGCAAAGAAATCCAACTTTTTCCATTTTAAGCGAAAAGTAAACAAGGCTCAACAAATCCTTTGCGCCCTGCTTGCGGAAGGCAGGCTTATGCGCCTTTGCGAGAAAAATAAAAAAAATTATCAATGGACAAGGTATTAATGTCCTTTCCTATTGTGCTCCCGTACTTCTACGGGACAGGTTCCGCTGGAGCACGCAAACATTCTTATTCAATATTTCTATTAACATTTCGCTCCTCTGGAGCTCAGTCGATTTTTTAGGAACACCCCGCTAGTAACATTTTCCTCCTCCGGAGAAGAAAACATTCGTCTTTTGGTAAAATTATATTAGAGACCATTTAAAGCTGCCCCAGAGGGGCAATATGTTAATAGAAAAAATACCACAATTGTCCTGCGCGCTCCGGAGGTGCGCAATAATAAAAAATCAAAAATTATTGCCCCCCGACGCGCTATGTGGGGAAAAACATAAATTAAACCACTATTCCCTTTTACTTCGCTGGCTTGTAGCCTATCGCATAAGGTGTCCAGATTTCGAAAATCGGTTGCCCCGCCGAGCTCAGGCCACTGTGGTGCCATTCTCCATCAATGACTTGATAATCAAAGCCAAGGCTTGCACCCACGCGGGAGTTATCTCTTGAGAAAAAAGCAATCGTCTCCACGTATTTACCTCCTTTGGCTGTATAGGTTCCTCCTCCCGTTCCCGAAAATTCGCGGGTTTCAGAGTTGAAGGCCACCCACTGAAATCTACCTCCACTGAGGATTTTGATCGTTCGTCTCGCGCCTGGGGTGGAACGCTGAATTTGATCCTCTCGCTTTCTACCGGTAATCACCCAGTTGCCAGTCAAGTCATCGGTGGCATCCGATACTTTTTCCCAGACCTCTACCAGTGGACCTTTGGGAGTAGTGCCAGACAGGGTCAATCGCTTGCCTTCCAAACTTGCTTCAAAAGAGGTAACCATTCCTATGATTTCAGGGTTGAGCGTGAAAAATTCAAGGGTCTCCTGGAGCTTGCCTGCGCTCACCGCAAAAGGACCGCCTCCAGCTCCCACAAAGGAGTTGTCCGCCAGGTTCTTCACCCCAAAGGCAAAGTAATTGTCCTGGTAGATCTTGATAAACTCTTGCCCGGATACCGGAACCTGGTTTTGGCTGATGAGTTTCCAAGCTCCTTCCACCTGTTGGGCGGAGAGGGAAAGTGCAAAAAACAAAAGTGGAATAAGAAGGAATTTTTTCATGGAGGGTTAGGGAATTGGCGATGGAAGATGGAAATTGAAAAAGATTCCACGAAAAACCAAGCGCTCTTTTTTTAACAAAGACCCAATCCCCTTGAGCCCATGCACACCTTCCAATTTGGCAGCAGCAAAGAAGAAGTCCTCCAGGCCATCCCCGAACGCAAAATCAAAAAATTGGCGGCGGGAGAAAAGCGATTGGCGATACTTCGGATTGGCGACGTCCTCCATATTTTCGATGTCCAATGCCCTCACCGAGGCGCCGATCTAGGACAAGCCAATATCAATGGTGCGGGTGAAATCATCTGTCCCCTTCACCAGTACCGTTTTGATCTGAAAACAGGAGATGTCCGATCCGGGTACTGTTCCCCACTACCCGTGTACCGCAACGAGCTTACCGACTCGGGACTGACTATTTACCTTCCCTAGTGTAGGGGAGCACCATTGGGAACAGGCTGATCGGAAGTAGCAATCCAGATACCTCCTTCGGTACTGCTAAACCCCGTGATAAGTACCTCCGACATGAAGTCAGCTACCTGACGAGGAGCAAGGTTACACACACAAAGTACCTGCTTTCCCAGCAAGTCTTCTGGGCTGTAGTGGATCGTCAGCTGGGCGGAGGATTTTTTGATTCCTAACTCCGGACCCAAGTCTACCCACACCTGATAGGCGGGCTTACGTGCTTTTTCAAAAGACTCCACACGCAGTACAGTTCCTACGCGAAAGTCAATTTTTTTGAAATCTTCTAGGTCAATCGTTTGCATTGACAATATATTTTCTATTTTTAAGGACGTTTTTCGAAAGCTAACCCGTATTTCGCTAATTTATGTGGAACTGTTCAAGAAATTTTGCTGGTAAAGTTGCCCTGCTATGCATGGCTGCTTTCGGCTACTTGCTCCTCCCATCGGAAGCAATGGCCCAAGAGGAAAACACGAAGAAACCATTCGAAAAACCTATTGTAGAAGATATCAGCACAGTTTCTGAGTCAGGAGCTGCTGCTACAATTTTCTCTCAAAAGCCAGCTGTAGTAAAGCAAAGTGTACCGCTTCCTTTGCCTAAAAAAGAGGTGCATACAGCTACGCACCTCCAAGAAAGAGAATCCAAAAAGAACGAGTCTCCCTCCACACTATCCTTCAATATTTTTTTATACATCGTGGATAAGTTTAAACAGGATCAGGATTAAATAATCGTCCACAGACGACTGTCCACGGTTCACAGCCCATTGAATCGAACTTCATTCATTTTTTCCGTTGCTTACTGGTGAAAAAGCGGATATTCGCTACGAATAAAATAAGCGTATTTTTCTTAATCGATCAGCGTGAAAAAAGTCTTACGCAGATTCTTTGGAAAAATTACGCAGATCAATGGAAATAGAAGATTATCCGCAACAATATCAGTGGCTCAAAATGAATCTGCATTACTGCGGATAATCGTCAACGGACCACAGTCCACAACAAATTTGATTTGTAGACACAAAGCGTACAAAAACCACAACTGGCAGTGGACTGTCGACCGTTAACGGTTGACTAACTTTACCCTTTACTGATAAAGTCTTCGAGATCCTTCAAGCTGATTTTTCCTTCATAGTAGGCGCGGCCAAATACAGAAGCATGTACCCCCATGTCTCGCAGTCGTTTGAAATCATCAATGCCGCGAACCCCGCCAGAAGCCGCGAGATATAAATTCGGAAAGCGATCCAACACTTCCTTAAACAAATCAAAATTTGGTCCTTCCATCACCCCATCTCGGGTCACATCCGAGCACTTCAGGTGCTTGAGCCCACGCTCATAGAAAAACTCAATGTGTTCAAATAGGTCTAATTCTGTTTTGGTCAACCAGCCTTTGATCTTGATTTTATAGTCGTTCGGGTTGGTATCTGCAGCCAAGTAGATTTTTTCTCGCCCATAAGACAAGATAAACTGGGCAAAGCGCTCCGGATGTTTGGCTGCAGCAGAAGCGATGGTCACGGTTTTAGCTCCAAACTCAAAGCACTTAATCACATCTCCATCTGTAGTAATGCCCCCCGTGAAATCCACTTCTAAGTCGGTGTAACCTGAAATAGCTTCCAAAATGTTGTAGTTTTTGGGTTCCCCTCTACGGGCTCCATCCAAATCTACCAGATGAACCCGCTTGATACCTATCCCTTCAAACGCTTGTGCAATCTCGAGCGGATTGTGCGAAATGACCTGCTCGGTAGCAAAATCGCCCCGCTTAAGCCGCACACACTTGCCGTTGATCAACCAAATGGAAGGAATAATTTCAAACATGGTAGTAGAAAAATGAAAATAAAGATGGAAAACTGAACTCGCTGATTTAAATATACAATCCTCCGTGTTTTTTGAAAGCAGAAAGCCTGAAAAAATTGTATTTATTTTTACAAACCCCCTTAAAAAATGACGCCCTTTTAAAGATTAGGGTCAATTTTCATCAATACACTAATTTTCCAAGCCGACCCTGACCGCCCGAAGCCCAAAGATCCTTGCCTCCTAGCGCCACCTTGACCGCATGGTATCCTGTCTGAGAAAGAGGCTTCCAACTGTGCCCCCCGTCGCTAGAATAATCCGAACCGCCAGGCCCTACCGCCACCACCCAACCCTGCTCGGGTAGGTAAGCCACCCCAGACCGGTACCCAGCTGGGCCTTCACTCGTAGAAATCGTCACCTCACCCAACACCAATAAGGCATTGGCAAATCGGAAATCGGGCTGCAGGTAATCTCCACCTACCAGCACCAAACCTCCTTCTCCTGGCAGCGCCGTCATTGCAAAAACACCCTGAGAGGGCTGCCCTTGGAGCATGTCTGTCAACTCACGTACTCCCCAAGATTGGGAAGCAAAGGTGTAGCGATGCAATCGAGAAACAGTGCCTCCCGTAGCAAATACCAGACCAGTAGCATCGGCTACCATGGAGGAAGCACTTGCCGCAAAGGCAGCCTCTCCTGGCACAGCATCTGGTAGTTTGGCTAGGGAATGCCAACTTTTGCCTCCATCGAGCGTTTCCAAAATCATCCACTTCCCTCCAATGGGATCTCCAAGAACATAGCCTTTTTGGGAATCAACAAACTGAATGGCATCAAAGAAAGCTTCCCCTCCTTCCTGATGCACTTTTTGCCAACTCGCTCCCCCATCCTCAGTTCGGTAGATCACCGCAGGCTGCCCCGCCGACGCCACTACCGCGGTCTGGGAATCAAACGCATGAATGGATCGGAAATCTACTGTATCCAAACCAGCAACTGTTCCAGCCTGCCAGCTCGCTCCTCCATCTTCGGTCTTTAGCCAGGTGCCCCCGGAGCCACTGGCCCAGCAAACCTGATCTGAAACAGGCGCCAAACCTCTCAAAGAGGCTTTTCCAGGAGATTGAAATTGTTTCCATGCTGGGCCTTGGGCAAAACTTACCGTGGCACAAAAAAATGCCCCAAGTAGGAAGAGGAGCTGTTTCATTTCACATCTACTTTTCGATAGGCATCGATCAAGGCCAATTCCCCTTCCTTGCCTGGATAGGCGTTGCCGTGCTCCATGCCCAAAATTCCTGTAAAGCCTTTTTTGTGGATAAACTGGAATACATTCGCATAGTTGACCTCTCCAGTGCCCGGCTCTTTTCTGCCAGGATTATCACCAATTTGGATGTAGGCAATTTCAGACCAGGTTTTTTCCATGGTGGCAATCAGGCTACCCTCGTTGCGCTGCATGTGGTAGGCATCGTAGAGCAACTTGCAGGCTGGGCTTCCCACCGCCCTGCAAATCATGTACGTTTGGTCGGCATGGCGGAGAAAAAGGTCCGGATTGTCACTCAAAGGCTCCAAAACCATGGCCATTCCATGGGGCTCAAAAATCTCAGCTCCCCGCTTCAAGGCATCAATCACATGTCCCGTCTGCACCCCGATGGGTAAGTTGCGCTCAAAGTAGCCCGGCACCACGGTCATCCACTTCGCATTGACCCGCTTGGCAGCCTCCACAGAGGCCTTGCAGGTGGCAACGAAATTTTCCAAAAACTCCTGCTTTCCCGTAGTGAGGGACACCTTCCAGTTGTCTCCTCCATCGACTACAAATACCCCCATCCGCATCCCAAGTTGATCGAGAGTCTTGCCGATCAGCTCCTGCTCTGCGAGGGGTCTTTTGAGTAGGCCATTGTCCTCCAAGGAACGGAATCCCTGGTCTGCCATAAAGCGTAATTCGTCTACAATTCCTCCTGGAGCATGCTGTTTGAACATGCCAAAGTGAGGTGCAAAATCTAGTTTAAACGGTACAGCAGCCACTTTGCCCTTGGCAAAGGCAGGAAGGCTTAGCGTACTCGCGGCACTTACCGCAGCGGCACCTAGGCCCAATCTTTTGATAAATCCTCTTCTTTCCATGGCTTAGATCACTTTAGTTTTACCAGGTATTGCATGTGGGTAATAGCCGTCCGCGTTAGGAAGCAACTTTGGTTGTGCATCCCAAGCGAGTGTATCGGGGAAAAGATCCACCTGCCCATTGAGAGATTCCTCCCAGGTCATCACCTTGCCTGAATAGGTGGCATAGCGGCCCATGATGGCTGTCATCGTGGACTTAGCTGCATTTTCTGCATCGGCAAACTTATATTCCCCTTTCATTAGGGTTGCCCACAACTCATCGTGCTCCTGCTGGTATGGATTGGGCTGATTTTTTCGGTCATGGTCATACAGTACATTGCCCTTCCAATCGGTGAGTAAGCCATGGTTGCCCGCGCTGAGGTAGGCTTTTCCTTTAGTCCCTTGGAAAGTCTCGTCCACCCGGTTGGCAGCACCCGGAAAGTGGCGGCACTCGGAGTGGATGACGCTGCCATCTGCATAGGTGAAGGTAAGGATGTGGTGGTCAAAAATTTCTCCATGCTCCTTGCCATTGCGTACTTCGCGTCCTCCAGTACCTTCCGCCTTGACAGGATAGCCATTCTTGGCCCAGTTGGCCACATCAATGTTGTGCACGTGCTGCTCTACGATATGGTCTCCGCAAAGCCAGTTGAAGTAGTACCAGTTGCGCATCTGATATTCCATCTCCGTTTGGTTTGGGGTCCGTGGCTTTACCCATACACCTCCATCGTTCCAGTACACCTGACCGCCGACAATGTCTCCGAGGGCTCCGTCTTGGATGCGCTTCATCACTTCTCGGTAGTTGTTTTGGTAGTGTCGCTGCAAGCCCACTACCACGTTCAATTTCTTCGACTTGGCTACCTCAGCCGCTGCCAGCACCTTGCGGATACCTGCTGCATCGGTGGCTACGGGTTTTTCCATAAAAATCTGCTTGCCCTGGCGCACCGCCTCCTCAAAGTGAGAAGGGCGGAAACCTGGAGGGGAAGCCAAAATCACAACATCGGCTTCAGCAATGGCTTTTTTGTAGGCATCGAAACCTACGAAGCGACGCTCCTGCGGTACATCGACTTTGTCCTTGCCATACTTCTCAAAAATAGGTTTGTAACTACCCTCAAGACGATCTTCAAAGGCATCGGCCATAGCAACCAACTTGATGGGATGGCCGGTATCAAAGGCCTGAAATACAGCCCCTGTACCTCTACCTCCACAGCCAATCACGGCGAGCTTGAGGTAGTTTTGAGGAGCGGCATAGGCACCTGGGATCAAAAATGAGGGAGCGAGGAGCCCGCCCGTCAGTAGGGCTGAGGTCTTCACAAATTCGCGACGAGATGGATTTTTTTTCATAAGAGGTGAGTTTTGGGTCAGTAGTCAACAATCGGTGCCTGCGTGTAGTAGGCGTAAATTTCTTCGGGTGTAGGTGGTATCAGGGGGCGAACGAGCCGCATTCCCACAAAGGGAGCTTCAGGAAACCACCACTGGCTTTTGGGGATTTGTGGATCGATTCGTTTCCAAGCGGGACTGGATTGCTCTCGAAATGCTGCTCCAAGGTCGGCCTCGGTGCTGGCAAAATTCCCTCCGCGCAATGCATGAGGATAGAGCTTGCTGCCTCGATTGACAGGATTGGCGGCCGGAGACTTGCCATAGAAATCAGGCGCATACTGGTCTACCGTCCATTCGGTTACATTGCCATAGATGTCATGAAGGCCCCAAGGGTTGGGCTTTTTGGTTCCTACCACCTGCGTGCTTCCTTTGCTGTTGGGTGCAAACCAGGCATAGTCGGCTAGTGCGGCGGGGTCGTCGCCAAAGAAAAAGCGGTCTTTAGATCCTGCCCTCGCGGCATACTCCCATTCCGCTTCGGTGGGTAGGCGGTAAAAAATTCCTGTTTTCAGATACAGCCAGTGGCAGTATTGCAAGGCCCCGTACTGGGTCATGCCCACGGCAGGCTTTCCTTCTTTGCCCATGCCAAAGGTCATGTCGAGGTAAGGTAAACTCGGTCGGGAAAGTGCATCAACGCGTGCAGGCACCCCACCTTCAGTAATCGTTTGCTCGTATTGCTTGTCTAGAAAAAGTTCGAATGCATCCCAAGTCACTTCATGGGTTCCCATCCAAAAAGCATCCAACTGCACCGCGTGCTGGGGCTGCTGATCCGGAAAAGAAGGGTCAGTACTCCCCATCCAGAAGGTGCCGGCAGGGATTGGGGCCATGTCAAAAGTAGCCGGAGTACCCGGAATTTTCTGGGTATAGGATTCAAATACCCGGGCCGGGTTGAGTTGGAAACTCGTTAAAATCAACAAAAAAAGGCCTAGGATTTTTTTCATTTGTTCAGGTACACCAAAATACCCTTCAAAATACAAAATTTCTGTGGGTTACCACAGGCCATTTGATAAATGGTCAACTAAATTTGGCAAGGATCAAAAAATTCCAGTTGCCCACTGAACTATCAACTTCTAGGGAACAGAAAAAATAGGGTGAAGCAGTTAAAGTCTTTTGACTACTTCTTTTTTGGGAAGGCGCAGGGACCACATGCCACGCAAATCTCCCTCTGCATAGCCGGTAGCAGGGTCCTTAGGGTAGCGTTGCTTGAGCTTGGCGGCAGTTTCGGGAGCGATGTCCTTTTTTGGATCCCCGTGGCAACTTAAGCACATCGCATTGCTGATTGTGATGGGCTTGGTATAGAGCAATACTTCCCCTTGCTGCAATTTTTGGATGCTTGGATCGGATGAAATGTTATTTTCTGCATTGTAGCTGTAGGCATCTAGCAGTGGAATTTCATCCGCATTGGGTGCATCTGCTGGGTTTCTTGGACGGGACGAAACGCGTCGCAAGGTCACCGCATAGTTGGTTTCCAGTGATTTTAGGAGGGGTAGGGCATTGACTTGGCAAAAGTCGATGGCTCCGGAATGCCCATTGGCTTCAATGGCCTGCTGCAACTGGGCGGTAAGTTGGGCCTGGGCTTCTTGGGTGATGGAATCTCCCCAGGTCATGGCCTCCTCCAATATTGCTACTTCGGTGATTCGCTTGACGTCATTGTTTCGTTGAACATCGTCAAAAACATCCTTGGAAATCCGCTCTTGAGGACCGCAGGAAAAAATTAGGATGGGGATAAGGAGAAGGATTAGGTTTTTCATAATAAGGAATTGAAATACGGTGGAAATAGAGTAGAAATAGACTTCGCTTTGCTCCGTGAAATAGTTTGGAATACGTATTCAATAGTATTTCACCGAGCTTGTCCGCCGCGGCGGACAGGCTCGGTTTATTTCCATTGTATTTCCATTGTATTTCATTTCTAGTCCTCCCCTCTCACTCGTACATACTGAAAGAGATCGCCCACAGTACCACGCTTGATAAATCCTTTTTTTAGGATCGCCTCTGGGACGTAACCTGCTTTTTCAAGGACATGCATTGATTTTCCATTGAAATCATACACTTGAGCGCAAATACGCTGGATGTCAAATTTGTCAAAGATGTATTCCGTATAGCGCTTTACCGCTTCGGTCGCAATGCCTTTTCCCCAAAACGGTTCGCCCACCCAAAAACCAATTTCCATATTGGTTCGAAGCTCATCTTTTCCTCGCTCAGCACCTATAGCTCCTGCAAGTTTGCCTTCAAATTCAATGGCAAAATTCTGGGCTGGATTGAACTTATAGTTGAACTCTATCCAATGCCGGGCATCATGAATGGTGTAGGGCTGTGGATAATTATCCCGCAGGTTCATGGCAATCTTTGGATTGTTGGCAATCGGGCACAGCTGATGAAAATGAGATTCATTCCAGGTAACCAGTTGGATCTCTCTTTCTCCTTCAATAAGCATAAGTAAACTCGGTTAATAGTAGCGATGGGATTTATTTCAATATAAGCGCTTAATTTCTTCTTTACAATGGAGAAGGACCTAATCAACCCCTCCGGCTTGCATTTTTTCTAGATTTTCTGCCATGCGAAGCGCAGAAATAAATTCTTCGATACGCCCATCCATGACATCTGGCAAGTTGTAAACCGTCTTGTTGATGCGGTGGTCGGTGACACGCGACTGGGGATAGTTGTAGGTACGGATCTTGTCCGAGCGATCCCCACTACCGACCATGGAACGACGTTGGGCGCCTACGGCATCGTTGTGCTTGGCCAGCTCAATCTCATAAAGTCGGGAGCGCAACACCTTCAGCGCCTTTTCAAAGTTTTTGATTTGGGATTTTTCATCCTGGCAAGTGACGATGAGTCCACTGGGATTGTGCGTCAAGCGTACTGCCGAGTAGGTGGTATTCACCGACTGCCCTCCAGGACCGGAGGAACAATAGGTATCCTTGCGGATGTCGTTCATGTCTAGGTGCACCTCTACTTCATCCATCTCTGGGAGTACGGCTACTGAGGCAGCGGAGGTATGCACCCGTCCTTGGGATTCGGTAGCGGGCACGCGCTGCACGCGGTGAACACCCGATTCGTATTTGAGCATGCCGTACACATCTGCTCCAGAGACGGTGGCGATGATTTCTTTGTAGCCCCCAGCGGAGCCGAAGGTCAGGTCCAGCACGGTAAGTTTCCAGTTCTGCATTTCGCAGAAGCGCTCGTACATCCGGAAGAGGTCCCCTGCAAAAATCGCGGCCTCATCGCCACCAGTCCCGCCTCTGATTTCAAGAATACAATCCTTGGAATCGTTCGGGTCTTTGGGAGTCAGAAGCTGCTTGAGTTCCTCTTCGAGTTCGATTTTTTTCTGGCGCAGCTCGTCCAATTCCACCTTGGCCATCTCGCGAAATTCCGGATCTTTTTCCTTGTCTAGAATTTCTTTGGAGCTGTCGATATTTTGAAGCACGAGGGTATAGGCATCGGCAACGCCAACTAGCTTTTCCAAGTCCTTGTACTCTTTGGTCAGCTTGGCGTAGGCGCTCATATCGGACATGGAGTCCGGCAAAATGATGAGCTGCCCTACTTCTTCAAATCGATCTTTAAGGGATTGTAATTTATCGAGCATGGGTGGTAAAAATCCCTACAAAAGTACGGCTATATTCGAGGATGACCTCCAAAAAGCGGGAAGAATTTGTTTAAAAAATGTAGGGCTTAAGCCTGTATTTTGTAGAAGACATAGCGCTTGTCCTCCGGCTTTTTGTCGCGAACAATCAATTCTTTCCCTGCTTGGGCAAGGTATTGCTCGTTGATATCATTGATAAGTCGGGCGCGCTTCATGCGTCGGGAGTCAAAATTGGCTTGGGTGTCAATGCCGAGCAGCTGGTCAAGCGTCTCGGTAGTGAGCAACTGTCCGGAATAGGGCAACAAGAGTTGAATGGGCTCTAACCTTTGGGAAGGCTTCTCTTCAGGATCCTCTATTTTTTTCTTGGGAAGGATCTTTTTCACAATTAGCCAGCCGATTGCCACCACTACAAAAAACAGGATATAGGCCCAAGAAGATGAAATGCCAAATGCGGCGGCTTCCTTTACCTTGACATAACCTACTTCGGTTGATTTCTGACGAATCTGTGCTAGGTCAAGCACCTTTAGTTCACCGCTGGGCATGATGTAATGCAAGACATTGCCCTTAATCTCTAAAAATGGGGACAGCCCCATGTCCACATTTTTGGACTCGTAATAAAAAATCTTGCCCGTCTCTTTTTCAATCAAGTTCCAACCGATATTCTTCAAGCCACTGGTTGATGCCCAGAAGGCATAATCCTGGGTTTGGACAAAATAAAGTCCTCCTTTCTCTGCAAGCTCTTCGAGCGACAAGCCCTCAATAACTACTTCAATTTCCTGCCATGTTTTTGTTTTCCAATCCAAAAAATATCCCTGGAGATTTTTAGAGTCTATCCCATAGCGCTGGTTAAAGGTCGTTCCAAAAAGAGAAAAAACACCTTTGGAATTTTGATACACAAATTGAGAAAAATAGTTGTCCGGTTGATTTTTGGTGATTTGGAGCTCCCAAGAACCATGAAGTTCATCAAAAGTGAGCAGGTCCATCTGACTTTGCCAGAAACCATGTCCTCCCAACATGTAATGTGTATTCTCACGAACGAAGGAATTGGAAGCGCAAGAGTAACCCCGATTAAAATAAACGTACTTGTTGACTAGGGTATCTCCTTTGACTTCGTAGAGATCAAAAGTGCAGCCAACTTGAACGTAGAGTTTGGATCCCAATTCATAAATCAGGTACCGGTATGGGGATTTATCGTAGATTTTGTCCAAAGAGTCAAGAACTGCTCTCGGAAGTCTTCCCTCTAAAAAATCGTTTTGTCCTTTATCCTTCCAACTTTTGGTAAAGGTAAACAAGGCATTGTAGTCTGACGCCAAACTAGGGCCGACAGAACAAGCTAGAAGTAGAAATAAGAGAAACGCATTTTTTTTCATCTTAACTCCTCGAAAGATCATTTCAGGTTTTAAGTTTAAAAAAAAGGAGGAGGAAACCGTGAATCCCCCTCCCAAAAAAAATAAACAAAAAACCTTGTAAGAAACTTTAGACTAAACTAAGTAGCCGATTCGCTCATTTTTCATTTTTTCGTGTTTTTTAGGTTCTCTACGGAGTGATTCGTATTGATACATATCCCTTAACTTGGATAAAAGTCGCATTTAATCGATTTAAAGTGCACTTTTTTGATTTTTGACAAAAGTTGAACAAGTTCGACTTTAACCTGAATTTTTTATTGAATTGGAACTAAAAAGTCCAAAAAGCGCAACGCACCTGTTCGGAAAAAATATTTTCGTACGGCAAAATGAGCTTGGATTGAAGGGGAGCTGGAGGCAAAAAAATCAAAAACCCCAAGAGCTGATAGCTCTTAGGGTTTCGAAAATCAGAATTAGTGGTATCGGATTATCTTAGTCAGTAGAAATTCCTACTGATCAGAAAGTGAATTGCAAATTTCACGGTTTACTTTACTAATTCGAGCTGCATCCAACTTAACCACTTTCCTGTCGTAAGTCATTAATCCATTTATTTCAATTTCTACATCTGTGGTTTGGGTATAAATGGCAGCTGAAAATCCGCTTGCGATTTGCTTTTTTAGTTTTTCCGCTAAAATAAGATAGGCATCTGTAGCCTCCTTAGCTGTTTTATACTGCACATATCCCCAATTGCGGTCTTTAACCCATAAATGATTCTCTGCAACAAGCCCAATCCCACCATACTCACCCATCACAGCTACTCGATTCGCGTCATAGAGCGTCATTTGTGGGTCTGGATAATTGTGAATATCAAGAATGTCTCCTGTGGAATAGAAGTTTCCACCGCTGGCAGCATTTACCAAGCGGCTGGGATCGTAACTCTTTGTCCATTGGGCAATTTCAACGGTTTTAAATTGACCCCAGGCCTCGTTGAAGGGAACCCAACTTACAATACTTGGATGGGAGATCAGCATATCCATGATCTCTTTCCATTCCTTCCTAAAATTTGATTCTGATTCGGGAGTGCGGACAAAATCAGTTCCAGAGAAGTACTTCGTGGTCTGCCATTCAGGACCATTATCTCCATTAGGCATGTCTTGCCAGACCAAAATTCCTTCACGGTCGCAGTGGTAATACCAGCGTGCTGGTTCCAATTTCACGTGCTTGCGAATGAGGTTGAACCCTAATTCTTTGGTTTTAAGGATATCAAACTTCAATGCTTCATCCGTCGGAGCAGTATACAGTCCATCTGGCCACCAGCCCTGATCGAGTGGTCCAAACTGGAAGTAATCCTTGTTGTTTAATTGCATCCGAACAATCCCATTTGCGTCTTTTTTAGCTGAAATCTTACGCATTCCGATGTAACTCTTGACCTGGTCAATTACTTTTCCGGTTCTTAGCAGAGAAACTTCTACATCGTATAAAAATGGCGATTCAGGACTCCAGAGTTTTGCATTCGGAATGGAGAGCAAAATTTCCTGATTGGCGACGCCTTTTCCTTGGGCGATGACTTTTCCGCTTTCCAAAATTTTAACATCGACCAAGTCGCTGGTTTTGTTTTCTGCGTTCTGAGCTGCTATTGAAACCGTGTTCCGATCAATATTGGTCACTGATTTAAGTTGGGTCAAATGATTCTCCCCTACTGGTTCAATCCACACGGTTTGCCAGATGCCGGTTACTGCTGTGTACCAAATGCCCCCAGGGTTTACAACCTGCTTTCCACGAGGCTGAAACCCCTTGTTGGTGGGATCCCAAACCCTTACGGTAAGTTTTTGAGGGGTACCAGTTTGCACGTAGGGCGTAATATCAAAGCTGAAAGGGGTGTAACCGCCTTTGTGCGATCCTATCTGTATGTCATTTATCCAAACATCCGCTTTCCAATCCACAGCCCCGAAATTAAGGATGACTTTTTTGTTTTTCCAGGTTGCTGGCACGGTAAACTCCCGGTTGTACCAGAGTTCATTCTGATCGCCAACCGATTTCTGAACGCCTGATAAAGAAGATTCTATGGCAAAAGGAACCAAAATCTTGCCCTCAAATTTCGTGGGTATTGCACTGCCCTGGGCAAGAATTGCGTAATCCCATAATCCATTCAGGTTCAACCATTGCGCTCTTTCCAGTGCAGGCCGTGGATATTCGGGCAATGGATTTGCAGGATCCACTTCTTCAGCCCATGGGGTCTTGATTTTATCTCCTGCTGGCTGCCAATTCTGCGCAAAGCCAACGGTCCCTGAAAAAGCAAGGCAGAGGAGTACTAGAATTTGTTTTTTCATCTTGTAAGGCTTTTTATGAATTGACTGGTTAATCGTTTCTGTTCGTTAAAATATAAATAATTTAAAATGAATAACTTCTACTTATTCCCATTTTTCCAGGAGCAGTCGAATTGGAAGGGATTCCAATCGCTATTCCTCCAATCGATTTCAACTGAATTAGTGGTGGATTTTTTTTACTCGTAAGTCAAAAAAATGAATTGCAACTACCCGGAAAAAATAAATTCGGCGCGAGACTATCAATCAGATTATGGTAAAGGCGAACTGGAAGCTAAAAAATCAAAAAACCCAAGAGCTATCGGCTCTTAGGTTCAGTTGCTCATGAATTAGCAATTGAGTCAATAGGTGATTTTTATGTTGTCAATATTGTACGCCGCCCCATTCCCTGCCGTTCCAAAAAAAGTATAATCCCCCAAAATCGTAGTTGATTCATTCGTCCCTTGTAGTACTCCATCTACATACCAATTAATTGTGCCTGCAGTTCCATCTCCAATGACAATTTTGACAGCATACCATTGATTTGCGTTAAAATTCTTGGTATTAGGACCATAATTTGGATAAAACCAGTTTGCTGAAATTCCCAACCCACTGACAGTTCTATTGCCAGGAGCCATTAAAAGACTAATTCCATAATATCCATTAACTTCTTCTACACCAAAATTGAATCCAAAGTCTCCTGCAATTAAATTGACATCAAATTCAATGGTTTTATTTTTAAAGTTCTGCCCAAAATCCCTTCTCATGGTTCTGATAACTCCGCCTGCTGATTTGAAACTTGGCGCTGGATTCCCTTTGCCACTATCTATACTCATCTGGTTATCGGAGCCATATCCATTAATCCAGCCAATGAGTGTGGATCCATCGTAGCTCGTAACAATATTTTGATACACATAAGGGGGCTTCCCCGCACTAAAAATATAAGGAGTTCCTACTGCCTGCCCGAAACTTGAAGCGGAAGTCAACACCAACACTAAAATGAATAGCTCTTTTTTCATATCCTTAATTTAAAGGCCCGTCACCATGGAAAAATAGACCGTTGTACCCATCACGATAAAGGTGTAGAGCGTATGTTTACTGGCCGTAGTAGCTGCGTTATTCACCGATTTGAAGGTGAGCCCAGTTTGTGAAAATGTAGCCGTTCCACTAGTAGGCCCTTGCACTGCCAAAGTGTAGGTACCACCATCTTTCATTCCAGTCAAAGCAATAGCTCCCACGCTCGCTGTGGTATAAGCCAAGTTACTTTTGGTAAAATCAATGCTTGTTCCACTTGATGCATTAAATGCCGTCGTATTCGTAGACGCACCATTCACTTCTAGAGAAGCTCCGCCAGCAGTGCCGCTATTCACTGTAAGCTTACTGGTGAATGTTTTAAGTCCTCCCACAGTTTGCATAGTAGTCAAATCAACTACTTTGTTGTCCACATACGTTTTTACTGCCTTCTGACTGGGGTATTTATCATCACTTGTACCGGTATTTCCTAAGTCAACGGCCGTGGATTTATTTGCAAGCAGTTCTTTTGCATCCACCTGCTGCACCGTCGCCAAAGTACCTGATGTTGGAAGCGTGACATTGGTGGTTGCGGTGGTGGTAAGTGAAAGTGCATGTCCTCCAATAGTCTGAAAATTTCCTGCCAAGGTGATGGTCTTTCCGCTATTCGCCACCCCTGTACCTCCATTTGCACCGACAACTATTCCAGAAACATTGGTAGCTGTAGCCGCATTCCCGGTGGTGTTTTGATTGAAGGTCGGAAAGTTAGTTAAACCAGCAGCGCTACCTGTGGGTACCAAATAATCTGTGCCAGCTACCAAAGGTGCTTGCACATCGGTACCAATTACGAGTCCCAAATTAGTTCTAGCTGCGGCTGCAGTAGTGGCGCCTGTTCCTCCATTGGCGAGCCCCACTGTCCCCGACAGGGTGGAGGCCGAGGTTGCAATTGTAATGTCAGCAGTGCCATCAAAGGCAACTCCATTGATCGTTTTCGAGGCCGCTAACTTTGTTGCCGTGGCCGCATTTCCCGTGGTGTTTTGATTGAATGTCGGAAAGTTAGTTAGACCAGTAGCACTCCCTGTTGGTGCCAAATAATCTGTACCTGCAGTCAAGGGAGCTTGCACATCGGTACCAATTACGAGTCCTAGATTAGTTCTAGCAGCAGCTGCAGTGGTGGCTCCCGTTCCTCCATTGGCGAGCCCCACTGTCCCTGAAAGGTTGCTTGCATTTGCAGCGCTAGAGACTGTCGTCCAGGTCAGCGCTCCACTTCCAGTAGTCGTCAACACCTGGTTGGCTGTGCCATGTGAATTGGGATAGGTCACCGCCCCGGCGGTCAGGGTTCCACTGGTTTTGGTATTGGTGATGGCCAGATTTCCCAACTGTATGGTGTTGGAGCCATTTCCCAAAGCATCTGCACCTATCACAATCTCATTAGTTTGGTTATTCGCATTTGATCTAGCAAATGCTCCCAGATACAATCCTTTATTAACGCTAGTAACTAGGCCTGTTCCTGAACCAAAATAATTTCCAGCTGCATGACCAAGAGCCGTTGTATTGTCTCCTGTATTTTTACTCTGAAGCGTAAAATTGCCAATTAACGTATTTCTTACGCCCGTCTGGCTAGGAACTGCCGTGAACGATCCAAGTCCTAAGTTTTCATTTACCCCAATGTAAAAATTGTTTCTTGGGGCTTCTACTGCGCTTTTTACAAAGGCGGTGGTTGCAAGTTGGGTAGTAGCAGTGCCAGTTGCCGCCGTAGGTGCGGTAGGAGTCCCGGTAAAAGCTGGGGAATCTAGGGCAGCGCGTGAGGTGATACTTTGGTCTACATAGTCTTTGATCAGTTTCACACTGGGGTACTTGGAAGTAGACTCAGCATCCGTTTGGAGATTGGTGCTTTTATTGGAAGTATTTTCTGCTCCCAAGTTGGCAATCGCTCCTGCAGCAGTACTGGCACCTGTACCCCCATTGGCAATGGGCACAATCCCGGAAAGGGAGGCAGCACTTACTGTGGTGGGAACATTGACTAGATCGGTGTAGCTGCCAGAAGTGGCCACAGCAGACAGGTTAGAGGCATCTGCCTTGAGGGCTAAGGCGCTTTGGGTAGCAGTAGAAATCGGCTTCGCCACATCGGAGGTATTGTCCACGCTAGACAAGCCCAAGTCCGATTTGGAAAGGGACACGGTTCCTGTGTAGCCGTTGACCGTCTGCACTGGAGGTGCAGGGGTTAAGAGTTCTATCCAATTGCCGAGCACTGTTGGATCCGCTGCAGCCAACACATAGTTTTTATTGACATCCGTACGAATCACCACACTGCCCACTACGGCACTGCTTAAAGCCAACATGTCCGCTTGGCTTCCCAATACCTTGACGCTTGAAAAGGAGATGGCAGGTATTTGATCCGTAGGAATTTTCCCCAAAGCATTCAAACTAGCCGTACCATTGGGTACTCCCAATTTATTGGCATCCAATTTTAAGTTTAAGGCCTGATCGACCTCCGTGGCATTGGCTTTGGGCAATACCGCTGCAGCTAGGGCTGCGAAAGTTGCTGTGGAAGCAAGCGCAGTGTTCATATCGCTGACATTGGCTTTCAATGCCAAGGAGGAAGCCACATCCGTGGCATTGGCTTTTTGGTTTAGTGCAGCAACTACATCCGATGCATTTGCTTT
>JACCDS010079267.1_pt1 | contig 21764 bp, 40 predicted proteins | sample 7446441 | NCBI WGS metagenome assembly JACCDS01 (sample SAMN15323445, study PRJNA562643) | freshwater metagenome | isolation source: river surface water | place: USA:Blue River Watershed | collected 2017-08-17 | reverse complement strand
GGCCGACTGGGACTTTCTCCTTCAGCTCGGTTCCGACGATTTTATCCTTCCCGGAGGTGGGACGCATATCCTCGAGCTCATGGCAGAGCACGAGTTCGCAGGATCGAGAAACATCTACATGTTCCGCGCGGACACGCGAGAAGGTACCCTGTGGCGGGGTTACGCTTCGGGGGCTGGACGGTTTATGAGCCGGAGGATAGTGGACAAGGTGCCTGTGATGTGGACGGACCGGAACGTAGGGCTCGACGGGTGTTCCCGGATGCACGTGTGGGAGAAGACGAAGGTCGAGCCTTTCTGGAGCCAGACCCCAACAGTCGCAGATGTAAAGAGTTCGGTTAATGTTAGCGCGTTCGCTCGTTATAAGTACAGCCCCGAGAACTACGACCTTGACGAGATAGTTCCCGAAGCACACCTAATTCCTCGAGATGTTGTACTTAAACTCGAATAGCGGTACCCAAAGTATCTACTTGACGCTTCAGGACGCGGCGAGGGATTACACGTACACGCACTACCTGTTTAAGCTGGTGCACAGGATGAGCCAAGAGGACTTCTATTTCGTCGGGTACGTGATTACCGACAACCCTCGGTACACGAAAATCGACGTAGCTACGAACGCGACCACCACGAACAACGTCCTCCTTACAAAGACGGGCGACTACGACTACTTCGTGTACATCCAAAACTCCAGCAGCAACAAAGACCCTCTAAACGCCGCGGTGGTGGCTCTGGTAGAACAAGGTACTTTGCGGGTTCCCGGTGCGGGCATTGTGACCCTGCCCACTATCTCCCTTGACGATAACGTGATATTCTATGGCAACGAGTAAAAGAATAACAGCCCCTCGAAATCCGGGACGGGTAGAGTCCGTGAACCTCGCGAGCTACGTACCCAAATCCTACCGCGAGGGTACGCAAGGGGACTGGGTGAACTATGGGGACGACAACCTGTACCCGCAGTATCTGGTAGACCTCTACCACGCGAGCCCGACCCACAACGCGCTGTGCACGACTATCGCAATGATGATTTTCGGCGAAGGCTTCGAGCCTGCCGACCTCAACGCGAAGCTCCTCGCGGCACAGTGGGACCTCGATTCCGAGCTCCGGAAGTGCGCTATCGATCTGAAAATACAGAACGGTTTCGCTCTGGAGGTGAACTGGAGCCTCGACCGGAGCACAATTGCGAATATCTCTCACCTGCCGTTCGAGAACGTACGCTCTGGGTTCTGCGACGAGAACGAAATAGTGGACTGGTACTACTACTCGAGGGACTGGTTAGATAAGCGTCTGGAGCCGACTCCTATCGCACGATTCAATCCAGACACCAAGAACGAGTACCCGACTCAAATCCTGTACATGAAGCCGTTCTCGGTAGGTTCCTACTACTACCCAAAGCCGGACTATATCGGAGCTATCAACTATATAGAGCTCGAGAAGGAGATTTCGGTCTTCCACATCAACAATATCAAGAACGGCCTCTCTCCCTCGTTTGCGATTCACTTCAAGAACGGGATTCCTTCGGACGAGGAACGCCGCATGATCCGCAGGGATATCGAGAACCAAGCCGCGGGAGCACAGAACGCTGGGAAGTTCTGGATGACCTTCTCGGATGAACCCGACCGGGCCCCTACGATTGAGCCGTTTGCTCTTTCGGACGCAGACAAGCAGTACCAATTCCTCTCGGAGGAAACCACAGCGAAGATCATGATAGGCCACCGGGTGACGAACCCGCAGATGTTCGGCGTGATGGTGGCGGGCAAGTTGGGTGGAGGAAGCGAAATGGAGGCCTCTGCGGAGCTTTTTGACCAGCAGGTGGTGCAACCCTTCAGAATGATTCTCGAAGATGCGGTAGAGACCCTTCTAAACGCTTCTGGAGCCACACCTACGCTGCTTTCAGAACAGGTGAATCTAGACGGGGCTTTTCAGTACCTAGAGGCGTGCGGAGAGGAGATGGGGGAGGACTGGATTTTGATTGACGAGCGGGAGGTGGACTACGATTGCGAAGAAGCTCACGACGCCCTCTGGAACTTCGCCCGTGCCCTCCGCAATAACCCCGCGGCCAAGTCCTCGCAGGACAACGATATCGTACGGGTACGGTACGCGTACGCTCCTACGACCCTCTCAGATTCGAAGAGCCGGGACTTCTGCCGGAGAATGATAGACTCGATGAAGGTCTACCGGAAGGAAGATATCGTGCAAGCCGGAAGGCAAGCGGTCAACCCGGGCTGGGGACCTGAAGGAGCGGAGACCTACGATATCTGGCTCTACAAGGGAGGCGGCTCGTGCCGTCATTTCTGGATGCGCCAAACGTACCTGAAGAAGGATAACGGGCTCATCTCCGTAAACGAAGCGCAGCGGATTATCCGGTCGCTTCCTCCCGAAGAAAGGAAGGACAACCGTCTCGAAGAAAACGACCGCAAGGTGGCTCAGCGCCCACGAGATATGAAGAACCGCGGATTCCTGAAACCTCGCAAATTCACAACCCCGAGATAATGGCAGAAGTACTATTCGTGAACCCGAACTACCTCAAGCGGGTGACACAACTCAACGGGGCTGTGGACGAGAACTATATCTCGCAGGCTGTAATCCTTGCTCAGGACAAGAACGTACAGATCTATCTCGGCTCCGACCTGTACGACGCTCTGCGGACGAAGATTTCCGGCGGGACCCTCGCAGGGAACTACCTCACGCTGGTAGAGAACTACGTCCGGAAGGCTACGGCGTGGTGGACTATGGTGGAGCTAATGCCGAGCCTCTACGTAAAGATTGACAACGGAGGGCTGGTGATTCGGTCTTCTGAAAATACGACGGCTATCTCTCAGACGGACTACCACCGGGAGCTCGAGCGTATGCGCCAGAACGCGAATTTCTACACGCAGCAGATGTACCTCTACCTCTGCCAGAACTCGAGCCTATTTCCCGAGTATAGCACGAATCTCTATAACCGTATTTGCGCTCAGCCGTTCCGCTACTACCAGAGCGGGCTCTCTATCTCGGGCTCTTGGGACCGTCCTACGATTACTCCGGAGTACGCGTACGCCATTAACCGATGAAGCAGGACCGAAAGACGAATATCGAACGGCTCAAAAAGTGGATAGATGGCAACTCTGGAAGACGTAGTGGACGCACTCGCGCGGATAGAGACGAAGCTCGACTTCCACAAAGAGAGCCTAAACCAGCACGAGGCCAAAATCCGTGACCTCGAGGTGAAGTGGTGGGGGAGTTTGGGTGGGGTATTCGTGGTGGCAGTTACTTGGTTCAAATCTCTTTTCAATGCGTAACCTTGATTTCATCGTTCTTCATTGCTCTGCTACTCCGGTATCTATGGATATCGGCGCTAAAGAGATTAAAGGGTGGCACAAAGGGAAAGGGTGGAAGGATATAGGCTACCACTTTGTAATCCGTTTAAACGGAAAGGTGGAGCTAGGACGACCGCTCTACAAGGTGGGGTCTCATGTAATCGGCTGGAATACCGACTCCGTGGGAGTTTGCTACGTGGGCGGGGTAGAGGACAAGAAGCCGAAGGACACGATGAACGCGGCACAGGAAGCAGCGTGGAGAAAGCTCGTTTCTACTTTACGGGCGCAATATGGCGCTCTGGAGGTTTTCGGTCACAACGATTTCACCGATCTCAAAGCGTGTCCTTCGTTCAAGGTCGGAGAGAAGTTCGCAGATATGAAGCTCAATCCTAACACCCCTCCATGAAGCAGCTCTACCCCACCGTCTACATGATAGAACCAAGTCTGCTTCCCGGAGAGGTAGGACGGTTCCTTCTTATTTCAGACGTTCACTTCGACTCGACCCACTGCGACCGGGACCTACTTACAAAACACCTTGATACAGCGCTCGCCACAAATGCGAGCGTTCTTGTTTTTGGAGACTGGTTCGACCTCATGCAGGGGATGTACGACCCTCGCAGAAGCTACTCCGGGCTACGTCCAGAGTACAAGTCCATCACCTACCTCGACGACGTTATAGAGGACTCGGCCGAGTACCTGAAGAAGTACAAGAATCAGATGAAGTTCTTCGGCCGCGGAAACCACGAGACGAATATCGAAAAGAGGTTGAGCACTTCGCCTCTGGACCGTCTCTCGGCTCTGCTAGGAGCGGGCCACGTAGGAAGCTACGCCGGGTGGATTTTCTTCCGGTTTACGGAAACTACCGGAAGGAAGCGCGGAGCGGACTACACGTACAAGCTGCACTTTCACCACGGCTACGGAGGTAATGCCCCACGCTCGAAGGGAGTCCTTGCGGTGGATATAGACCAGAAGGAATGGCCCGACGCAGATATGATAGTCAGCGGGCACACCCACCAAAAGTGGCACGTCCCGATAACTGTGGAAAGGATTAACAAGTACGGCCGCATCCGGGACGGGGTAGTGCACCACATGAAGCTCGGGAGCTACAAGCAGCTGGACCGGTTCGCGGGATGGGAGGTAGAGAAGGGATTCCAGAAGCCGCGGCTCGGGGGCTGGTGGGTCGATATGAAGCCGACGCGAAGAATGGACGACGACGGCTACAATAGGAAGATAGAGGTCGTTATAAGAGAGGCTACTTAATCACTAAACACGCAAAAATGTGGGATTTCTTCGCAGAAAACTGGGCCGAGCTGCTGCTGGCTCTGATAGGCTTTTTGGGAACGTTTACGGCGCTCACGGAGACCAAGAAGGACGACGCAATCTTGGATATCGCGAAGCGGATCCTGAACGCGGTATTCTTGGGTCGGAACAAGTGAACCCGATACTATCGATTTTAAAGGGCCTAGATTTAACCGAAGCGTTCAAGACCAAGGGAGACCTTCGGCGATGGTCCGCGAAGCGAACGGTGGGCGGTCTAATTGCGTCTACAGCCTGTTATGAGATTATCGAGTCGGGGGCTACGTGGCCGCTGGTAGCTTTGTGCGCTATTTCTGTGCTCCCTTTGTCGCTATCCTTCTTTGGGGAGTAGATTCGCGCCGAACTATTCCGGTTCATCATTGTTGTTTGATGGGGGCTGCTCCAAACGTGGGGTGGCCCTCTTTTTTTGCCCTATGCAGAAAAATAATTCCTGATTAATTTGGAGGAAAGGAAAAAGATTGTTTATCTTTGGCCATCAAACAACCGGAAAACATGACCCTCGGAACCCTCCCCTTCGGCACGACAGTTCTCTACAACGATTCACAGAACGTCGATTTTCGCCTCACGATTATCGGACACGTGAAGGACCAGTTCACCTTCTACGTCGAGGTCCTCACGGAAAACGGAAACATCGAAACGATGCCAGCCCGTTACGCTATCGGAACCCGCTACACAATCGCAGAAAACTAATGGGGCTTCGGCCCCTCTATTTGTCTCAGCAATGCAACGACCAGAATTCAAGCAGGACGTGAACGAGTTTTACTCGTTCTTCCTTAAGCTCCTCGCAGAAGGGGAGCCCTACGGTATCGAATGGCACCTCCATAACGTGGACGTAGCTATCGACCACCTTAACAAGTTTATCGAAACACACCCTAAAACCCTACAGCAATGAAGATTGCAGAGATTCAGCAGAGCGGAACGTGGGAGTCCCAATACGGGCTCATGTATCGGATGGAGGTAACCCTCGAAGACAACCGCGCCGGAGAGGTAAATGCAAAGAAGCCCGACGCGTGGAAGGTCGGGGATGAGGTAGAAATCGTGGACGCGAAACCGAACCCGCGCGGCCTCACGAAATGGAAGCTCCAGCGACCGGAGCAAAAGAGCTTCGGGGCTTCTCCGGACACACAGCGCCGCATCGACGCAAGCTGGTCGGTAGGTCAAGCCATCGCTCTCGGATCGAGAACACCGGAGGATATCGAAAGCACAGCTATCGGGCTTCTCGAGCTTCGCGACAAAATCGCATCCCGTTAATGGCCCGACCCCTTGCACAGGACAAAACAACTCAGACGGATTTGCGGGTGTACTGGAGGACCAGTCCGTTCGCAAACCTGTCTGGGTTGATGCGTCTCGGAAACCTAACCCGCGAAGAAGCGGAACAATTCATCCAACAATGCGAAAGCCTACCGAACTCCAAACCGTTCTGAGATTTCATTTCGGGACCTTGACCAGAGCCGCGGCCTATTTCGGAGTCACAGAAGCGTGTATCCACAACTGGGGACGCAAGAACCCGGCTCCGTTCCTGAAGCACATTCGGGAATTTCATCGATATTCGGGACTCTCTTACGGCGAGATTGCAGAACTCGTAACCCGTACCGAGCAACAAATCGAATGAACCACGGTCTCTGGATCCCGGAACGCATCTGGGCGCTCCCTCTCTCCCTTCACGAACGCATCTTCCTCGCGGTGATTCAATCCTACGCCGATACAGGCAAGGATTGTTTCGCCTCGAATGAATTCCTCGCGCAACGGTGCGATACCTCGGAGGTGCAAATCCGAAAGACTATCAAGAAGCTTCTGGACCTCGGATACCTCTCTCGGGACGGTTACGCATCCAGCCGGAAGTTGTTCATTTCTGAACTTGTTCAAAATGGAACTTGTTCAATTCTGAACTCCAAAAGTTCAAATCTGAACTCTGAGAAGTTCAAATCTGAACCTGAAGAAGTTCAAATCCGAACACATACTATAAAGACTACTAAAAAGAGTAGTTTAAAGGATACTAGAAAGAACACGCGTGCGCGTGGTGTGGTGGAGGAAAAAAAGGAGGAGGTTGTTCTTCCATTCGATTCTTCCGACTTTTCGAACGCGTGGGAGAACTGGAAAGAGTACCGGGCGAAAGAGTTCGGGTTCAAGTACAAGTCCCACGTCTCACAGCAGACGGCGTTACATTCACTTCAGAAACTCTCAGACAACAATGAGCGAACGGCAATCGGGATTATCGGCCAGAGCATCGCAGCCGGGTGGCGCGGTCTCTTTCCCCTCAAAGGCAACGGAGGCGTTAACCTTACGCGAGAGGGATTCACACGGCATTTTGAAAGTAGGGGAGCCGGAGGTAATCCACCGGCATGGACTGAGCGTTTCACGGGCGAAATCTGAAGACCTCACCTACCTCCGGGCGCTCCTCGGGCGCGAGCTCGTCCAGCTCATGCGGGCGGTGAAGGTCAATAACACGTTCTCGAACGAGGAGGATATCTACACGGCAGTCGACGACATTATTGAGGAGTTCAAGACGCTCAAGGTCGAGGAGGTAGTTCACGTCTTCGCGCAGATCCGCCGCGGAAAAATCGAAATCTACGGGCGGCTGGACACTCCAACGATTTGCAAAGCGCTCCGAGACTACGACGTAAACGTGGCGTGCGAGTTCAGGGAGAAGCACTACAAGGAAGCCATCCAAGAGGAAGCCCTCGCGTCACGGTCTTTTCAGGAGATTATAGACTCCCTCCCGGAGGTTCGGCCTACATTCGCCGAAATCCTCTCACGCCGGCCGAAGTTGGGGCCGCAGGAGCGCGAAGAAATCAAAGCCAGAGACCGAGAAAGATGGCAACAAAGCGGGCAGCCCTAATCGCGAAGCTGGACAAGGTCTTCTCTCAGTACGTCCGTCTACGGGTGTGCGACGAGTACGGATTCTCCGACTGCTTCACTTGCGGAACCCGGAGGCACTGGAAAGAAGTAGACGCGGGCCACTTCATCACGCGAGCCAAGTTCGCGACGCGGTGGGATCCGGTGAACGTTCAGTTTCAGTGCAAGCGGTGCAACATGAACGGAGGCCAGCAGTACGCGTTCTCGCGCAAGCTGGATAGCACCTACGGAGAAGGAACGGCCGAAGAGTTGTACATCAAGTCTCAGGCGCGAGCGGGTTATAGCAATGAAGATTTACAGGGAATGATAGCCCTGTTTTCTAAAGAACTCCGTGAACTCGAAGGCCTCGTGGGATGACTTTGTCACCAAGGAATATCGGTACCTGCTCAAAATAGCGGGAAGGTTCACGGCGGACAAGCACGACCTCGTGAACCACGTCTACCTCCGTGTGATAGACAAGACCTTCCCCGAGAAGCCGATGGGGTACTTCTGCACCGCCATGTACATGGAGGCCACCAGAGGGAAGTTCAAGAGCCTCTACAACATCCAAGAAACCCCCGAAGGGAAGGAGCCGGTGTACGAGCCCGGAATGGAAAGGTCGCTGAAGCTGGAGCAAATAGAGCTCTTCATCGACCGTCTCCCGTGGTTCGACAAGATGGTCATCCGGCTCTACCTCGACGGCCACAAGCTCTCGGAGGTAGCGCGGGAGGCAGATATCCACCCGGCTACCCTGTATCAGTCCCTTCACAGAACAAAGAAAATCCTCGCAAATGCTGTTAGCATCGCAAAACACAAGGGCCGCGCGTCTGGAGATATGCAAGGGCTGTGAGCACTTCAACCCCTCTACCAGATCGTGCGGGACGCTCCTCAAGCGGAAGAAGGTCAAAGGAGGAACCCTATGCGGGTGCTTCATGCCCGCGAAGGCTTCGCTGAAATCAGAGGCGTGTCCTATCGGGAAGTGGGGGCCTACCGTACGGCCGGAGGACCTTGCAGAGATTCGGGAGTTTGTGAACTCGCTGGAGAACTATATCTCCAGAGAGCAAAACGCGATGCTGGTGGAGATGTACAACCGTACCTACGGCACGAACGAGGTACCGAGTAATTGCTCATCTTGCGTTCGGGGAATGATAGAGAACCTAAAAAAGACCGTCAATGCCGATACCGAAACCTACATCCAGCGAGAAACAGAGCGAGTTTATCAGTCGCTGCATGGGGGACCCGACAATGGTGCGGGAGTTCCCGGATGAGAAACAGAGAGCCGTAGTTTGCTACGTCTCATGGGAGAAGTAGGAGAAAGGGTAAAAATTTCTCCGAAATATTTGGAGGAAAAGAAAACTTTTCTCTATCTTTGGAAGGTCAAACAACAAGACAATGGAACAGAAAATTTCCCCCGAGCAGCGCGAAGAGCTTCGCGAATTGTTCTTGCAGGCGCTCAATCTGCACACCGAGTCCTACCACCACTTGATGGAGCACAACATCACAGGCTACGACGCAGCACGCGACGACCTGTTCGTGGTTCGCATGAAGTTCGACCGTCTGGTAAGCTCACTGTGATGCAAATCGATAGCAAGACCCTCAGAATTCTCGAAGAAACGTTCGGGGATTTTCAAGTCCGCATCACGAAGTGGGACGAGAACCAGCTCACCTTCCGCTTCGGCTACTGGAGGGAGTGCGATGTGGAGCTTATGCGAAACATCCTGAAGGAAAACCACGTACTCGGCTACATGACCGAGAACTGGATTGAGGACGACGACTGCGGATATCAGTACTACTACGTCTTGAAAAACTTCCAACACTGAACCGATGCCGAACATTCAAAGCACCTCCTACCCGGAACGTCCCGCGAAGGACTTCAACGACTGGCAGGAAGACCTCCAGTGGGAACGCGACCTCGAGCGGCTCCTCGAAGACTTCAAGCGCTCCATCGGCCAAAGAATCCGGACGGCCTACTACGCTTCAAAAGATGAAAGCCACACTAGAGTTTAACCTCCCCGAAGAGTGGGAGGAATACAATCATGCTACGGATGGTCACAACGTGGTTATCGCGGTGCGGAGGCATCTCTACAACCTACGGATGAAGCTCAAGCACGAAATCCAGAACGACGAAGAAGCCCGAATCGTGGAACGGTGCCGCGCGGAGCTTTACGAATGCCTCGACGCTCAAGGAGTCACACACCTCATCAACTGATGGAGCTCTCAGAGTGGGATATGCGTGTTGAGCTCTTGAGGCTTCAAGAAGGTTCGGTACTCTGGGACGACGCACCCACAGAGGATGCGATTCTCCACTCGGAGATGACAGAGGACCTTTACGAACGCCTCAAGGCTCGGCTCCTCACCCACCGGGCGCGTCCAGATATGAGGGGAGTTTACAGCCAGACCGATATGGCACGATTTCTATCTTACGTCCTATAACATCAAGCAATGACACACGAAGGAATGCTCGCCTCAATTACGCGAGAGCTGGTTCGAACCGAGATTAAGATCCACGCACAGAACCCGGAGATGGCTCTGGGGATGGCTATGGCCCGAAGGATTATGGAGAGGCAGTACGCGGAGAAACTCGCACAAGGAACCGCTAAGGAATCCTTAGGAGTTCAACCCTGAACGGTTGTAAAAACACTTAAAACAAAGACAAGATGGCTAGGAAAATTGAGTATAGGGTTGTTCAAGAGGCAACCCGCCCTCCGTACTACTCGCTTGAGTACTTATGCTTTGATGATAAGGGCGAATTTATTGTGAAGGGCGAACCCCTTCTCTTAGGAAGGAGTCTTAAGGAATTACGAGATACATTAGTAAAGATGATAGAAGCAATAGACGCGGTAGTCATGGATGAAATTAAGACAGGTCAAATCGCACCGCCTCAGCGGTTGTAAAAACACAGTAGGATTTACAACGAGATGAACAGCACTGAACTCATCGGAAGGGCGCGGGACCGCTGGAACGAAATAGACCACGAGGGCCTTGACTGGTTTTCGTTCTTTAACGGCTGGCTGGAAGGCAGGGCAGATATTGCCTACCGCAAACAAGAGGCAAATGAAAATAACCCTTGAGGATTACCACCACACTTGCGCAGATGGGTGCTGTGATACCTACGGTTATGACCTTTTTGTTGATGGCAACAAAATCGGCAGCTTCGAATGCGATGACGTACACCGGTTGATTGAACTGCTAAACGAATTCTTGACCTCAAAACAGGCTGGTGACTATTAACTCTAGCTGGTGACTATGGCTGCGACTATGGCTGGTGACTATTCCACAGAGGGAAATGAGTTTCCTTCTGTGACCCTAAACAACACCCAAACAGCGAACAACAAGCCTTAAACATGAAATCACAGCACACACCCGGCCCGTGGACTGTTGCCCCTTTGGGAACTATAGAATTCAAAGGAGGGTTTATCGGGGAGGCCTATGATATGAACCCGGGTTATTATGGCGAAAAATCAGAAGACCTTCCGATGATGGCGAACGCCCGGCTGATGGCGGCAGCCCCGGAGATGTTGGAACTGTTACAGGCATTGACCGGGTTCGACAGCATCCGTAAAGCCCACGCAATGAGAGCAACATTGAAACTCTTAAAAGAATTCAAATGAACTACCTCGGCTACCTCGATACGTGGAGCATCTTCGACTTCACCGGCTGGTACCTCTTTGTTTCACTCTTTTTCTTTGTCCTCCGAGATGAGCTATACAAAAGCAGAGCGCGCGGAAATCGCGAAGAACATTCGTGAGTACGCCAAAGAGCGCCGCATCGAATACTGGAAGAACTACAACCTCAAAGACGACGAGGACACACGGTGCTTCACCAGATACGCCACGAACTACGATTACCTTTGGCTGCAAGCCGTCGCAGACGACGTACTCGGAAAAATCAAGCACGATGAACTCCACTGGATTGACAAGGGTTAAGCTCTCCCAACTCAAGAGCAACCCGAACAACCCGCGAATAATCAAGGACGACAAGTTCCGGAAGCTGGTCACCTCGATCACAGAGTTCCCCGAGATGCTAGAAGCCCGGCCTATCGTGTGCGACCCCGACGGGGTAGTTCTCGGAGGCAATATGAGGCTCAAAGCCTGCCGGGAGGCAGGGCTCAAGGAAGTACCCGCCTACGTCGTCACATGGGAGGAAGCGAAGCAGAGGGAGTTTATCATAAAGGACAACGTAGGGTACGGAGAATGGGACTGGGACGAGCTCGCGAATACGTGGGACCCCATCCAGCTCGAAGAATGGGGGCTCGATGTGTGGCAGGAAGAGAAGGAAAAAGAAGAAAAGCCCGTTAAAGAGAAGTGCGAAACCTGCGGCAAATGAGCTCCACAAATTCTACACGTAAAAAGGACCTCTTAGACGCTCTGGAGCGTTCACTCGGCATCGTGTCCACAGCTTGCGAGAAGGTCGGTGTAGACCGCAAGACCCATTACAACTGGCTGAAGGACGATCCCGAATACAAGGAGGCGGTTCGAGCTATCGAAGAGCGGACTATCGACTTCGCAGAATCGCACCTACACGCGCTCATCAAGGACAAGAACCCCGCCGCGACTATCTTCTTCCTCAAGACCAAAGGAAAGAACCGCGGCTACGTAGAACGCCAAGAAATCGAAGTCAACGAGCCTCGGCCGCTTACGTGGTTTAAGGAATGATCCTTGCACAGTCTTACTACGACTGCAAGAACTCGGCCTCACGCATCCAGATCCATCAAGGAGGCACCCGGTCGGGGAAGACCTATTCTATCCTCCTTTGTCTTATCGAGTTCTGCTACAAGAACCCAAACGCGGGAGCCGTCGTTACCGTAGCCCGGAAGACCTTCCCCGCTCTGCGTGCTTCCGTTATGCGGGACTTCTTTTCTATCCTCGAACGGGAGGAGATATACAACCCCGAACTCCACAACAAGAGCGACGCTACCTACCTACTCTTTGGGAACCTCGTGGAGTTCATCTCCGTAGACCAGCCCCAAAAGGTGCGAGGCAGGAAGCGGGATATCCTTTTCATAAACGAAGCGAACGAGGTCTCTCTAGAGGACTGGAGGCAGCTCCTCCTTCGGACTACCCTCAAGGCAATAATCGACTACAACCCTTCGGACGAGTTTCACTGGATCTACGACGAGGTAATACCCCGAGACGATGCGCAATTCTTCAAGACGACCTACCGAGACAACCCCTTCCTACCGGCGGAACTCGTCGCCGAAATTGAACGGCTACAAGTGGCCGACGAGAACTTCTGGAGAGTCTATGGACTCGGAGAGCGAGGAGCATCCCGAAGCACCGTCTTCACCCACTACACCACAGTAGACCAAGTAGGCCCGGAATGGAAGCTCGTAGCCTACGGGCTAGACTTCGGATACACGAACGATCCGACCGCGGTGGTAGGAGTGTACAGCGATGGACACGGGTACCTTCTCGACGAGGTGCTCTACCGAACGGGACTCTCGAACCGAGAGATATCTAAGCTCCTCGAGGTAGGGAAGTCGCAAGTGATAGCCGACTCCGCAGAACCCAAATCTATCGACGAGCTCCACGGGTACGGGCTCAACGTCCACCACGCAAGGAAGGGCCCCGACTCCGTACGGGCAGGGATTCAGTTCCTTCAATCTCGACCCCTTGCGGTGACCTCAGGGAGCGTGAACCTCATTAAGGAACTGAGGAACTACAAGTGGAAGGAAGACAAGAACGGGAAGGTCCTCAACGAGCCCGTAGACGCGTTTAACCACGCTATCGACGCTGCGAGATACGCGGCGATGTTCAATCAGTCAAACCCGAATTTCGGGAGGTATCGGATAGGCTAACTTTGAGGAATCCACCCTCTTCCGTTATTCTCTCGTATGAACATCCCCTACCGCTGGGCAGACCTCACGCTCGGAGACCTTCAGGTACTAATGTCGAACGCGCCCGATCTGGAAAAGGTCGGCCACGTATGCCGCCTCTCGAAAGAGGAGGTACTGAAGCTCCCGATGGGAACCGTACTCGACGCTCTCAACCGGATTAACCACATCCCCGAAGTAGCCCGGCACGAGCAAGTGATTACAATCGAAGGGAAGAAGTACGGCTTCGTAAAAGACTGGGACGAGTTCACCACCGGGGAGTGGATTGACTGCGAGAGCTACCAAGAAGACTTCTGGCCAAACGCTCACAAAATTATGGCCGTTCTCTACCGGCCGATGAAGTACCACGTAGGGAAAGAATACAGCCTCAAGAAGTACACGGCCAAAGAGGACGCGGAGCCGTTCAAAGGGATGCCAGCCGACCTCTTTTCAGGTGCGCTGCTTTTTTTTTGGAATACAAGAATAACACGTCTGCAAACTTTGCAAGCGTCTTTGCTGGAGGTGACGGAGGGAGTTCTCAATTCTACGAGAAGTGGAAGTGGTACCCCATCCTCTACACGCTCGCGAACAACGACGTTCTCCAGATGGATAAAATTACGGAGCTCCCGGTTCACGTCGTACTTCAGCACCTCGCGTTCCTCAAAGACCTAGCTATAGAACAGAAGAAGCGATGATCACACTAAACACGATTGTAAAGAGGTTCGAGGACTTCGCAGACAACCACTTCTTCATCCGCTCCTTCTCGTTTGGAGGGCCAGAGGATGTGGATCTGGAGAAGTTCGACCAGTATCCTCTCCTCCACCTCATCTACACCGGAGCGACGTACGAGGACACAACCAAGACCCTCGACTTCGAGGTATATATCTTCGACCTTCCTTCTGCCTATGAGGACAAGAACGAGCGCCAGAAGGAGGTAGTAAGCGACGCGGAACAATGCGCGGAGGATATCCTCGCAGATATCGCGAACGGCCACAACATCTTTATCGACTCGGAGGATTACGAGATAGCGAACGCCACGGTAACACCGCTGCAAGAAGCCAACTCAAACGTACTCGCGGGCGTGCTTCTGGAGCTTTCTATCACGCTCCCCTACGACCGCTCGGCGTGCGACGCTCCGATAAATGGAGTGCAGCCGGAGGGAGGCGGGTTCGTCTACCAGCGCCGCGGACTTCTCCGGGTTCTGACTCAGAACGGGACGGTAGATGTTCTTTCGGTGAATACTATCAAGGTCACGAACGGAACCCTCATCGACGAGGGGAACGGAGTGGTCTCTATCGACACGGGAGGCGGCGGAGCGGAGAACCTCGACGACCTCGCAGACGTAGTTATCACGGACCCTCTAGACCACGATTCGCTCGTGTACGACGAGGTAACCGGAGACTGGATTAACGGAGCCCCGAAAGCTCTCGATATGCCGGTCTATAACGGCAGCGGAGCTATCATTTCGAAGGGAGCCCTATGCAAGGCTATCGGAACGCAAGGAGATAAGGTTTCTGTGGGTCTCTTTGACCTCGACGTAGACGATCCGAAAATTCTCGTGGGTCTGGCTACGGCACAGCTCGCCATTGCAGGAACGGGACACGTACGGACCTACGGAGAGCTTCGAGGTATTGCTACGAACGCATACACGGTAGGAACGATTCTCTACGCTTCGGGGACTGCGGGAACCCTTTCCTCTACCGCGGGTTCTCCAGAGCTCGCGATTGCTATCGTGACCAGATCACAACAGAATACCGGGCGGCTCTTCATTCGGTCGTGGACCCCGAACTCGGGAAAGGCATTCCGGTATGTTACTGCGGGCGGGAATACACTCGAAGCGGAGAAGCAAGAAGATACCTTGACGCTTACCGCGGCGGGAGGTATGACTATCACGAGCGTAACAGGTACCGATACTATCACGCTTGATTCCGCTCGGCTTGACGACGACGACGTAACGCTCTCGGGCATTCGCGAAATCGACCTCAATGGCGAGAACCTAAATTTTACCAATTCAGGTTTTGATATACTGCTGGTAGAAGCCGATGGGCTTACTATGACTGACCCGGTAATTCGCAACTATACCGGCGGAACGGGTGGAAAAATAACACTAGCGGAGGCTACCACGAACGGAGGGAGTTCAATTGCAATCAAGGCACCTGATTCACTTGCAGCTACCACGACCTACACCCTCCCTTCAGCCGACGGAACCAGCGGGCAGGTACTCGCGACGAACGCGGCGGGAGGTCTTTCGTGGACCACACGCGCGGCGAATAGCTTTGAGACCATCGCGGTAACCGGGCAGTCCCCCATCGTGGCGGACACGCATACGGATACGCTCACGATTGCAGCGGGTACGGGCATCTCGCTTACAACGAACGCAGGAACGGACACGCTGACCATCACGAACAGCGTAACAGCTCCAAACACCTTCGGGACTATAGAAGTATCTGGGCAGTCACCAGTAGTGGCTGATAGCACCACAGACACCCTCACTCTAGCGGCTGGTTCGGGTATTACTTTAACTACCGATGCAAGTACCGATACTGTCACAATCACTAACAGTGGAACCGTAGTTAATACATTTAGTACGATTGCAGTATCTGGACAATCTCCGGTAGTAGCTGATTCATCCTCAGATACTTTAACCCTTGCGGCTGGCTCTAATATTACTCTGAGCACAGACCCCACAACGGATACTGTAACTATATCCTCTTCTGGTGGAGGCGGTGGTGGAACTTCTTATAGTTCTGTACGCACTCAGACGGGCACGAGCTACACGCTAGTCCTTGGAGATGCAGGGGACTACATCCAAACCACCAGCACAACAGCCGTCACGATTACCGTTCCACTTCAGTCGTCGGTAGCATGGGTAGCAGATACCGAGATATACTTCGAGCAAAACAACACCGGCCAGATCACGATTGCAGGAGCTTCGGGCGTGACGGTCAACAGCAGCGAGACCCTCAAGAGTTTCGCCCGCTATTCAGTCATCGCTCTCAAGCGCGTGGCTGAGAACGTGTGGACGTTAACCGGAGAACGCGCACTGGTATGATGTTCCTAAAGGCAGTAAGCGCAGGGCGGCGCAGGTATCCTGTCATCACAGACGGCTTGAAGTTGTACCTCGACGCGTACAACCTCGACAGCTATTCGGGAACCGGGAGCGTATGGTACGACCTGTCAAACAGCGGATACAACTTTACCAACTACGGCGCGACGTGGACGACATCTGGCAGCCTCCGTTACTGGGAGTTGGACGGCGTAAACGACAGGATAGAAGGAACCAATACCACGACACTGTTCGACATAACGAGCACAGGTTATAGCTGGTCTCTTTGGGTGAATCACTCAAGCGCTCCGGCAGCGTTTGACGTAATTATTAACGCGGAATATGGGACGTCTGGTGATATTACATACTTCATCGATAACAGAAACAGCACGGGGACAAACGGGAACGGGTGGCTGACGGGCTCTTACACTGACACCGGAGGACAGCAGCAGACCATACAATACAACCAAACTATAACCACCAATGTGTGGCGGCATGTTTGCGTAACGTTTACCTATTCCACCACTACCACAGGCACGTTGACGTTTTATATTGATGGCTCACAAGTGCAAACAGGCAACAAGACAGTGACCGGTGGCCTGACGTGGGCCAGTTTTAACAATTCCCTGCGGCCAATCATCGGAGCGCTAAAAGAACCTGCTGGAACATACAGCCGATTCAACAACATCAAAGTTGGGGAGGTATTGAACTACAACCGTCCCCTGACTTCAACGGAGGTCTCAAACAATTACAACAGCACGAAATCAAATTACGGGCTATGAAATATTACCGCATATATCTAAAGGAACAACTGCCTGATGTACCGTGGCGTCTGTTTGTGCAGAGCGTACGTTGGAACATCGCGTGTACAGAGTTTATTCTCGAGTACAACGTGGAACCTGAAGACAAGACTGGAGTGCTGACTCGCGACGAGGCCGCGGAGTACACAAAGACGACCGACTGGGACAACGGCGAACCGTGGGCATCGATGTACAATGGCGAAGGCTAAAGCACAGGCGCAGCCCGTCCGCATCGAGCGGCAGGTAAGCAGGCCCGGCGTCCATGCCAAGACAAAGCAGGGCACGCACAAGGGCTCTAAGCTCTACAAGAAGATATACAAAGGTCAAGGACGATGAGCAAGGAAGCTTCGAAGCTGTGGGTGGAGTTCGCTCAAGAGGTGCTTGACGCGTCGAAGCGTGAGCTCGGAACGAAACGTATCGGGAAGAACAAGAACTACGGGGTAGCTACGAGGACCCTCCAGCGGTCGCTCGCGTTTAAGTTCCGTTTTGGGAAGACCGGAGTCTCGGAGATTCAGCTTTACGCGAAAGGGAAAGCTTCGAGCTATGCCTCTTTCGTGCATTGGGGAGTGAACGGGACGCAGGTACGCCACGGCTCCCCTTTCTCGTTTACTACGAAGCAACCTCCTACCGAAGCGGTACGCGCGTGGATGAAGGTGAAGCCGATTCGTCTCAGGGATCCGAAGACGGGAGCGTTCATCAAGCCTACGGAGGCGAAGCTGAACTCGGCCGCGTTCCTAATCGCTCGAGGCATCAAGCGTAAAGGAATCACACCGCTGCGTTATTTCATCAACGGGTACGACTGGGCTATCCGCCGCAAAGGGGACAAGCTCGCTCAAGCGGTAGGTGAGGATTTCGTTCGGAAACTCGTAGCTACAGCAAGCCCGGTGACTCTTACCGTGAAGCCCAAATAACATGGCCGCCTCATTTACCTCGAACCCTACGGAGACGTTCTACCCGGCTGGGCAGCCTCTCATCTACACACTTCAAACGTCTCTCACGATTACCGACACGTTTGCCTTTATCGTGCAGGTAGAAGAGAACGCTGTTGAGATCGGGAAATACTACCTCAAAGCGAACTCGAATAACCGCGCCCACTTCGACCTCTCTCGCATCATTGAGGGACGGACGAAGGTGGACCCTTCGGTGTATTCTGCGACTACTTTCCTGCATGACTACAGCGCGAACTACTACACCCGCGCGAATACCGGGCTGAACAAGTACACGGTAAAAATCGGAGAATACACCGGGACGGAGGCCCTGAATCAAGCCTCGAAGAACATCTACGTAACAGACGGGTACGAGCAAGTTTCGGCTGGCTTGCATCCTTCCTTCTCTGACTACTTCGGGACCGCATCCACGAAGAAATACTGGCTCACGGACCGCGCTCCGGTAAACAACATCATTACGATGTACGCGGCGGACGAGGACGAGGGATTCATGGCGCTGATAAATAAGGATTCGATTCACTCGAACACGGTCTCGGACGTGACTCGGCTTCAGTACGTGATTGTACGGCCCGGGACCTCCCCGCTTACCGTCCAGAAGGATTTGAACACGACGAACGGCGCACAGCTTCCGAGCGCTACGACCCCTACGAACGGGTTCCTCGTGTACGCGGCTGTGATGCCCTCTCAAGTGCTCGCTCTAAACAGCGTAACCGCGTGGTCGGAAATCATTATCACGCCACAGAACGCTTCGGGGGTTCAGGAAGGGAACCAGCTCCAGATCCTGCCTAGCTGCCCGGGCACTCGGGGAAGCGGAGCACAGGTAGCCTTTGCAAACTCGCGCGGAGGCTGGGACTTCCTCCGGTTCGACGGGTACACGCGCAAGACAATCCGGACGGAGGAGAAGACTTACCGAGCAATCCTCGGTGACTACGCGGCTACGACCTACACGTTTAACTCGTACGCGCCGGAGACGGTAGCCTACCAGAAGACCGCGGTTCAAGCGTACGCGCTCTCTGGGGTATTCGACCCTGCCGATGCCTACCTCATCCCCTACCTCTTAAGGTCTCGCCAAGTGTACGCGAAGATTGACGGGGTATGGAGCCCGGTTCGCATCACGGATGGATCTGCACCGTACAAGACCACTCCAGACTCTCAGGTTACGCAGTTTACGATGAACGTAGAACTCGCACAGACAATCCGATGCTAACCCTTCTCGCCTATCGGACTACGTGGAAGCCCGTCGAGCTCTACGAGTTCGAGCCTGTAAACCTGAACTACTCGTTTACGGATATCACGAAGGTAAATTCTCCTACCTCGAACTACTCGCAGACCTTCCGCGTACCTCTCACGAAGACGAACGAGGACGTATTCGGGCCGTACGACCTCTCACAGGTACCTTCCTACGACTTGAAAGCGAAGATACCCGCCCGGCTCATGGAGGGAGGGGTGGCGATTATGACGGGCTTTATTCAGGTGAAAGGGTGGTTCGTCCAGAAAGGCAGGTTCGTAGATGTGGAGCTCGCGTTCTTCGGGGAACAAGCCGACCTAGCGAAGAGCATCGGCGAGGATCTTCTTTCGGATTTAGACTGGAGTTCTTTCGACCACTCGCTTACCTATACCGCGGTGACTAATTCGTGGGCCGGAACGCTCCTTTCTGGTCAAATCCGGTACGGCATCGTGGACAAGTGGCGCAACTGGACCTCTACTACGAGCCCGGCCACGACCAAACTCTATCCTGCCGACTGCACGCCGTTCATTCGGATAAAAAGCGTTCTAGACAAAATCTTCACCACAGCCGGATTTACGTACGAGAGCACGCACTTCTCCAACTTGGAGACCACGCTGTACATGATGCTACACAGCGGCGGGAAGTTCAACAAGTTCACAACGAACTTCGACTTCAAATTCTGGGTAGGACGCACGACCGATCTCACTATCACAGCCCCGACCACCTTTACCGATGTGAGCTATGAGGAGAATGGAAACTTCTACGACACGGGCGCGGATTTCGTGAGCCCTACGTGGACGGTTCCGCTCGAAGGGGTATACCAGCTAGACTTCTATTTTAACTTCACCCTCGCCACAGCAGGAGCGACGGCTACCTTCCGGCTCACGAACGGGACTACACACTACACGATTGCTAGCGGGTTAACCTCGCCTACCAATACGTGGTTTTCTTTGCAGGTAACCCTCGCATCGACGAGCACATGGAAGGTTCAGGTACAGACCAGCGCGGGAAATATAACCCTCCTTCGAGGAGCGGCGAACGGTATCCTCGGACTTGGAGGTACCTCATGGAAAGTAGGATACGGCGGCTTCCTTTCTTCGATTACGCTTGATACTGCGAGGAACTTCCCGAAGATGCGCCAAATCGATTTTATCGCAGGGCTTCAAAAGTGTTTCAACCTTGTTTTTATCCCGGACAAGATTAACCCGAAGAAGATTTACATAGAGCCGTTTAACGACTACATGGCTACGGGTGACGTGAAGGACTGGACCGGCAAAATCGATATGAGCATGGACCTCTCCATCACGCCTACCTCCGACCTACAGCGGAAGCGGTATGTGTGGACGCACTCAGCCGGGGAGGACTTTGTAAGTCAAGCGATACAAGCATCGGAGCGGATTTACGGGCAGCACGAAATTCTGGATCCCGGGAACGACTTTGCTACTGGAGATGAAAAGATAGAGTCGGGTTTCGCTCCTTTCTTTACCTCTTACATCCCCGGAACTGGGTATAACATCCACAGGCTTCTTTCTTCCGATCCGGAAAAGCCAGAAATAGACGAGGTGAAGCCGCGCCTAGCCTTTTATAACGGACAGATTACCCTTCCTTTCTTGCTCGACAATGCAGGAACGGGGACCTCGAACAACTTCCCCTTCTTCGGGCAGTTTGCCACGAATACCAAAGAGGACGCAGACGTAGCAGACGACTCGCTTATGTTCGGGATTGAGCTTCCGCTCTTTGAGATTACCGCGAACCCCTACGACACGCTCTACAACAAGTACTGGCAGCTCTACGCGAACCAGCTCTATTCCTCCGACGCTCGACTTCTTACCGCCCACTTCCGTATCTCTACCCTCGATATTTCTACGTTCGAGTGGTCCGACAAAATCTACCTCTTCAACACCTACTGGAGGATTCTCGAAATTTCCGGATACGACCCCACAAGCGAAGGGACGGTACAGGTAAAGCTTCTAAAGATTCTCGGCACGATTCGAGACTGTACCTACCTCCCGGCTACGGGACGAACGGGAAGGATTGAGTTCACGACCTCCACCGGATCGGGAATCTTCACCGTCAACCGCACATGCTGCGAGCGCTACGGATTCGTTTACGACAACGCTACCGCCTACTGTTACCAGCCATGAACCAATTCCAAGTAAAGGGGTGCAAGGACTTCGGTTACATTATCGATGCGTTCCATCTTTTGAGGCAGCCGGGGAAGCCGCGGTGGGTGAAAATCCTAGACGCGGTTTTGGCTTCTCTGGTCTTCTTTGGGTGGTACGGCGCACTCGGTTACCTGCTGGTGAAAATCATTCTCTGGACCCATGGCTAAGAAGAACGAGGTAGTAGTAGATATCAAAGCGGACACGTCCAAACTCGACAAAGCTTTACAGGACGCGGAGAAATCTATGGAGGATCTCGGCGAAGCCGGGGAGAAAGCGTTAGGTGGATTAGACAACCTTACAGGAGGACTCGCTTCCGGGCTT
>JACCDS010428452.1_pt1 | contig 21765 bp, 16 predicted proteins | sample 7446441 | NCBI WGS metagenome assembly JACCDS01 (sample SAMN15323445, study PRJNA562643) | freshwater metagenome | isolation source: river surface water | place: USA:Blue River Watershed | collected 2017-08-17 | reverse complement strand
GTTTCATTTGTATTGGAATGCCTTTCAACCCAATAGCAGTATGGACGTTCGCAGCAGAGAATTGGGCAAACAAAGTACCCGAAACGACAGAAAAGGCAATCCCGTTCCCGATTGGGACGATCGAGTAAGAGACAAAATCAGCAAATTATCGCCCACCGAAATAGGCTACCAACAAGTAAAAAAGGTAACTATTGACGGCGTGGCACAAACGCTGCGTGTATACGAAACTATTTTAGAAGTGCGTTTACAAAAGCCTTTGTTGCCCAAAAGCAAAACGCTGTTAAAAGTAGATTTTGAAGCACAAGTGCCCGTACAAATTCGTCGTGCAGGCCGTAACAATGCAGAAGGTGTTGCCTACAGCATGAGTCAGTGGTATCCTAAAATGGTGGAATACGACTACCAAGGATGGAATGCCAATCCGTATATAGCCCGCGAATTTTATGGTGTTTGGGGCGATTATGAAGTAAAACTAACCCTCAACAAACGCTATATGGTAGCCGCAACGGGCGTATTGCAAAATGCCAATACCATTGGCTTTGGCTACGAAACCCCGGGCACAAAAGTGGTAGTTCCTACCGGCAAAAACCTAACATGGCTATTTAAAGGTGAGAACATTCACGACTTTGTTTGGGCGGCAGACACGGCTTACAAACATTTAAGCAAAAAACTGCCCACCACTACCCTGCACGTATTTTACAAGGCCAAAGATGCTCAGGCCGACTCTGCATGGAGCAATGTACTTTGGGCAGCCGAAAAAGTGCTCCCTTATATTGAAAAACGATTTGGCAAATACCCTTACCCACAATATTCCTTTATACAAGGCGGCGATGGCGGCATGGAATATGCAATGGCAACCTTGCTAAAAGGTCCCGGACTAGGAACGGTTTTTCACGAGTGGATGCACAGTTGGTACCAACATATTTTGGCTACTAATGAAAGTTTATTTGGGTGGATGGACGAAGGATTTACGAGTTATGCCGAAAACGAAGTAACCGATTTTTACAACAACGAATGGGCATTGCAATCGCCCTACATCAACGAAACACAAAAGGCCAATTTGTTGAAACAAATAGCGTTGGATAAAAATGATTTGCCGGCAAAACAAGCCGATAATTATGCCGGCTACTTTGCATTGGCCAAAAGTCCCTTTGAAGAACCAATGAGTACACATGCCGACCATTTTAATACCAACATGGGTTATTCATTGGCATCCTATTCAAAAGGTGCCACTTTTGTAGGCATGTTGGGCTATTTGGTAGGCGATGCCGTGCGCGACAACATTTTACTTTCCTACTACGATCAATGGAAGTTCAAACATCCTAATGCCAACGACTTTATTCGTGTAGCCGAAAAACAAAGCGGCCTAACGCTGCAATGGTTTAAAGAATACTGGATGAATAGTACCAAAACCATCGACTACGCCGTAGGCGATATTAATGTAGCAAACGATGGCAACTTGCAAGTAACCCTTAAACGCATTGGTAAAATGCCGATGCCACTTGATGTATTGATCACTTTTAAAGATGGCAGTAAAGAACTGCACTATATACCCCTTAATCTGTTGTACGGAGAAAAAAAAGCAGAAAACAACCTGCCTAGAACAGTACATACCGAATGGAATTGGACACATCCGGAATACCAACTTGTTACCAAACGAGCTTTAAAGGACTTAAAAAGTATTGAAATTGACCCCTCTTTCCGAATGGCCGATATCAATAGAAACAACAACAAATTGGTGATACCGGAATAATTTACCTACCCCATCAGAAAATTGTACAAATGTATTGGACTGCAAATAAAATAGTACTGCTTTGGGTAGCTTGTATGCTAGGTAGCTACTGCACTGTTACCTATGCACAAACGGCTACATTTACTGCCGAGGATACACTCCGCGGTAGCCTGAATGCCAACCGTACTTGGTGGGATGTACGGCATTATGGGCTAACGGTTACTCCCAATTTTGCTGAAAAAAAATTGACCGGCAGCAATACCATTTTGTTTAAACGCTTGTTAAGTACCAATGCGCCTATGCAAATAGATTTGCAAGCACCTATGCAAATTGACAGTATCGCTTATCATGGCACTCAGCCCACTTTTCAAAAAGCGTCTACCAATACTTGGCTAGTTCATTTAACCCAACAAGCCCCTACTATTGATTCTCTTACCATTTTTTTCAGCGGCACCCCTCGCGAAGCGGTTCGTCCACCTTGGGATGGTGGCTGGATTTGGTTGAAAGATAGCAAAGGCTCGCCATGGATGAGTGCAGCAGTGCAAGGATTAGGGGCAAGCAGTTGGTATCCGTGTAAAGACCACCAAAGTGACGAACCGGATAACGGTGCCAATTTATCGATTGTGGTACCGGATTCTTTAGTTGGAGTTGGCAATGGCCAATTGACGGGGATAAGCACGTTGGGCAACCAAAAAACATACCATTGGCGCGTAGTAAATCCCATTAACAATTATACCATCATCCCATCAATAGGAAAATACGTACACTTTTCGGATATTTTCAAAGGCGAAAAGGGCAAATTATCCCTTGATTTTTGGGTTTTGGAGCAAGCCAAAGAAAAAGCACAAAAACAATTTCAGCAAGCCAAACTCATGCTCAAAGCATTTGAATATTGGTTTGGTCCGTACCCATTTTACAAGGATGGATACAAACTTGTTCAAACGCCTTTTCTTGGCATGGAACACCAAAGCGCTATTGCTTATGGGAATGGCTTTAAAAATGGCTATTTGGGCAGAGATTTGAGTGGTACCGGATGGGGATTAAAATGGGACTTCATTATTATTCATGAAAGTGGACACGAATGGTTTGCCAACAACATTACCACCAAAGATATTGCCGACATGTGGGTGCATGAAGGTTTTACCAACTACAGCGAAACCTTGTTTACCGAATACTATTATGGCAAAAAAGCCGGAAACGATTATTGCTACGGAATTCGGAAAAATATCAAAAACGACCACCCAATTATTGGTGCTTATGGTGTTAACAATGAAGGCAGCGGCGACATGTATAGCAAAGCCGCCAACATGATACATACTATTCGCAATAGCATACAGGATGATGCCGTTTTTCGCAAAATGCTTCGGCAAATGAACCAACAATTTTATCACCAAACAGTAACCACACAACAAATTGAATCGTTTATAGCCCCATATTGTCCCTTCAACACAATACCTTTTTTTAACCAATATTTGCGCACTACCCAAATACCTATTTGCGAATATGTGCTCGACACAATACAAAATACCCTACAAGTTCGTTTTACCAACTGCTTAGAACACTTTGAATTACCTATTTACCTAGCAGGCACGCATCGTAAAATCATGGTGGGTACAGAATGGCAAAAAATAGCCCTGAAAGCGAAGGAAACTACTTGGTGGTTAACGGACGAAAAAGAAAAAAATTATTATATCCAATTTGTTGCTACCGATAATGCATTGGCTCAATAATGGCAAATGATATAAATTGCAGCCCATATGAGCACAATACGCAAGCAAGCAATAACGTCAGGCATTTTATTGTATTTTGGTTTTTTAATTGGTGCCATTAATATTTTTTTATTTACCAAAAACGGTGCTTTTACTGAGGAACAGTTTGGATTAACCCGTATTTTCTTCGACTTTGCCCAAAACATTGCCGCATTTGGCACATTGGGTGTTACCACTGTACTATACAAATTCCATCCCTACTACAAGGTCAATCTACCATTCAAACAAAACGATCTGTTCACATGGGTTTTTACCGCAGCCATCATTGGCTTTGCTTTGGTGTTGTTTTTTGGATGGCAATTTCAGCCCCTCATGGTTCGAAAATTTAGCAGGGGCTCTCAATTATTTTTAGATTATTACTATTGGGTATTTCCCTTCGGATTGGGCATGTTGCTTTTTTCTTTATTCGAGGCAATGAGCAACATCATTCAGCAATCTGTAATGCCCAACTTTTTGAAAGAAACAGCACTGCGCATTTTCACGACGCTACTTATTGGGTGTTTTTATTTCAAGCTAATTAGTTTCAATTGGTTTGTCATTCTTTTTTCATTGCTTTATCTTGTTTTGGTGGCGATATTGCTTTTTTTTCTGCTTCATAAAAAAGCATTTACACTTACCTTTCGAGTAAGCAGGGTAACCAAAAAGTTTTGGAAAAAAATGGTTTGGATGCAGCTACTCATGTTTACAGGAACGGTTATTCAAGCACTTAGTAGCACACTAGATGGCATTTTGATTGCAAGCTTAAAAACCATCCAAATAGCAGGGGTATTTACTTTGGCACAGTATGTAGCCAACTTGGTTCAGGTACCGCAGCGTAGTTTACAATCGATTACTGTAGGCGTATTGCTACAAGCTTGGAAAGAAAATAACCGAGCAGAAGTGATGCGTATTTATGCACGCAGCAGCATCAATATGCTGATAGCGAGTTTGTTCATTTATGGCAATGTGGTACTCAATACAGCCTATGCCATTGAAGCAATTGGCATTAAAAACAGTTATTTGGCCGGAATGGAAGCCATGATTATTTTAGGTTTGGTACGCGTATTAGATGCCGGTACAGGTGTTAACAATATTGTGATACTCACCTCTAGTCATTGGCGTTTCGATTTTTATAGTGGGCTTATTTTATTGGTACTCATTGCTCCTACCAATTATATATTCATCAAGCAGTACGGCATTGTTGGTTCTGCGTATGCACAACTTTTATCGTTTATTATTTACAACTTTATTCGCTGGAATTTCATTCGAAAGAAATTCGATATGCAACCATTTAATAAGCAAACTTTGTATACCATTCTATTGTCCGTTTTTGGCTTCGCTATTGCCTACAGTACTTGCTTAACGCTTACGGGTTGGCTAGGCATAATCCTTCGTTCTTGTATTTTTTCGGGCATGATGATTGGCGGCATTTTTTATTGGCAATTGACACCCGACGCAGGACAACTTTGGGAAAAAGTAAAAATTAAACTCAAATAATAATTTACCAAACACTTACAATTCAATCAGCTCAAAATCGGCACCAATTTGTGTAAGATGTATTTGTAATCGTTCTTTGTGGGTATCGCTAATAAATACCTGCCCATCGCCTCCATTAACCACTTTGTGCAGCAAATTGTGCATTCGGTTGGCATCTAATTTTTCAAATACATCGTCCAACAACAAAATAGGTGCAAAACCTTTGTATTGTTTCAACGCCTGCCATTCGGACAATTTAATGGCAAACAACAAACTTTTGCGTTGGCCTTGGGATGCTTCAGACTTAAAGGGATGCCTATGCATACCAAAAACAATATCATCGCGGTGAATACCCGAACAAGTACGACCGAGCAATTGGTCTTTTTTTCTGTTACAATCTAACCAATAATTCATTGGGTGTTCCTGTAATTCGCTTTGGTAAGCGATGGTTAAATCGTCTAACCCTCCGGCAATATATTGGTACTGTTCGGCCACTAGAGGTAAAAATGTTTCTAAAAAAAGTTTCCGTTCCACATAAATCCAATCACCAATAGCACTAAGCTGCTCCGAATAAATGCTTAACAAATCCTCGTTCAAGTGGCCCGTTTCCTGAGCTTGTTTCAACAAACTATTGCGCTGCTGTAGCAACTTATTATAGGCAATTAACTGTTGCAAATAGCTTGCATTCAACTGTGACAATAAAGTATCAAGCAGTTTACGGCGCTCTTCGCTAGTTCCAGTAATCAAGGCTACATCGTCGGGGGCTATCATTACGCAAGGCAGTTTACCCAAATGCTCACTAAATTTTTTGTAGTCATCCCCATTCAGCGCAATTTCCTTTTTGTTGTTTTCGCGCACAATGCAAGTAATGTTGCACGGTTGGTTTTGAAGCAAATAATTGCCCTGAAGGCGCATACCTTTTACACCGTGTTGTACATTGGCACTGTCCGGTTTAGAAAAATAGCTTTTGGTAAACGACAAATAATAGATGGCATCCAACAAATTGGTTTTACCACTGCCATTAGCACCACAAATACCTACAATACGACGCTCAAAAGCAAAACTAGCGTTGCTGTAATTGCGGAATTGAAAAAGGTTTATTTTATTTATTTGCAGCATGTAGGTAGCAAAGTACTGCAACGGCGGTCAATTTTACAAGATTACTTTTTGCAGTTCTAACCTCCATCAAAAACAATATTCTGCCCTAGCATTCAAATTAGCGCAAGTAACAAAGCTTCATCCGCCGTACATTTGCCCACTTTCTATACAGCATTGTTTATTTTTTTCAACAAAAAAAGAAAAAAGTGGCTGTGGTGCATCGGTGCAAAGCAGCTATTTTTATCAAAATTTTTGAGCTTGTGAAAACACTTTTATCGCAACAACAGATAGCCTTAACCATTAAACGTTTGGCTCATCAAATACTCGAAAATCATATTTCATTAACCGACACTGTTTTTATTGGCCTTCAGCCTAGAGGCATTTTTGTGAGCGACCGACTTATACACGAGTTACAGCAATTGGTATCGCCGCAACAAATTGTGTACGGAAAACTAGACATTACTTTTTACAGAGACGATGTGCGGCAACATTTACATGCCGCCAATAAAACAGATATTTTATTTAGCATTGAAAACAAACAAGTAATACTGATAGACGATGTACTCTGGACCGGCAGAACCATCAGGGCTGCATTAGATGCCTTACTCGATTTTGGCCGACCGGCTAAAGTAGAATTGTGTGCTTTGATAGACCGACGTTTTAGCCGCGAATTTCCCATACAGGCCGAATACATAGGCCGATCCATAGATACGTTTGCCACACAAAAAGTATTGGTTCGTTGGGCAGAAAAAGATGGTCAAGACGAAATTGTGCTGATATAAACACAATATGCACCTTTTGCAACTTCTTGTACATGTTTATTGCCTAACTATTAACTTTGCCTTTTAATGAAACTTTCCACGAAGCACCTATTAGGGATTAAAAACCTGACCACGCAAGACATAGAGTTGATTCTTTCTACCGCTACTCAATTTAAAGAGGTTTTACAGCGTCCCGTTAAAAAAGTACCTTCTTTACGCGACATAACCATCGTAAACTTATTTTACGAAAACTCTACCCGCACAAGAATGAGTTTTGAACTTGCTGAAAAACGCTTAAGTGCCGATACACTCAACTTTGCTGCAAGTAGTTCATCGGCCAAAAAAGGAGAAACACTGCTAGATACTGTTAACAATATCTTGAGCATGAAAGTAGATATGGTGGTTATGCGGCACAGCGCAAGTGGGGCACCACATTTTTTGGCCAAGCATATTCCTGCCGCTATTGTTAATGCAGGCGATGGCATCAACGAACACCCTACACAAGCCTTATTAGATGCTTTTAGCATGCAAGAACAATTTGGCACGCTTAAGGGCTTGCGTGTAGCTATTATTGGCGACATCATGCATAGCCGTGTAGCATTGAGCAATATTTATTTATTGGGAAAAATGGGTGCCGAAGTAATGGTAGCCGGCCCTCCTACTTTAATACCCAAATACATAACGGCGGCGCTTGGCGTAAAAGTTACTTACAATGTAGCCGAGGCTTTGCAATGGTGCGATGTGGCCAATGTATTGCGCATACAATTGGAACGACAAAATCAACCATTGTTTTCTTCCTTAAGAGAATACAATTTGGCTTATGGTATCAGTAGCCAACTATTGGATAGTATTGGAAAAAAAATTACCATTATGCACCCGGGACCTATAAATAGAGGCGTAGAACTAGATAGCGATGTAGCGGACGGCAGCAACTCAATTATATTGAATCAGGTAGAAAATGGCGTAGCGGTTCGGATGGCTGTTCTATATTTATTGGCCAATCACAACAACCAATCTTAGTAGTTGGAATGAATTATCGCCAACACGGTTTCTCATATTTTGCCTAAACCCACACCAATATGCGTATTTGTTTATTCCCAGGCACTTTTGATCCGGTAACATTGGGTCATGTAGACATTGTAAATAGGGCTTTACCGCTTTTTGATAAAATAATTATTGGCGTGGGTACCAATACGGCCAAAACACCTATGTTTTCCGCACAGCAGCGTATTGAGTGGTTCAATCAAATTTATGCAAACGAACCCAAAATAGAATGTGCCGCTTATGAAGGTTTAACGATTGACTATTGTAAAAAAATTGGTGCGCAGTTTATTTTAAGAGGTATTCGTTTTGTTAGCGATTTTGAATACGAAAAGTCCATTGCCGATGCCAACCGAACAATGGATCAACAAATAGAAACCATCTTTTTAACCGGTGAGCCCAAATACACTTCCGTTGCCTCCACTATTGTGCGCGACATATTAAAAAACAATGGCAATGCAACACCTTTTTTACCGAAGGCAGTTATTGACACCTTATATCCTATTTCAAAAAGTTAGGCTGGTATATTGAGCTGTTGCAATGTTTTTTTTGCCAGTTCTGCATCAAGAAATAATTGTTCCTTTAATGCGGCAATGCCGGCAAATTTTTGTTCGGAACGCAAAAAAGCGTGCACCTGAATTTGCAACTCCTGGCCATAAATGGTGTCATCAAATTCAAAAATATGCACTTCAATTACCCTATCATGGCCATTGATAGTGGGACGAACACCAATATTCATCATTCCCCAAAACCTCTGTTTCGTTAACCCCTCCTTCCAATAAACGGCTACAGCATAAACGCCATTGGCGGGAATAAGCTTTTGTTCATGCAGCATTTGCATATTAGCAGTAGGAAAACCTATCGTTCGGCCTAATTGATTGCCCAAAACCACTTTGCCTGCAAAAAAGAAAGGATAACCCAAAAAAGCATTGGCCAACTCAATTTGATGTCCATGCAAAGCATTTCGTATTTGTGTACTACTTACAATTATTTCGTTGAGCACCGCTTCGGGTATTTCTTTTACTACAAAACCCAATTCCTTACCCATGCGCTCCAACAAATGGTAATCGCCTACCCTATTTTTTCCAAAACGGTGATCGTATCCTATAACTATGGTATGCGGACGAAAATAGTGATGCAAAAAAGATGCTACATAGGCTTCGGGCGTTTGGTTGGCAAATGCTTCGTCAAAAGGCACGATAACCAAATGGGTAATACCCGCTTTTTCCAACAAAGCAATTTTTTCGTCTAAAGTGGTGATCAATGGTACGGCACTATCCAAATGTTTCACCACCGAACGCGGATGTGGATCAAAGGTGATTATTACCGTTTCCCCATTCACCAACCTAGCTTCTTCGTTTAATAAATCAATGATTTTTTGATGACCTACGTGAACGCCATCGAATGTGCCAATAGTAACAATCGCATTGGTAAATGTGGGTAACTGCTTTAAGTTGCGGTGTACTTGCATAGTGCGTGCAAAAATAAGCGAATGCACTATATGCCAATTGGTAACTTAGTAAGCAATGGAACTTATAGTCTGTTTAAAATTGATTTCAATGGTTTGGTATGCTTCTTTTTGGCTGCACCTTGGTTCATTTTTTTGCCGAAAATGCCCGATTTCAACTGCAAAAACGGCCTCGTTTCGCTCAAAAATAAGCTATAGCCATTCCAATAAACAAAATTTAAACAGGCGCTTAGCTTTATAAAAAACAATTCCCTTACTTCACAAACAGGCAACTATGTTGCATTGGTTTACAAGTACACAGCAGTTGTTTAAAGCAAGCCATCACAAAAAAGGCTCACCAATAGGTACGTAGTAGCAGCAACCTACTTGTCACTGAAATCATAAAATGTATTGATTCTGTAGCTTCTTCTCTATCTACTGATAAACAAGTTGAGTCATTCATGTTATAAACCTTACAAGATTTACAATCACTACTGCAACTGTACAAAAGGAGTATCCAACTCATGCAGAGAAGTTGACAAACTTATGCAGAGGAGTTACTCAACTTCTACGGAGAAGTTGCCCAACTCCTCCGTAGGAGTTGGGCAACTGATATAGAGGATTTGAAAAACCTGTTTTGAACACTTTGCAATGGTCAACCAAACATGGAATAAAATTGGCTTTTGCCTAGAATTTAGGTCTACCCAATTTGGTCAATCACAAGTATATTTTCCTTTTGCTAAAAGAGTAAAACAAATAGCAACTCATCCGAGAAGGATATTTCACCATTGCAAATGCACAAAACCAATCTTTGGTTTAACAGACCAAGGATTACGCACGTTTGCAGGCAACACTACCGCTCATGCGATATATCAGTTGCTTCCGTTGCTTAATTCAGTAAATTTGTTACCAAACTAATTTATATGAGAAAAATACTTATTGCAACTATTTTTTTAGCGGCATCGTTGAAGAGTTTTGCCGATGAAGGCATGTGGTTACCCATGCTACTCGGTCAGCAGGTATACCAAAACATGGTAAAAAAAGGATTAAAACTAAAACCCGAACAGTTGTACAGTATCAACCAAGCTTCTATTAAAGATGCTATTGTAATTTTTGGCGGAGGCTGTACAGGCGAAATTGTGAGTAGCAAAGGGCTGATATTTACCAACCACCACTGTGGTTACGATGCTATTGCGTCGGCCTCTACGGTAGAACACAATTACTTACGCGATGGCTATTGGGCCAAAAGCATGCAAGAAGAAATTCCCACCAAATTGAGTGTGCAATTTTTAAATAACATTACCGATGTTACCAAGCGTATACTTGATGCACTTAATGGCTTGGAAGGCATTAAACGAACTGCCAAATACCAAGAAATGGTAGCCGAAATAACCAAGGAAGCTGTTGGCAACAACGAATTTAAACGTGCAGTCATTGCAAGTCAATTCAATGGTAACCAATATTTTATGTACGTATACGACGTATTCAAAGATGTTCGCTTTACCGGAACACCTCCTGAAAGCATTGGCAAGTTTGGTGGCGATACCGACAATTGGGAGTGGCCACGACACACCGGCGACTTTTCGGTATTTAGGGTATACACCGACAAAAATGGACAACCTACTAAATACGACGTTAACAATATTCCTTTAAAACCCAAATACTTTTTACCTATCAGTATCAAAGGATTTAAAGATGGTGACTTTGCCATGATATACGGCTATCCCGGAGGTACTACCCGATACATGGTGAGCCCGGCAATTGAACTAAAAACATCTATTGAAAACCCCACTTTGGTAAAATTGCGTGACATCAGGTTGAAATACATGTTTGATGAAATGAAAAAAAGCGCTGCCACAAAGTTGCAATTGGCTTCTAACTATGCAAGTATTGCTAATTACTGGAAATTTTTTGACGGCGAAACCAAACAGTTACTCAAATTTGATACTTATCGCCAAAAACAACAAGCAGAACAAGTATTCATCAATTGGGCTAAAGGCAAAACAGAATACGAAAACATTTTTACCGAATTTGAAAAAAACTACCAAGCTTGGCGACCATTTGCCAAACATCGTGTGTACATGAATGAAGGCATTTTTGGTTCCCCATTGTTAAGCCATGCACTTTCACTGAATAATTTACTGGCAATTTTAGAAAAGAAAGACGCTAACAAAGAGGCCATTACCAAAGCTTTGGAAGCTGCCGATGCTGCAAGAAAATCATTTTTAGAAAGTGAAAACAAAAAAAGTGATCAAAATATTGTTGCCGCCGTTTTAATGCAGTTTTTTAGCGACATTGACAAAAGCCAGCACCCTGCAGGTTTTTACGACGATTTGTTCAAAGAATACAATAGCTTAGAAAACAGCCCTTACAAAGCTTTTGCTGCCGATTTATTTACCAACACTTTACTGCTCGATAATAGCAAATGGGAAGCATTTAAAGCAAACCCTACCGCCGAGGCCATCACCAATGATCCGGCATATAAAACTGCCAACGCATTTCTTAAAAATTACAATGCCAACTACGGTGCCAAATCGCAAGCATTTGCTGCTAAAAATGCGGATCTTAATCGTCTTTACATGAAAGGTTTGATGGAAATGAACCCGGAAAAGGTAAAAATGATGTACCCAGATGCCAACTTTACCATGCGCACAAGTTTTGGCAATGTAAAAAGTTACGTTCCAAAAGATGGCGTAAAACTCGATTACATCTGTACACTTAAAGGTGTGGTAGATAAATACCAACCGGGCGATTATGAATTTGACTTGCCCAAAAAACTGCTCGAATTATACAAAGCAAAAGATTACGGCCAATATGCCGACCCCATTGCCAACGACATTGTAGTCAGTTTTATAACAACCAATGATATTACGGGAGGCAATTCCGGTTCGCCGGTAATGAATGGAAAAGGCGAACTCATTGGCTTGGCATTTGACGGCAATTACGAAGCTCTAAGCCACAAAATCACCTTCGATAAAGACCTCAATCGTACCATCAATGTTGATGTTCGTTATGTATTGTGGTGCATTGAAAAGTTAGGCGGCGCTACCAATATCATCAATGAATTGACGCTCATCAAATAGTCCTCATTTACATGCTACAAAGCCATACTGTATTCGGCAGTGTGGCTTTGTAGTGTATAGAAAGTAGTATTAGTTGGTGATATTATTAACAATTATTGTGTACTTTGCCATAGCTTTTAGTTAAACCCCTATTCATGAATCCCTTTTTTAGCCATTTCCAAAAGCTATTATTACGCCCTTGGCCATTCCGTTGGTTTTTAGCCACCCATATGCCCTTAGGACTTTTCATGGGTTTAAGGCTTATCCAATTCCAATCGTACCGATCTCAAGTAACCGTTCCTTTCAAAAAACTCAATCAAAACCATTTGAACGGTTTACACTTTGCGGTTTTAAGTATGGCGGCAGAATTAAGTACTAGCGTTATGGCATTTGGACAAGTTTACAAAAGAGAACCGAAAATTATCGCCTCCATAACTCGTTGTGAGGGGCAATTTTATAAAAAAGCAACCGACAAAATAACTTTTACCTGTCAGGACGGTAAACTCATTGAAACCGCCATTGAAAAAGCGCTGAAAGGCGAACAAAATGTAATGATACAATGCACTGCCGTAGGCAACAACACCCACTACGAAATGGTAGCGGCATTTACCATTACTTGGAGTTTTAAAGTAGCATAATTAAACCAACAACATGAAATATTTACCATTGAATAATTCCATTTTCACAAACAATCGCAAACGATTTACTGATGCCATGTTGCCCAACAGCATTGCACTATTTGTAAGCAATGATGAATTTCCTACTAACGGCGATGCCCTACACAGATTTGAACAAAATAGCGACTTATTTTGGCTAAGCGGCATTACACAAGAAGATTCGATGGTGATTTTGTATCCGGATTGCAGCGAAAAAAAATACAAGGAAATTTTGGTATTAACTCGCCCTAACGAATTGAAGGAGAAATGGGATGGAAAGCGCTTGCGCAAAGAAGAAGCTACGCAAATAAGCGGCATTAGCACAATTGTGTGGCTCGACAGCCTCGATGCATTATTACAAGGTCTCATCCATTCGGCAGACACCATTTACTTAGACACCAACGAAAACGACCGAAAAAGCAATGGTATCCGCAATCGCGAATACCGATTTGTTGACGAAGTGAAAGCAGCCTATCCCCTACACCAATACCAACGTGCAGCCAAAATTTTAGCACAATTAAGATCTGTAAAAAGCAAAGAAGAAATTGCTATTGTGAATTCCGCTATTGACATTACCCTGAAGGCATTTAATAAAGTATGTCAATTTGTGCAACCGGGCGTTTATGAATACGAAATAGAGGCAGAAATTGTGTACGAATTTTTGCGCAACAGGGCTACCGGCGAAGCCTATAACAGTATTATTGCCTCCGGCGATAGGGCGCGTACTTTACATTACATTGCCAACAACCAAGTGTGCAAAGACGGAGAATTGATTTTGATGGATTTTGGAGCCCGATATGGCGGTTACAATGCCGATTTAACAAGAACCATTCCTGTAAATGGCACTTTTTCTGCGCGTCAAAAGGAAGTTTACAATGCTTGTTTGCACTTACACAACTATGCCAAAGCCCTATTAAAACCAGGCATTAGCATTGTAGATTATACCGAAAAAGTGGGCACCGAAGCAAGCAAACAGTTCATCAAAATTGGCCTCTTAAGCAAAGCAGATGTAAAAAACGAAGATCCTGAAAACCGCGCTTACCGAAAATATTTGTACCACGGCATTTCGCACCATTTGGGCATTGATGTGCACGACTTAGGTACCCGTACCCAACCCTTGCAATCAGGCATGCTACTGACGGTAGAACCGGGCATTTATATTGCAGAAGAACAAATGGGCATTCGCATTGAAAACAATATTTGGCTCACCAAAAATGGCAATATTGATTTAATGAAACATTTCCCAATTTCCGTTGAAGAAATTGAAAGTGCTATGCGCAAAAAAAGCTAACCGAAATGGTTAGCTTTTTTTGACTATGGAGTCAATTAATTATTTTATGCTGTACTCTACTAGGTTTGAACAGATGTACAATCTACTACTAGTGGGATCTAAAGGATTGGTAGGCAAGCTAGATTGTACTTTGATAATTCCTACGCCCTCTGCTGAATAAATGTCGTAACGACCTACTTCCAACAAACCCATACCAAAAGAAGAGTAATCGTAAAACAAACTCATTTGTGAGAAAATAACATTGTTGTAAACCACATTATTCACTGTTTTGCTGATGCTGCGGGCTACTATTTTCCCTTTTACGGTGGCAGGAATGCTATTGATAGAACCTGCATCGTAATTCCAGCTACTGTTAATGCCCATGGTATCGTTCAAATAACGAAAATCCAATACTCCATTTACTGTACTAGTACCAAACAAATTAACGAAACTGTAAAAATTATTCTTTTTCAATACATATCCTTCCACTGTTCCTGATGCATTACTCGTATTTACTACATAATAGGCACTCCCATTCATACTTTTTTGAGCACCTGTTGCTGAAAGAATAGTCACACTGCCTGAAGCACTGTCTTTAAACTTCCAATAGTTACCTGCTGAAATAGGGAAATAGTCACTCACTTTATCTTCCGTTGAAGGGTTAGCGGTGTCTTTGCTACATGATACGAATACGAAGCATGCAGCCAAAAAATACAATACTTTTTTCATAAAATGATTTTTTATCAAAAGTAATCAACTATAAACACAAAACAAAGTAAAAACGAATATTTTAAATTTTCGCTACTAAAAATATTTTTTGTTCCACGAAACAACAAACAACCCTACAACTACTTAAAAAACCTAAACAAGTGGCTAATTATTGGTTATAGCAACAATAAACCATTTACTTTGCAAAAAATTAACCCTAGCCTTACTTGGCTGTTTGTACTAATGAAGCACATACCCAATATATTCACTTTAAGCAATTTATTATTTGGCTGCCTTGCTTTAGTTGCTGTATTAATGCCCGGCTTAACAGAATTGACCGATGAACAAGGACAGGTTTTTTTAGCTCTTCCCGAACAAATGGCTTGGGCTAGTTTGTTTGTTGGTATTGCTGCTGTCATCGATTTTTTTGACGGTTTTGTAGCACGCTTGCTTAAAGTACCTTCGGAAATGGGTAAACAACTCGATAGCTTGGCCGATGTAGTGAGTTTTGGCGTGGTACCGGGCATGATGATTTTTCAATTTTTGCGCTACAGTTTTGCCCAACAGCCCGAGGGACTCAGTATCAATTATCTATGGTTGCTACCTGCTTTTATTTTCCCATGTGCCGGAGCTTATCGCCTTGCTCGTTTCAATATCGATACGCAACAAACACATGGTTTCAAGGGCGTTCCTATTCCGGCCGCAGGTATTTTAATTGCCGCTTTTCCCCTAATTCAATTGTATACACCTTATACTTGGGTACAACAACTATTGGCTAACCATTGGTTTTGGTACGCAGTGGTTGCTACTATTAGCGCTTTAATGGTGAGTACCCTGCCTATGTTGGCCTTGAAATTCAAACAACCTAGTTGGCGTACACTTTGGCCGTTTATTCTATTAGTGGTTGTAGCAGTTTTGGCGGGTTGGCTTTTGGGTTGGCTAAGTGTACCGGTTACTTTTGTTGTATACATCATTCTTTCATTGTTTCATCAATCTACATAAACCATGTCTTTTACAGTACAAATTAAAGTAATGCCCCTCAAAAACCTTTTAGATCCGCAAGGAAAGGCCGTTTTGGGTGGATTGAAAAATTTGGGTATCACCAATGTTAACGATGTTCGAGTAGGTAAGCACATTACCCTACAAATTGATGCCCCTACCGAAGATGCAGCTCGTGCCGTAGCTAACGAAGCAGCGCAGAAATTATTGGCAAACGCCGTAATGGAGTTTTACGAAATTGAATTTGTTAACTAGCATAGTGGGAACACAAGCAGCTAACAAACAAGCAGCTACTGTCCCGCTTTTCGCTGCAAGTCCTCGTACATGCTTTTTACAAAAGCATGTACTGTGGGCTATCCGCTGCAATCGGGTGTAATATTTCAGCACCTTTACTTCGAGCATCTTATCGCATAACATGTTGTATTTAGTACCTACTCCAATTGGCAATTTAAAAGACATCACTTTTCGCAGTATTGACATATTGCAACAAGTAGATGTGATTTTGTGCGAAGACACCCGTACTTCCTCTAAACTACTGCAACATTATGGCATTCAAAAGCCTTTATCGCCTTATCACCAACACAACGAGCATAAAATAACCGAACATTTGGTATCGCAAATGCAAGCAGGCAAATCGTTTGCTTTAATTACCGATGCCGGCACTCCGGGCATCAGCGACCCCGCTTTTTATTTGGTGAGGGCATGTATACAAAACAATGTTGCTGTTCAAAGTTTACCCGGTGCCACTGCATTTGTGCCTGCATTGGTAAATAGCGGCTTACCCACTAACCGATTTGTATTTGAAGGTTTTCTACCTCTTAAAAAAGGACGCCAAACCCTTCTAAAACAGCTATGTACAGAAGAACGGACCATTATTTTATACGAAAGCCCTATGCGATTGGTAAAAACTTTGGAGGAATTGGCTACTTATTTTGGCGCTAGCCGACTTTGCTGTGTTACGCGCGAACTCACCAAAATGTTTGAAGAAAACAAACGTGGCACATTGGAACAAGTAGCCGCCTATTATAAATCCAAAACAGTTAAGGGCGAAATTGTATTGGTCATCGAAGGCTGTTCTACCAAAAAAGCTGCATCCGACACTGTTAGCTAAGCTTTTTTTCCTTTCAGTTTACTTTTTTTCAGTGCACCACAGCTACGTTTTGTTTATAGCGTTGTCATATTTGTAAGGTCACCGCTTATTTTTGTAGGCTCAATCATTATGCAAGCAGCACACAACAACACGTTTCTTTTATTATTACCCCAAAACATTGGTAGCAAAAAGCCATTACTGCAATTGTTGCTAGTGAAAAAAGGCACTGCTACAGCACAGTTTGACAGTTTTGACTTACACAATCGTGAAATCAAAAGATACTTTGCGCACCTTACCACCGCTACCAAAGATTGCTTAATGCAGTTTACCGATACGGCTACGGAGGCGCTTGTTCAAAAAATTACGCAAAAACATGCAAGTGCCAAGGCGGGGATTACTTTGGATGCTTTTTTGTCCAAAACTTTACTGCGTGAGCAATACGCCCTTTTCGAAAGTTTATTGCTGCACGCACATGCACTCCCCTGCTACCACAAAATATGGTTGAACAATAAAAGGGTGAGTACTAGAGCCATACACATTGAAAACGCTCGACCACAGTTTGGTTTTTCGGTAGTAGCACTACCAAGTGGTGGCTACGAAATACAAATTTCCTTTACCATCAATGGGCAAACAGTCGATTTAAGCAATGCTAGCTTGTATCATTTTTTCTTACACATCAACGATACCTATTACCTCATTAGGTGGAACGATTACCAAACCATTAATTGGCTGGTCGACAATCATACCAACATTCCATTACTCAGTGCCCACGATTTTAAGCAAACTGTTTTGGCCAAACTCGAACAATCGTACCCCGTTAACCGCAATGGTCATTTTCCGGCTATTGATATAGCCACCATGCCTACCAATCGGGTAATGCTGAGCGAACTGAGTGGTTCTTTCTTAATGCTTACGCCGCAGTGGTTGTACGAAAGTTTTTTAATTGAAGGCAATTGGCAAGCACAACAAGACATTACCAAAGGCGGCGATGTGTATACCATTCACCGTAATCAAACTGCCGAAAGCGATTTTCTGGCTTTACTCAAAAACCTGCATCCCAATTTTACAAAGCAGAACAATGGTTATTTCTATTTGTCGTATGCAGATGCCCAAAAAAAGCATTGGTTTTTAAAAACATACCATTTACTGCTCGATCAAAATATTGAGTTAGCAGGCATGGACATGCTGCAACATTTCCGTTACTCGGCACACAAAGCGGCTACCACAGTGCAAGTTGTACAGCATTTACTTCATGCCGTACAACTGCATTTTGTATTGCAATTTGGTACCGAAATAGTTCCCTTACTCCAATTACAAAAAATGTTGCTTGCCGGCCAACGGGCTATTTTGTTAAAAGATGGCAGTTTGGGCATTTTAACCGACGATTGGTTGCAAGAATATGGCACAATTGTAAAACATGGCCGTATCAACAAACAAACCATCGAAGTAGCCAAGTGGATGGCCATGCACGAGGCGAGCAACCCCAATAGTTTGCCCTTATTACAACCCACTTTTTCTAAAGAATGGTGGCACAAATGGCAGCAATGGCAAAACAACAACACCACTATTTATCCCATCCCGGCACTTATTCAAGCGCAACTGCGTCCTTATCAGCAAAAAGGATTTGAATGGATGGCATTATTGGCAGAAGTTGGGGCAGGTGCTTGTCTTGCCGACGATATGGGCTTGGGCAAAACCTTGCAAACCATTTGCCTGCTTGCACATTTGCACCAATTGCAACCCAATCAACCCTTTTTAATTGCTTGTCCGGCCTCGTTAATGTACAATTGGCAGCAGGAACTGCAAAAGTTTGCACCCCATTTTAAGGTACTCATGTACCACGGTGCACAACGCAACTTTGCCGATATTACGGCGCAGCAACACCACGTAATCATTACCACCTATGGCACACTGCGTGCCGATATTGCATTGCTGTGCAATATTACCTTTGGTGCGGCGGTGGTAGACGAAAGCCACAACATTAAAAACCCTTCCGCACTCATTACCAAAGCATTGTCGCAAATACAAGCCCATACCCGTGTGGCACTAAGTGGTACGCCTGTAATGAACAATACGTTCGATCTGTATGCCCAATTGAGCTACTTGTTACCGGGCATGTTTGGCTCGCGCGATTTTTTCAAAAAAGAATATGCCGACCCCATTGATCGGGAGCAAGATGTGCCCAAAATACAAGCATTACAAAAACTCACCGCACCCTTTATCCTGCGCCGAACAAAAGAACAAGTAGCTACGGATTTGCCCGACAAAATGGAGAGTATTTTGTGGTGCACCATGGGCCACGACCAACAAGCGGCTTACGATACCATTAAAGAACAAGTACGCAACAGCGTATTTTTAGACATTGAACAAAAGGGACTTGGTACAGGCAAACTCAGTGTTATTAACGGCCTACTGAAACTTAGGCAGGTGTGCAACTCGTGCCAACTTGTTCAAGACGAGGATTTATTTACCAGCGATTCTATCAAAACCGAAGTATTAATAGCCGAATTACGCAACCTGATACCCCACCACAAAGTGCTTGTGTTTTCGCAATTCACCACCATGTTGGGTTTGTTGGCAACGCAATTGCAACAGGCGGGCATGGGCTTTTTACAACTAGATGGCAGTACGCCTATTCCGGAAAGACAACAATTGGTGAATCGATTTCAGGATGCCAACACTCCCGAAAAAGTATTTTTAATAAGCCTCAAAGCGGGCAATGCCGGCTTAAACCTAACCGCTGCCGATTATGTATTTTTATTCGATCCGTGGTGGAACACGGCGGTACAGCAACAAGCAATTGACCGAACCCATCGTATTGGACAAACCAAACAAGTTTTTGCTTACCAAATGATTTGCAAAAACACCATTGAAGAAAAAATTATGCAATTACAAGACCGGAAGAAAAAGCTAGCCGAAGAACTCATTGGCGAAGAAGCGGGCTTCATTAAATCCTTGTCCGAAAACGACATCGAATTTTTATTCAGTTAACATAGCACACTTCCATTTAATACGCTAACAAGAAGTGGGGCATTCCTACAGCGGGGGCGGCCTTTTTGCTCAAACTCCTCGCCGCCACCTTTCTAACAAGGCTTGGCGATGGAGTTGCAATGTGTTGTGTTGCCCATTGAATAAGGTTAGTTCAATAGTAAATCCGTCTGTTCTGTTGCGTTCTGTAGAGCTAGAACCGAAGAACAATAAAGTTCCAAAAGTTGAAATACGAGTTTTGTTGCCCCACAATATTGCCAACCCTCGTATTCGCAGAAGTGCTTCTTTTAGAGTTTTTCTATTTCTTCAATTGAAAGACCGGTTGAGATTGATATAACATCAAATGAAACGCCAATTGCTTTTAATGACTTGGCCACTTCTATTTTACCTTCTATTTTACCTCTTTTTTCTGCAAATTCAATTTTACCAATATCGTCTCTCTCTTTTATTAACGCTCTTTCGTAATCTTCCAATTCTTCCTTTGTCCAATTTTGTTGATTGGCCTCCGTGTAGGCTTCTTTCAACCCTTCGTCTGTCACACTCTCCGGAATCAAAGTTAGATTTTCAGCATTCTTGATAAAATAAGTCCATTGGTCGATATTGGTTTCTAATTGGTCAATGGTTTTATCAAACTTGGGTAATTCAATAAAATTAAACTCAACATCCTGAATAATTTGCTCTTTGGTTTCAACATCTAACACTTTGTGTCTGCTGAAATAGTTTGGGTTTTGTCCAATTTCAAACTCTAGAATTCCAATAAAATATACCGGCTTCAGCTTGTCATAATGAACGCCTTTGTCAATTTGAGAAACATAACTTTGTGATGTATAATATAGAATTCTTTTGTGGAAAAAGTCAAACTCTGCAATTTGCATTTCTACAATAAAGATGTTGCCTTTCTCATCTTTTGCTTTTACATCAACGATGGTAGATTTTCCGCCACTTAATTTTCCTAATTGATATGGATTGGTAATTTCAACTTCAATTATTTGCTCATTTTTTGGCAAATCAATAACTGCATTGAGAAATGAAATCAGGGACTTTTTTTTGCTGTCATTTCCAAAAATTTTCCTAAATGCTATGTCATTAGTGATATCTACGAATTTCATAGTACAAATTTAGCTGAAATTGTCCACGTATAAGTTTTGAGCGCTGTCAATTTGCCTATCTGCCAATAGGATGAAGGCCGTGGGATAACCACTTTAATCCTATGGACAAATCAAATTTGGACAAGTTGCATGTTATTCTTTATGCCCATTTTGTTAAGCTATGCCTAGCAAATTTACCACCGAAAAATGAGTGGACTTCCCTAATGCTATACCCATCATCTCCAAAAACAGCTAACAACAACGTGAAAAAAGCGGGCTTCTGTTTGCTTACAAAAGCACCAAAATGAAAAAAGTGAGCCTTTGTTTGCTGACAAAAGCACCAAAATGAAAAAAGTGGGCTTCTGTTTGCTGACAAAAGCAGCAAAATGAAAAAAGTGAGCCTTTGTTTGCTGACAAAAGCACCAAAATGAAAAAAGTGGGTCTTTGTTTGCTGACAAAAGCACCAAAATGAAAAAAGCGGGTCTTTGTTTGCTGACAAAAGCACCAAAATGAAAAAAGCGGGTCTTTGTTTGCTGACAAAAGCATCAAAATGAAAAAAGCGGGTCTTTGTTTGCTGACAAAAGCACCAAAATGAAAAAAGTAG
>JACCDS010058058.1_pt1 | contig 21773 bp, 5 predicted proteins | sample 7446441 | NCBI WGS metagenome assembly JACCDS01 (sample SAMN15323445, study PRJNA562643) | freshwater metagenome | isolation source: river surface water | place: USA:Blue River Watershed | collected 2017-08-17 | reverse complement strand
TGCATTGATTTACGTATATTTTCATTCAAATACGCATAAAAAGAAACTAAAATCGCCCAATTTTATGCAATAAAGAGTAAAAGTAGGAAAATAATAGAAAAGGTTCGATTCCTTCCGGGGCTACTTTTGAAGTAAACAACACGGCTTTCTGAACTCAGGAAGCCGTGTTTGTTTTAACATCACCGATCTTTCCCCTAATTCACTCACATACTAATTTAAGCCCATTAATTTTTTAATAACCACACATCAAAAACTTTAGAATGTTGGCGCCAATTTAAATGTGATTCTTCGGGTTCATCAAACGTTACGTCAATTTTACCATCGCTTACATACTGTGGACTGAGCTGAAACTCCTTGAACTCCCCCATGCCTTTTTGATAGAGCGTTGGCGCAATGCGAACCCCATCCACGCGCAGTAAGGCCTCTCCATAACCCGAAATCCGAATAGTGTATTTGGCATTGGGGTCTAGATCCACATACGAAAGTTTAGGAAAATTTTGATACAACTGCGAGGATAGTCGGCGCCTACTTTTACCATTTTCTTCCCAAAGCACGTCCGTTCCATCATCCGTTCGAGTCGTCACTCTGGGACCTTTCGCGACATCTGAAACGTTATCATAAAAACTACCAATTCCCGGATTCTCCCAGTTTGCAATCACTGCGATGCGAGCTAATTGGTCTTCCTCTTTGGGCATTTTTTTAATTTTTTCGAACTCATCAGCTAACCACCACCGGTTATTTAGTGGGTAATCAATAAAATCCAATATGGCCCCACGTTCCGCACCACTAGCCCGATACTTCTCCACACTCGTCTGTAAACCAATGGAGGTAAATAATGCATCACAATACGAAATGATTTTTTGGCGTATTTCTACATTTTCTGACGAATTATCTGCCTCATTAACCTTCGCAAGCGCCATTTCCATCGCTTTAAGTACACCTATTTCGCTCGCTTTGGCTAAGATTAAATTAGCTTGTTGCTCTAATTTTTGCTCCCGGATTTTGCGCCGTTTTACATAGGTATCATAATAGGCACGCAACAACAGCTGTTGCCAACGCCAATTATTCTTCAAGGCTGGATATTGTAATTCTAAATTTACCCAGTACGCAAACGTTGTTTCAATTCCCCCATTTTCCTCTACTGGACCCACCCAATTGCGCTCCAAAGCTAAAATACCATCAGCCACTTTCTCGGATACCTGTTGGCCAAAAAAGAATCGAGCATAATCAACTAGCACCTCTCGCACCTCTTTTGAAGGATCGACTGATTTTTGGCTCCAAACCACTTTATTGACATCATCATGCACACCATCGGAATAATTTATGGATCCATCTGTCAAATGCGCAAATCGCTGATGTATTTTCGCATAATATACTGGCTGAGGATTCGAAACCTCACGCCCTTCGGTGAGGGCAAATGCCTGATCCCAATTTTCCGTGGGATATTGGCATCGCACCGTATGTGTAATATCTGGGTAATGGCGGTGCTTGTATTGTTTGGGCAATCTAAATCGGGTGCTGGCAAGATCTGGGCTGCTGGGACCTGTGACTACTCCCGCAAGCCAGTTGGGCTCATACTTTTCTAGGTATTCATAAAAATAATTAACCTCCTCATCGCTAAATCCTTGCAAAGAAACCCACATTCCCGCTGCAGGATGGGATAATTTCAATTCAGCTGCGATTGCTTTTAAGAAAGGCAACACATATTTCGGATGATTACTTCCTGGATCACCCCCTGGAAAAAAAACGCCATCGATCTTGGGCGTTCTCTTATAAAAATCAGCATGCTTCATGACCTCCTGCTTAAACTTAGCTTCATCCGCTAAGTCTACAACTGCAGGTGTCCAAACCCAATAATCAAGCCCATAATTCGAACAGATTTGGCTTAATTTAACATTCATTTCCTCCCGAGATAACTTCATGTGAGGCCCCAGCGGGCTGTCCTCCATAGGAATATTTTCAATCGCATTCATTCCAAAAAGCGCTAAATCTCGTATATACTGTTCATACTGCTTCGGATCCCAAGCATCCCATGAATTTGCCGTGTTTCGATAACCCAACTGATGGCCACGAATCGTATGCAACGGTGAAACAGCCACCTCATATTTCTTGTCCACTAAAATTTTATTCTTTGACAAATGGGCTTTTCGGAAAAACTCACCTAAAGAGTATAAAATACCCCTTTCATCCCCACCTATGAGCCATAAAATAGGCCTTTTCGTACGCACATCGATGGAGAGAGCATATCCCTCTTTTGCAAAAGCAGGTGAATTTTTAGGCAATTGGGGCAACGGAATACCCTGTAAATCTTGATCTTTAGCAAAAGCCAAAGCAATCACCGGGGTCATATCCAATTGATCTTGAACGCGCAAATTAATCTCAGTCCGCTTTTTAATCTCCTCCTGAATTAGCCTACTATAGGTTTCTCTAAATGGAGATTTTAACTCTTTTGTTACCAGTACATGCGCATTTGAAAAGTCAACTATTTGCGCGTGAGTCAAAAAAACACTCCCAAACAAAACAATATATAATGCAAGAACTAATTTTTTCATGTGAGCCAATGTTATGGATTTGAAAAATTTTGTGCTAGTTAGCACAAACATATAAACCCGGTCAATAAAATTTTATATTGCCAATCATTCCTGAAAAATAACATTTTAAATAAAATAACCGATGAAATTAAATCAAGAAATCATCCAACTATTTGATGAATATACACACAAGCCTTTAACTAGAAAGGTATTCTTAAGCAGATTAACCAAATTAATTGGGGGTACCGCTGCTCTAAGCACGATTTTACCCGCTTTGGAGGGAAGTTATGCGGCAAGTGCACAAGTAGCCGAGGATGATAGCGACTTACTCATTTCAACCTCGGAATTCCCTTCCCCCAATGGAATTATCAAAGGCTATTTGGCCCAACCTAAGCAGGCGAAAAAGCGCTTGGGCGCTGTTATGGTTATACATGAAAACAGAGGCTTAACCCCACACATTAAAGATGTCACAAGGCGAATCGCCAAGGAGGGATTTATTGCGTTAGGGATCGACGGCTTGAGTCAATTTGGTGGGACGCCCATCAATGAAGATGAGGGACGAACGCTAATTGGGAAATTAGATGCGAAGCAGAACATAGAAAATATGCTGAGCGGTCTTAGCTACCTAAGAACCTTGAAAAATAGTAATCAAAAAACCGCTTGCATTGGATTCTGTTGGGGTGGTGGAGTCGTGAACGATTTGGCTGCCGCGGATCCTATGTTAACTTTAGGCGTGCCGTATTACGGTCGGCAAATCGACGCCGCATTAGTACCTAAAATTAAAGCCAAATTAATGCTTCATTATGCCGGTTTAGATGAACGTATCAATGGGGGTATTCCAGCCTATGAAAATGCGCTAAAAAGCAATCAGATTGATTATCAATTATTTATTTATGAGGGCGCACAGCATGCCTTTAATAATAACTCATCCCCAGCGCGTTATCAGAAAGAACCAGCCGATTTAGCGTGGAATAGAACAATAAATTTCTTCAAAAAACATTTGACTGAATAATAGCAACAATGCAGATTTCAGGTGCCTAAGATGAGGCCAGGGTCGCGTCCGACTCGATTCTATCCGGGACTATTCCATAAAAAAAGGACACTTCGAAAGAGGTGTCCTTTTTTATTTTCTAACCATTCATTATTACTTATTTGTTCATTATTTATCACCATTAATAACAAATGGCTGATCACCATTAGTAATAATTACTTTTGCATTAGGTGATGATGATAGTTTATACAACGCTTCAATTGAGTTGAAACGAATCAACAGAGGTGATAATCCTTCTGAAATAATCTTATTTGCATCTCTCACACCCTGTGCCTCAATAATTTTTCTTGTGGCTTCTAAACGTTCTTTGTTTAGAACGAATTCCATTCTTTGAGCGTCTTGTTCTGCTTCCAATTTTTCACCGATGGCCGTTGTTAATCCGGCTGGTAATACGATACTCTTAAGTAGAACCGATTCAATTACAAATCCTCTTTCATTTAATTGGCCATTCATTAACTTTTGAATATCCTTTTCTATAATTGAGCGTTGGCCAGTATGTAAATCTTTCGCAAAATATTGTGAAGATATATCGGCAACAGCTGAACGAAATATAGGTAGGATGACAACCTGTTCGTAGTTAGTTCCTAATTTTTCAATAATCAATGGTGCGTAACTACCATCCATTCTGTAAAGAATAGATACTTCGGATTGAACCGTTAGACCTTCTTTTGATGGTAGTGGTAATCTTACTTCCATATTGATTGTTCGTACCGGTAATTTTATAATGGTGGATAAAATCGGATTGTAAAATCTAGCTCCTTCCATCAAAGATTTTTGCTGTATTTTACCCATTGTTCGTTTCACACCAACCTCACCCTGTCTTATCACTTTACAACTTGATAAGCCGATAATGGCTATTAGAAATAAAACAATTTTTGAAATTGAATAACCTTGATTTTTCATTTTGTTTAGTTTATAGATGAATTAAAAAATTTGAGATTATTATCAACACCATTCCTCAGAAGATTCCAAAACCCTTCATCGCAAGAAAAAACTACCTTGTTTTCAAATGCTTCCTCAGTAGGGTTTAAAACAATCAAAACTAAGTATTGGTCTTCTGGAACTAAAATTAGAGTGTATTTTTATATGAGTTAAATGGTTTAACACTATTTAACTCCAAAGAGATTAATTTACTGTAGGTTTCAGCCTTAGAAATTTGTGAAACAAAGCATGTAAAAAGGCTTCCTAGTGATGGGAAGCCTTTTGTGTTTATGAAGTTCTATTAACAATAGTCGCTTATTCTTTCAGTTTCTTTTTACTTAAGATTGCACTATCCCAATTGTATAATATATCCCACCAATTTGTCAGATTTGAATTACCATATTTAATTCCATTGTTTAGGCCGGGTATAGTTTGAAACCAAAACATAATCCATTTATATTGAGCATCATTTTCATCAACTTTATAGGAGACAGTAGGATAATTATACTTGATATCCATCCACCTTTTATTATCAATATCTTTAAATACTCCCCCTTCTGGTCTCCAATTTTCGATATCTGACTTCACCACTGTGGTATTATTCCAATCATAATCTTTAGTGGTATTAGGTGGAAAGTGAGTCATTCCATTTCTACCAAATGGTTTACCTCCATATTTTAGATTGCTAATTCCTACAAATTTGTTGTAAAATAAAGATTCATCTTTGGCATAATTACCTTCATCTAAGTATCCTAGTTGAGCCTCAATTTGATGCCCGTGATTATGTATATTTTCAGCATGTGATCTGTGCAAATTATATGTATACACTACATAAGTTTTGTTGTAAATAGGTAAATCATTTACTGTTCGATAACTATTAGAAACATCCCCACTTGTAGGACTAGACATATTTGATTCAGGTCCGCCCGCATTAAAATCTGCAGGATTTAGATTTTCTGTTTTTACTACTGGATACTCAGCACTTAAAGGCCTCAAGGAAAACCATATTTCCTTTACTCCTAGATTATTGACAATATCCTTTAAATTCAATCTGGAAAACATGTCATTGAAATCAGTGAAATAATTTACTTTATCCGAAGAAAGTACTCTTTTTACCTCATAAATATTATAATATTTAACTACTTGAATCCCTACATTTGGAACAGAATTCGGATTATTAAATCCTCTAAATTTCGACCCTTCTTCTATGCCAAATTTTGTAAGACGTAGTGCATCTAATGCCTTTAACTTTAATTCCTTAATTGTGACGGGGGAAGGAGATCCAAAACTTGGCTGCTTTTTTGTATCTAAATCTATTCCATTATTGGTCGCAAAATAATTAATGATTATGACTGGTACGTTAATTTTTGCGCCAGATACTGCTGTTTTTAAATAGGAATCTATCACGCTAATTTCTTCAAATGAAGTAACGTTTAATGTGATGTTTTTTTCAATAGTTTCGTATTTAATCTTTAGTGTAACATTTCCACTAATTGCACCTATAATCTTATTTTCTACAATAGTTACTTTCCCACTACCCCCTATTTGACTTATTTGATAATTCGTTACATTTTTTAAAATAGATTTATCTGCTAATTCGACATTAACACCCAAAGACAGTTCATTGCTCACAGCTAGGGTATTTGAAAAACTTTCAAATGATAAGTTTACTGGTTGAACTTTACCAAACTTCACCTTTAATGCTATGGGCTTATCTATTTTAAGGTCTAATGGATTTAAGGAACTTGTTAAATCACCTGACCATCCACTAAATGCCCAACCTAATACAGGCTGTGGGGTTAATCTAACAATTGTTCCAGATGGATATTGAGACTGTGGTGCTATTGCAATCACTTCTTCTTTTACCGTACCACTACCTTCTATCTGAATAGATAATGGATAATTTCTTTTTTCAAAAATACCCGTTACTTGTTTATCCATATCCATTGTTATAGATGATGGATTACTCGTACCACTCAGATTGCCTTGCCACTCCTTAAATATATATTCCCCGGAAGGCGTAGCTATCATAGAAACTATTGAGCCTCGATCATACGAGTTTGTCGGTGGCGTCACAGAGCCTCCATTTAATGGTGTAACACTTACCGTTAATTTATGCTGAATTACCTCCTTGGTACAGGAGCTTATCACAAATACAACCAGCAAACTGAAGACGTATTTCATAACTCAAAAACAGTTAAATGAATCAATAATAATCGATTAATTGAGCGTTTTATTCAATAAATATTTAACCATAAACTAATATTACTCCCACTAAATAACTTATTTAAACTTTACAATTTTGAATGAAAATTCCTTTTGAGTTTCGATTGAAATTAATCGAAGAATATAACTGCCATCGGATAAATTACTTACATCAATTTTATCTCTTGAGGATATATTTGATTTTCTAAATCTTACATTTCCTTGCATATCGGAAATGATTATATCTGCATTTTGGCCTAACTCTTTACCAAAATCTAAACTTATGTTATTAGAAAAAGGATTTGGATATAATTGAATTAAATCGTCGCCAGAGATAGGGATTTGAGTGGCTAAAACTATAGGCTCCAGAATAGCAATTGAAATTGTGGCTGTGGTTTTTCCATAGCTATTTGTGGCAGTAACAACATAGTTTAATGCATTTTGACTAACTGTAGGCGTTCCTGTAATTGAGCCATTTAACTGATTTATTTCTAATCCGGCAGGTAATGTAGGACTAATACTAAAGTTAGTAGCAGAACCAGATATCAATGGAATTAACGTAGTTATCGATTTACCTTTTGTAAACACATTAGGTGTAGTATAACTCAAGCCGCTAGGTGCTAAATCTTGAATCGTCAAAGTTATTGTGGTCGCTACAGATCCTGAAGAATTGAAAGCTCTGACGGAATAATTTATGGCATTTTGAACTTGTGATGGAGTGCCTGAAATTTCACCCGTCAATAAATTCAATGATAGTCCAACAGGTAAAGAAGGATTAATTGTAAAACTAGTGACCACCCCAGTAACTGAAGGTCGAATTGGACTAATAGCTTGGCCTTTAACTAAAATAGTAGGTACCGCATAATTTAAATTTGTTGGTGGCGCCTCATTTACTGCCAATACAATTGCAGTGGAAGAAGATCCAGCGCTATTAGTTGCTATAACTGTATAAGAAGTTGGGGCTAATTTAGCGTTGGGAGTTCCTTGTATTACACCAGTATTAGAATCAATCGTTAGACCCTGAGGCAAGGCAGGAGCAATGGATACCTTAACAGAATCGCCAGTCAAAATTGGTATCCATGAGGTAGCCGACACTTGATTTGCTATGTATGTTTTGAAATTAGGATTGTATAAGATTGTAGGAGGAGTCGACTTTACTCGAATAGTTAGGTTCGTGGAACCGAAGCAAGATGCTCCTGCGGCTGTTACTACAAAATTAGATCCTGAATAAACACCAACTGGCACCCCTGAAATAACCCCATTTACAGCATTTAAACTCAAACCAGCAGGTAAATTAGGTGTTATAGAAAAGAATTGTGGCGAGCCTTTTGTTATAGTAGGTGTTAAATTAGTTATTGCTTTTCCATTTAAAAATTCTATCGAATTGGGAGCGTACGATATTTCAATTGGGCATGGATTAGACACTACTTCCAGGGTAATTAAAGTAGTACCAACCCCTGCTTCATTATAGGCCAAAATCGTGTAAACTTTAGGTGCCATTAATTGCAATGGCGTTCCAGAGATAGCACCGGTTAATGTATTAAACTGTAAACCATTAGGCAATGAGGGCGAGATAGCAAAATTAGTGATAGCACCTCCTGTTGAAATAACATTCCAAACAGGATTAATAGCTTGATTTTGAAATAGTACCCTTGTGGTAGGAACATAATTAATTTTTGGTAATGCATCATTAACCTTTAATGTAAAAACACTCGTCGCAGAACAACTATTATTATTAGCCGTAATTATATAATTAGTTTGAGGACTAGAAGATATTGGAGTACCTGAAATACTTCCATCAATTGGATTAAAATTAAGACCTGAAGGTAATGCGGGAGAAATGGAAAATACCGTAGGTACGCCAGCGGTAATCACCGGAGTCATTCTGGTCATAGCATTTCCTAATGTAATTATTTGACTACTAATTCCATAGTTTAACAAAATTGGGCAAGAACCTAAAATTGTGATGGAAATTACATCCGAGGCACTACCGCTAGCATTCACTGCAGTTACTGTATAAGATCTAGTTGCAGTAGTTGATACGGGAGTTCCTGTAATTGCACCTGTCGTTTGATTCAGCACTAAACCTGGAGGTAAAGCTGGAGAAATAGAAAAGCTAACTGGATCCCCAGTTACAATAGGAGCCCAATCAGGAGAAATCGATTGATTTATTTCAAATGTTTTATTTTTAACTGCATATGAAATCGTAGGTACTTGTGGAATTACTCGTATCCTGATATTCGCAGTATCCGTACCTGCCAAATTTCTACTTGTTACAACATAACTTGATTGTGATGTTAAAACCGTAGGAGTTCCAGCTATAGTACCATTACTTTGATTAAAGGTTAAACCAGCTGGCAAATTTGGACTAATGGTAAAAATATCAACTTGACCAGTCACTAAAGGTGAAATTTGAGAAATAGCTACACCTTTTGTTAGGTTAAAAATAGAAGGTGAATAAGTAATTATTGGAGGGCTTCCAACGATTTGTAAGGCCAGAGTCTCCGCATAACTCCCAGAACTGTTAAAAGCCGTTACGGTATATAAAGTTAATGGCGAAACTGCTGTAGGCGTTCCTGAAATGGTTCCAGTTGATAGATTAAAGTTCAATCCCGATGGAAGTGCAGGCGATATATTTAATAAAACAGAGTCCCCTATTATTGTAGGTACAAAAGCAACCATGTTTTGGTTGACTGTATAAGCTTTAGATTTTTCAGGATAAGCTATAGAAGGAGCAGTTGGTTTTATTCTAATGTTAATTTGTAATGTATCAGAGCAATTTCCTGTAGTTGCTGTTACTACAAAATTAGTCGCTGCTAAAAGTGCCGTAGGGGTCCCTGAAATTGTACCATTGATCGCATTTAATGAAAGACCCGCTGGTAAAATAGGCGAAATTGTAAATGAATTAGGAACACCACTCAATAAATTCGGCCTAATTTCCTCTATCGCAATACCTTTTATAAATACCTTTTTATTTGAAGAATAATTAGCTACAATTGGGCAATTTGAAGCTGTAATTTGAATGGCTATGACATCTGTTGAACTTCCACTGGAGTTTGTTACCGAAATTGTGTAGGCTACAGGTCGCATCGAAGACAAAGGTGTCCCTGAAATGACTCCTGTTCGAGTATCTAAACTTAAACCTGCTGGCAGCGAAGGTGAAATGCCAACAGTAACTGAATCGCCAGTAATTAAAGGTGTAAACGGAGTAATTAATTGGTTTACAACAAAACTTAATGACTTGGGGGTGTATGTGATCAAAGGAGCCGCCGGTTTAATCCGGATATTTACATTAGCCGTATCAGTACAAGTCGCATTAGTAGCTGTTACCACATAATTTGTAGCTGCAATAAGTGAAGTAGGTGTGCCAGTGATTATTCCATTAACTGCATTAAATGCTAAACCTGAAGGAAGAGCCGGTGAGATAGAAAAAGCATTAGCTGATCCTGAAATAATCGAAGGAGATATACTTGTAATCGGATTCCCCTTTACGAAAGTATTCTTCACCGATGGATAATTAACATTTAATGGACACGAGGAAGGAGTAGTTTGCAATGTTATAATATCTGTTGCAGAACCTCCAGAATTAGAAGCAGTTACCACATAAGAAGTCAGATTAGTGATAACATTAGGCAACCCTTCTATCGCCCCGGTGTTTCGATTTAAACTTAAGCCTTGAGGTAAGGTGGGCACGATACTAAATGTAATAGAATCACCAGTAACTACTGGGGTATACGCCGGGGAGACAACTTGATTTACTGTTAAAATTCGTGTTTTCGGTGTATAAATAATTCTAGGTGCCTCTGGCCTTATCCTAATGTTTACTAAAGCTGTATCAGAACAAGTCGCATTAGATGCTGTGACCGTATAAAGCGTGGCTGGTGACAAACTTGTAGGGGTACCTGATATTATTCCACTAAACAAATTGAAATTTAATCCACTAGGTAAATTTGGAAAAATCGTATAGACCGTAGGTAAACCTCCAGCTATTGTAGGCCTTATTTCACTTATGGATGAATTTTTAGTCGCTACATACTTATTGGATGAATAACTTACAGTTAATGGACAAGGATTTCCTATAATTTCAAATGAAATCTCTTGGCTGGTATAACATGGGTCGGATGGATTATTGAAAGTAATGCTATACCTTCTCATAGGACTTGGTGCAAGTGGCGTACCTGAGATCTCACCCGTATTTTCATTCATCACCATTCCCGCTGGAAGTGCTGGTGAAATCCTGAAATTACTTTGATTTATAAAAGGATCTACAAAAGATATATCCCTGTAATTATAATAACTACTGTTTCTAATGGGATTCCAGGTAGGGATAATAGGCTGATTTACTAAGAATGATTTTGATGGCGTAGTATATAGTATCAGTAGACAAATCACCTCCCTTTTTACGCTAATATTAACCACTGCTGTATCCGAGCAAGCTGCATTATTGGCTGTAATGACATAATTCGTTGCCGGTAAATCACCTAATAATACAGATGAAGGCCGCCCTGAAATCACTCCATTCAAAGGATTTAAACTTAGGCCAGCGGGCAAACTAGGTGAAACGGTGTAGGTGTTAGGTACTCCATTTGACACTGTTGGCATTAATGGAGTGATGGGAAACATTGTCCCAAAAACTATCTTAGAAGGTGTGTAACTTACAACCAGCGGACAAGTAGCAGATTCTACGGAAAGTACTATAACATCTGTTCCAGACCCACTTGAATTAAAAGCAGTTACTGTGTATGCTCTGGGAGGTGAGTTAGATGTAGGAGTACCTGTAATTGTACCTGTAATTGGATTTATTGACAAACCTACGGGTAAGGCTGGAGAAATTGTAACAATAACTGAATCACCGGTAATTATTGGAGTAAATGACGTTGCAGGTTGATTTGCTGCTAAAGATTTTGTCTTAGGTGAGTAAGCTATCGTAGGAGTTTCTGGCAATATTCGAATATTCACTACTGCCGTATCTGAGCAAACAGCATTATTTGCCGTTATGATATAATTACTAGCTGCAGAAAGTGCGGTGGGAGTTCCGGTAATATTTCCATTAGTTGAATTTAAACTTAACCCTGCAGGCAAGTTAGGGATCACAGAAAATGTAGTAGGAACTCCTGCTCCAATTGTTGGGACAATCGATGTACTTCTACCTTTAGTTAAATTATTTCTGTAAGGGGAATAGCTGACGTTTAGAGGACAGGATGTGTTCGCGGGAGTTAATGTAATTATTCTACACGAACTGCCACAAGCATTAGTGAAACAAATCGTATAGTTTGTGGGGGCAATTAAACTTGTGGGAGTTCCTGAAATAACACCCGTATTCGAGTTAAAGTTCATGCCTGGTGGAAGACTTGGCGATATCGTAAAAATACCTGACTCATTCCCAATCCATTCTGAAGCAGCAACTGTGGCATAAGTTAGTGGCTGATTAGCAACATAAAATATGGGTGTGGGTAATGGGTTTATAGGAAAAGAAAAACAAGGTTGCCTAACTTCAATCTTAACCACAGCTGTGTCAGAACAGGTATTATTGTTTGCCGTAATTACATAGTTCGCAGGTGCGGAAGCTACAGTGGGTGTTCCGCTAATACGACCAATAACTGGATCGAAAGTTAAGCCTGATGGTAAAGCAGGATTGATGGCAAATGCATTTGCCACTCCAATTAAAGTGGGAAAAAGTGCATTTATTGGTCTTCCAGCCGTAAACACTTGAGTTGAGGGGGTGTAGGAAGCTACAATGGGACAAGGAGCTGTCACCTCAAATGAAATAATATCAGTTGAAGATCCACCAGCATTCGTAACCGTCACTGTATAAGCTCTTAGTGCAGAAATAGCCGTAGGAGTACCTGAAATTGCCCCCGTAGCAGGATCTAGGATAAGCCCAGTTGGTAAAGCTGGCGAAATAGTTACTGTCACGGGACCATTTGTAATAACAGGAGTAAATGGAGTCGCTACTTGATTAACTACAAAAGCTTTCGTTTTAGGAGTGTAAACGATACTAGGAGCGGCAGGGTTAACAGTAATACTTAGTGAAGAAGTATTAGAACAGGTGCCATTGTTTGCTCGAATAGTATAAGACGTTAAAGGTGCAATATCAGTAGGGATACCAGAAATAGTACCTGTAGCAGGGTTTACTGTCAAGCCAGTAGGAAGCGGGGTTGAACCTGGTAAAATTTGAAAACTGTTAGGTACACCTAAAATGGATGCAATCGGAATTGACACAAAATTCCCTTTTACAAAAACGTTTGCGGAGGGATAACTAACGGCAATCGGACAAACGGAATCATTAATTGAGATAGTAATGATATCTGTTTCACTTCCACCTGCATGGGTTATCGTAATAGTATACGATCGAGGAGCCATAACAGTAGTAGGTGTACCTGAGATAGCACCCGTTGTAGGGTTGATCGTAAGACCAGCAGGTAGTGCTGGAGAAATAGTGAATGATACAGGTCCGTTCGTAATTACTGGAGTTAGAGTTGTGATTGCTTGGCCCACCTGACCTACAATAGTTTTTGGTGTATAGGAAGGCCAATTAGATACAGGCGGATTCACTGTGATATTGAGGGAAGTTGTAGCCGAACAAGTATTGTTACTTGCAGAGATGGTATAGCTAGTAGCTGTTTGAATAGCTGACGGAGTACCTGAAATAACACCATTAATTGTGTTAAATGATAGACCTGAAGGAAGCACTGGACTAATAGAAAAGGCATTCGGAAAGCCAGAAGTAATGGTCGGAGTAAGTGCAGAGATGGCAGTACCATTAGTGTGAGTCTGACTTGCAGGCGAATAATTAAATGCAATAGGGCAAGGATTTGCAAAAACTTGAATAGAAATGGTGGTACTGGCGTTACCAGATGAATTGGTAGCTGTAACTACATATGACGTATTGGAGGTCTGCGTTGAAGGAACGCCTGAAATTACACCATTAGTGGAATTAATTGACAGTCCAGCAGGTAATTGAGGACTAACGGTAAAAGAGGTGGGACTTCCAGAAATAGTTGGAACGGCATTACTAATCGTTTGATTAACAGTGAATGAATAACTGCTTGATGGATAAGCAATAGTAGGTAAAGCTGCTACTTTTTCTAAGTTCTTAGAACCAACTAACACTTCGCTTGCCATGATTTCATTAAAAAAAGGCAGTGAAAATATTAATACCAGTATACCAATTACTTTTTTCATTCTTATTAAAACAGGTGGCTAACAACGAATCTAAATAGAATTAGAAAAACAAAAAGCAAATAATTATTTAACGGCAACTAATTTTTCAATTCTTAATTCTGGGTGTTTTATTTGACCGTTAAATAAATAATCTTAAATAAAATAAATTCAATTTTTTATTTTCATAGTTCAAACCTGTTTGCATAACTATGAAAAGAATTTACTTCCTTTTAATAACTATTATTTTATTCTTAAGCCATACTTCTTTTGGACAGATAGCTTCCTTAGAAGGTAATTATTCTTTATTAATTAAACCAGATGGGAGCCTTTGGGCCTGGGGAGATAACTCTAATGGTCAATTAGGAGATGGTACCACAATTAATCGAAATTCGCCTGTCAATATTTTACCAAATTCGAAATGGATTGCAGTCGCAACCAGTAATAATACCTCATTTGGCATAAAAAAAGATGGCACATTATGGGTATGGGGATCTAATACAAGTTGTAATGGAATTTTTGGAAATAATAATTTAACTGTTGTTAAGAAATTAGTACCTGAACAGGTTGGAACTGACACAAACTGGAAATCAATATGTGTGAATGACATTTTTGCGGTAGGATTAAAAACAGATGGGACCATTTGGAATTGGGGGCATAATTATTCTGGCGTATTGGGGGATGGAACAACCACTTCAAAAAATATACCCACAAGGCTTGGCACAGGGTCTGACTGGTCCTCCATATCGATTAATTATGGGAATACCTATGCAATTAAGCAAAATGGTACCTTGTGGGCATGGGGTTATAATAATGGTCTTTTGGGAAATAACTTAACGACTAGTTCTAATGTTCCTGTTCAAATTAATAATGATTCAAATTGGAAATCGATTGATGCCAGTAATGATCATATCTTAGCAATTAAACAAGATGGAAGTTTGTATGCTTGGGGTCAAAATTTATATGGGCAACTAGGATTTGCTGCTAGCAACCTCCTTGTTACTACCCCTGTTCGAATTGGAACAGATAATGATTGGTCAAAGATTTCCGCAGGGAGTTATAACTCTCTTGCTGTTAAATCAAATGGTTCACTTTGGTCTTGGGGAGATAATAGTTTAGGAAAAAATGGGCGCACACCTGGACTAATAACACACCAACCTGTTCAACTTAGTGGAAATTGGTCAGATGTATATATTGGTTCGAATACTACCATAGGAATTAAGAATGATAGTGGTATTTGGATTTGGGGATCAAACTATTACGGTTTACTTGGTTTAGGCTCTGATCCATTTAAAAAAACACCAACACAAGTAACAAGTAACATAGGGTGGAAAGAAATTTGCACCAATGATCTCACGACTTTTGGTATAAAATTAGATGGTACACTATGGGCATGGGGAGATAATAATTTTGGAATATATAATAGCAACAGGATCAGTTCAAATATACCTGTACAAATAGGTACCGGGACAAATTGGAAGACTATTACAGCTGTATGGGGTTCTGTGGCTGCCATTAAAACGGATGGTACTCTTTGGACGTGGGGTAAAAATACTAATGGTGAGTTGGGTAATGGATCAACTTTTGAAAACTATACCATATCTCAACGTGGAACCGATACGAATTGGGACAAAATTTATGGAATTGGTTCAAATATATTCGCAATTAAAACCAATGGAAGTTTATGGGGTTGGGGAGGTAATTGGAATAACAGTATCAATGGATCAAATTTTGTTATTTTAAGTCCTACACAAATTGGTACCGATTTAAATTGGAAAAGTGTAGGAGCAAGTTATGATTTCACTATCGCTTTGAAAACAGACGGTTCTCTTTGGAGTTGGGGTAAAAATTTCCCTGGAAACTTAGGTTTTATTTCCAATAGCAATTCATTTTCAACTCCACAACGCATAGGTAGCGCCACTGATTGGACCGAATTATCCACTAATTATATCGGTACCATTGCCCTGAAATCAGACGGAACAATGTGGGCTTGGGGGAGTAATAGTAATGGTAATTTGGGATTCAATCCTTCTTCAACAAGTACCTTAACAGTTCCTACACAAATCACTTTTTTAAATAGCATCAGATCAATTGCTTCCTATTTCAATTATTCGTTAGCAATTAAAACAGATGGATCTCTCCATAGCTGGGGAAATAATAGTTTTGGAAATTTAGGTGACGGGACTACGGTGAACAATTTTACTAGTGCTGTTAGAATTGGAACAGCATCCAATTGGTCTAAAATATATACCGGAACCTCCCAAAGTACATTTGCTATCAAATCGGATGGTAGCCTATGGTCTTGGGGCCAAAATTTAAATGGAGATCTAGGCATCGGAGAATTTGGATACATTTCTGAGCGTACACTTTTATTTGCTCCAATCTCTACCCCTAAACCTAAGATTTTTGCTAGTGCAAATTCAAGTTTTCAAATTAAAGCAGACGGAACCTTATGGGCGTGGGGACTTAATAACTATGGACAATTAGGATTAGGTGATAAGAAAAATCGTAATTACGGAATTCAAGTAGGTACAGATTCTGATTGGGAAATGGTTTCTCATTCGATTAGTTTCACAATTGGATTAAAAAAAGATGGTAGCCTCTGGGCTTGGGGGCAGAATAGCAGTAATGGTTATTTAGGCATTGGAAATACAGCTATAACAGAATCTTTAGTACCTATTCGAATAGGAACTGCCAATGATTGGAAATCAGTATCTGCGGGTAATAACCATACTTTGGCCCTTAAATCAAATGGAACACTATGGGCATGGGGATATAATATTAATGGTGGCTTAGGCGATGGAACCACCACCTCTAAAATTTCTCCTACACAAATTGGAACAGCAACTGATTGGGAATCAATAGCGGCAACAAATTTATCTAGCTATGCCATTAAAACGAATGGTAGCTTGTGGGCCTGGGGACTTAATGGGAATGGACAATTAGGAGATGGTACGAGAGTTAATAAAAGTGTTCCCACTCAAATAGGTAGTTTTACAGATTGGGAAAAAGTGAGCGGTGGTGGTAGTGGAGGTTTCGCTATTGCCTTGAAAACCAATGGTAGCTTATGGGGCTGGGGATTTGGAAATGATGGTAGTCTAGGAAATAACTTTACTCCATTAACCTTAACGCCCACACAAATAGGTTCGGATACAAACTGGAGTGATTTCTCTGTAGCAGCTGATGGCGCTTCTACTTTAGCTTTAAAAACAAATGGGACGCTTTGGGGTACTGGTGTAAACACCTATGGTCAATTAGGCAACGGTACAAATATTAACCTAGGAGTATTCACACAAATAGGGAATAGCACTAATTGGAGCTCAGTCGCAGCTGGTAAATTTGTTACATTAGCACTTGATAATCAAAACAAACTTTACTCGTGGGGTTCAAGCCTTTATGGATCCTTAAATAAAGGTGAATTTTCATTCAATACGAATATACGCCAAATTGGGACTAGCCAAGATTGGGATAAAGTGTACGCTGGTATAAACCATTCTGGAGGTATAAAAACAGATGGAACGCTATGGACCTGGGGTAGAAATCAATTCGGTCAATTAGGAAATGGTACAACATTAAATAATCCTACGCCTGCTCGTTTAGGCAGTGATGCCGATTGGAAAATGATTTCACTTTCTTACTTTCATTCTTTGGGGTTAAAATCAAATGGAACTTTGTGGAGCTGGGGGTATAACAATTCTGGTCAATTAGGTGATGGTTCCACGACTAATTCTTCTGTGCCGATCCAAATTGGCACAAATACCGATTGGAAAATAATTTCATCAGGTTATAACTCTTCATATGCTATAAAAAACAATGGGACACTTTGGGCCTGGGGTTTAAATAGTTTTGGCCAACATGGAAATGGAAATAACACTAACTCAAATATCCCGACACAAATTGGGACCGCAACTGATTGGGTAGCTATTTCAGTAGGAGATTATCATGTTCTAGCACTGAAATCGAATGGTACCTTATGGTCGTGGGGTTTAAATGACATAGGCCAATTAGGAAACGGGAATAACACTAACTCAAATATCCCGACACAAATTGGGACCAATGCCGATTGGGCATCTGTTCGAGTAGGTCATGATCAATCCACCGCAATGAAAAGGGATGGGTCGGTATGGACTTGGGGTTTTAATATTGAAGGACAACTAGGTGATGGGACTACCGTGAGTAAAAATGTTCCTACTAGGATAACGCTTACTGATATAGCTAAATGGCCTATCACCATGTTCTCTGGTCACAACTTCGTTCTAAAAAATGATGGTACACTCTGGTCATGGGGATACAATTATTATGGACAATTAGGAGATGGAACTACTTTAGATAAATATGTTCCTGCTAAAATGGGGACTGAGATCGATTGGAGAGATGTTGCTTCCGGTGGCTACCACTCTATGGCGATTAAAAACAATGGGTCTCTTTGGTCTTGGGGAAATGATTTATTTGGTCAATTAGGACAAGGAACTGATTTTAACTTCTCTCCATCAGAAGCAAAACCTATTGCAAGAATCTATATTTCAGATAGATCAAATTATTGTGCAAATGGTAACTTGGTATTAACTGCCTCAGAAGGCCTCAGCTATACCTGGTCAACAGGCGCCACCACACGTTCCATTACAGTAAATACAAGTGGAACCTATAGTGTTACTGTCAGGTATCCTATAGGCGATGTAAGTACATCGGAATCGATATTTATTCCTGCGCGGCAAAACACAACGCTCACCACAACAGGATCTATGATTGTTAATCGCTTAGAGGATCTAAAAACTTACAAGCTAATGGTACCTGCTGCTGCGGGAACTACATATCAATGGTATAATAATAGTGTTGCCATACCAGGTGCCAATAAAAACTATTTCGTACCTCAAAAGAATGGCTCCTATTCCGTAACGCTCTCGAATGCATTTGGCTGTGTCTCTTCGTCTATTTTGAGCACCGTTACATTTACCTTGTCTGAAACAGTAACACCTGCTAAAGTTTTTGCTGGCTCTTCTAGCAGCTTCCTAATTAAACCAAATGGGACATTATGGGCTTGGGGATCTAATAACGCTGGACAACTGGGAATTGGAAATAAAATCAATCAAAGTATTGCCGTTCAAGTGGGAACTGCATCCGATTGGAAAATGGTAGCTTCATCAAGTCTTTTTACTATCGCTATTAAAAATGATGGAAGTTTATGGGGTTGGGGTATCAATGGATCGACTGGGTACCTAGGACTGGGTGATGGCACTATTGCAGAGTCAATAGTTCCCATTAGAATTGGAGTAGCTTCTGATTGGGAATCTATTTCTGTAGGGTTTAACCATATAATTGCGCTCAAAACCAATGGAACGATTTGGTCGTGGGGATATAATTTTAACGGACAACTAGGTAATGGAAATACCACAACCTTGATAAGTCCTACACAAATTGGTACAGATACCGATTGGGGTTCCATCGCAACAGGTGGAAATAGTTCCTATGCCATTAAAAATAATGGAAGCCTGTACGCTTGGGGGCAAAATTCATCGAAGCAGCTAGGGGATGGAACTACTGTTTCAAAAAACATTCCTACTTTAATTGGTAATTCAACTGACTGGGGAATGATTAAAGGCAGTAATTATAGTGTTCTTGCACTTAGAACAAATGGAAGTTTATGGGCTTGGGGATTAAATTCCGATGGCCAATTAGGGAATGGGACCTTAGAAAATATTTCAGAACCTATACAAATAGGTACAGATCTAAATTGGACTAACATTGGCTTATCAGTTAATCATGGATTTGGCCTGAAGGCAAATGGTACCATTTGGTCTTCTGGAAACAACTTTTCAGGTCAACTTGGACAAGGAAATACCAATAACTCTACTTCATTCACGCAAATAGGAACCAGTAACTCTTGGAGATCTATAGCTCTAGGAACTTCCAATTCTTTAGCTTTAGGAACTACCTATTCTTTAGCACTCGACAATCTTAATAACCTTTATTCTTGGGGTGATAATTTTAGTGGACAATTAGGAAAAGGGAATACGTACATTGCCGTTCCTAGGCAAGTCGGTAATGATTTTAGCTGGGAAAAAGTATTTGCTGGACTTGTTCATTCAGCCGCAATCAAAAAAGATGGAAGCCTATGGATGTGGGGAAGAAATAGATATGGGCAATTAGGTGATGGTTTATCTGCAACTAATGTTGATATTCCTAAACAAGTGGGAACAGGAAAAGATTGGAAATACGTATCCTTAGGTGGATACCAGACTCTTGCCATAAAAGCCAATGGAAGTCTATGGGGTTGGGGATGGAATAACGAGGGTCAATTAGGTGATGGTACAATTATCCAACGGACTACTCCTGTACAAATAGGTACTGCTACCGATTGGAAAACAGTTTCATCTGGACTAACTCATTCCGTTGGAGTGAAAACTAATGGAACTATCTGGTATTGGGGAAAAATTGCCTCCGGTACATTCTCGATTACTTCAACAATTCCGATTCAAATAGGATCAACTTCTGATTGGACAGACATTTCTGCAGGTGCATATCATATTTTGGCATTAAAATCGAATGGAACCCTATGGGCTTGGGGATTAAATAATTTTAGTCAGCTAGGATTAGGAAACACAACAAATATGGGTGCACCTACACAAGTGGGAAATGCAACCGACTGGGCTTATATTCAGGCTGGAAATAATAACTCATTAGCTATCAAAAAAAATGGAACTGTTTGGCTTTGGGGAAATAATGTTGAAGGTGGACTTGGTGACGGGACCAATACCAACAAAAATGTGCCTACTCAATTAGCCATTACTAATTCCATTAAATGGCCAGCTTCAATGCTTTCAGATCATATGATGACCTTAAGGTCGGATGGAAGCCTGTGGCTATGGGGGAATAATGCAGATGGACAATTAGGTGATGGATCAATCATTAATAAAAATATTCCTCAAAGATTAGGAAACGATTCAGATTGGGTGGAAATGGCTGCAGGGACTTATCATTCGCTTGCTATCAAATCAGATGGAAGTCTATGGGCTTGGGGTGATAAATACTATGCACAACTTGGGGATGGCAAATCAATTTTCTACGCCCCTACTTTGGCAAAACCGATCGTTTACATCACTTCCTCGGAAAGAAAAACATTCTGCCCAGGTAGCACTGGTGGTATATTAACAGCCTCAGAGGGTGGACTTTCTTATACCTGGTCTACTGGTGCTACTACACGATCCATCACCGTTACAACGGGTGGCTCCTATAGTGTCACCGTCACCTACCCTATTGGTGATGTTAGTACTTCTGATCCTTTTGTTGTTCCAGTCATACCTAGCACGACCATAAGCACCACTGGTTCGATGACCGTTAATCGTTTAGAGGATTTAAAAACCTATAAGCTAACGGTGCCTTCTGCAACAGGTGTTTCTTACCAATGGCTTAACAATGGGGTTGCCATTCCTGGTGCTATCTCAAATAATTACGTGCCTAAAAAGAATGGCGTTTATTCGGTAAATGTCACAAATACGTTTGGCTGCCTTTCTTCATCTGTTTCGCAAACGGTTACCTATGCCCTAGCGGATACACTCACGCCTGCTAAAGTTTTCGGTGGTGGAAATAGTAGTTTCTTGATTAAACCCAATGGTACCTTATGGGCGTGGGGAAGTAATAGTTTAGGACAACTGGGAATAGGAAATAAAATCAATCAAAGCATCGCTGTTCAAGTAGGGACTGCAAATGATTGGAAAATGGTGGCAACAACGAGTAGTTTCACTATCGCTATTAAAAAAGATGGTAGCTTATGGGGCTGGGGACAAAATGGATCCGATGGATACTTAGGTCTTGGAGATGCGACTATTACTGAATCTTTAGTTCCAATTAGAATAGGGGTAGCTACTGATTGGGAATCTGTTTCAGTAGGTTATAATCATACTATT